>Ga0302173_10000401_pt1 | contig 23652 bp, 23 predicted proteins | sample I_Fen_N3_1_FD_198785 | JGI IMG/M metagenome (GOLD analysis project Ga0302173, IMG submission 198785) | Peat permafrost microbial communities from Stordalen Mire near Abisko, Sweden - I_Fen_N3_1 | ecosystem: Environmental > Terrestrial > Soil > Wetlands > Permafrost | place: Sweden: Abisko... | reverse complement strand
TCTAAAACTAGCAGATAAACTAAAACAGAAACAAGCCAACTTAGCATTTGCAGAGGAAGAAATGCTAAGATCAGTAAACCAAACCCAGGATTAAAACTAACAATTAAACCGGCATAAAAGGAATGTCGCTTTAGTTAGCGATGTAGAATATCTTTCCTAGGGTTATGAATACACCAATGAGAAATCAAAGGTGTATTTTTTTTGATGTTTATTGAAAAAAGTTTTCGTGAAACTTTGTGAAGAATTAATGAAATAAATGTAAATGCAAAAAATCTAGATATCAGATGATTAAGCAAAATAAAAGAAAACAAAGTGAATTACAATTGTAATACTAAACGAATAAAAAGCTAAATATCAATCAATTATATCCATTTTTATACGAAATAAAGTTTCTACATTTGTAAGGAATAATACAAATAAACTTGCAAACTCATTGACTATGCCAGCACCTAAAGAAGACTTTAAACAAATCAAAGGGACGAATTATAAAATATCAGATTTCGGCAATGTAATAAATGACAAAAGCGGGAAGATACTTAAAAGAGGTGTAAATACAGAGGGGTATGCATTTGTAAATCTAAAAGGGAAATCTGTAAAAATACACAGGCTCGTTGCTTTATACTTTATCCCAAATGAAAATGAATTAAATGTTGTGAACCATAAAGATGGGGATAAATTAAATAACTCGGTAACAAATTTAGAGTGGTGTACTCAATCATATAATTTAAAGCATGCATATTCGATTGGATTAAAAAAGCCAGTTATCAATGTTGAATCAAAAAATGGATTCTCAAAGAAAGTGAAAGACACTAATACTGGTAAAATATTTGATTCAGTAACTCAAGTGATTAGAATAGGAAATTATGGAATAAAATATTCAACATTAAAGTCAATGTTGAATGGACAAAATCCAAATTATACAACATTAAAATATGTTTGATATGTGTGCAGCACCTAAAGGACACAAGATGTGGGGAAACCCAGTAAAGCCAAAAAGCTATTCACCCGAAAAGCTTTGGAAAGTATCATGTGAGTATTTTGAATGGGTAAATGAAAACCCATGGATGCTGATAGAACAGCCAAGACAACCTCAAAAACTACCAAAAGATTATTCAAAACGCAAGTATGGAAGTATTGAGAACTTCACAAGTCAGGTAGTAAAGATTCCACAACAAAGAGCATACTCCATTGAGGCACTATGCAACTACCTAGATATTAGCAAATCAACATTTGAAAGATATTCTAAGGAGTCTGAGTACGAAACGTATTGGGACGTCTGCTTACGTGTAAGACAAATCATCGACGCTCAACATTTCGAGGGTGGAATGTCAGGAGCATTCAATTCCAGATTGACGATGAGTAAGCTGGGACTTGCAGAGCGTCAAGAACTCACCGGAAAGGATGGAGATCCGATAAAACTAGAGCAGATAACAGGAATGAAAGTATTGTAATGGAAATTACATTCAACACATACGGAAATGAAAAGCAAAAGGAAGTTTGCAAACTGTGGACCGATGACTCAGTAACAGATATTGCTTATGGAGGATCAAAAGGTTCAGGAAAAACATATTTAGGTTGCTCTTTGATATTCAGCGATGCTCTTACTTATCCTGAAACATTCTATTTTATTTCTCGTAGACAGCTGATTGATTTAAGGAAATATACAATTCCGTCTATCCATGAAGTATTTGAGGATTGGAAGTTGTCGCAAAAATACTTCAAGTATCAAGGTAATGATAACTACTTCCAGCTATACAATAAAAGTCGAGTCTACTTGCTTGATGCAGCGTATAAGCCAACTGATCCAATGTATCAAAGATTTGGATCAATGCAAATGACTCGTGGTATGATTGAAGAGGGAGGCGAGTTTAATATCGAGGCGAAAAGTAATCTCCAGGCAAGCATTGGCCGATGGAAGAATGATGTCTATAATCTAACTCCAAAATTACTAATCACCTGTAATCCGGCAAAAAACTTTCTTTATTCTGATTATTATAAAAAGCATAAAGACGGAAAACTGGAAAACTGGAAGCGGTTTGTTCAGGCATTACCACAAGATAATAAACAACTTCCTGAAGGGTATTTGCTAAATCTAGAAAGAACGCTTTCAAAAAATCAGAAAGAGCGATTGCTGTATGGAAACTGGGAGTTTGACGATGATCCTACACTGTTGGTTGATTACGATGCGATATGCGATTGCTTCACGAATGAACATGTAAAAGTAGGTGGCGATAGAAGTATAAGTGCTGATTTAGCGATGAAAGGTCGCGATAGATTTGTTGCTGGATCTTGGAGAGGTTTAGTTTGTAGGGTTGCAATTGATAAGCCTTACTCTCCTGGAAAGATGATTGAAACTGATTTAAAATCACTAATGGCATCAGATGGAGTTGGAAGAAGTAGAACAGTTGCAGATAGTGACGGATTAGGTTCTTTTCTTGAAAGTTATATTGAGGGTATAAAAGAGTTTCATAATGGTGGAACTGCTATCAACTCAACAAAGTATGCAAACTTAAAATCCGAATGCGCTTATAAACTTGCTGATGTGATTAATAAACGTGAAATCAGGATCATTTGTACAAAGGAGCAAGAAGAGCGAATAAAAGAGGAGTTAGCAGTTCTAAAGGAAGTTTCCGGACTAGATGATACTCAGAAGAAACGCATTATATCCAAAGAGGAAATGAAAGCAATCTTAGGTAATTCACCGGATTACTTGGATATGCTAATCATGGGAATGTATTTTTTATTAAAACCAAAACAAAAAGGTATTCGAAAGATATCCTACTAAAAATCGAAATCATGAGTAAATCAGAATTAGTTGAACTTTACACTATCTATAGCAGAATGCTACTTATAGCCATTGTATTACTACTCCTTTGCGGCCTTGGTCTTGTGTTTAATCCTAAGGCCTTTGCACTTCCTGTCACATTAGATTTGATTCTAACAATAGGATTATTCATTCTCAAAGAACGAACTGCTAAAAAGATAACAAAATGCTAGCCGAATTAAAAACAATCGTTGAAACGTGTGCTACTGTAACAGTAAATGAAGTGGTTAGTCCTCTTTATCCAGTTGAGTACGAAGAAAACAGAATGATGAATCTTAATGCAGACGAAAAGAGTCTAGATGCTCGCTTTGCCTACATAGAGGAGTTTGTCAGTGGTGCATACGCTAAAGGTAAATTCGTCAAACAAAAGACTACCCAGGTGCAGATTTACTTCTGTAGGTTCTGTGAGCTTCAGAACACGGCAATGGAAAGAGAGGCACTCAGGAATCAGATTGAAAGTGAAGCCGTACTTCCATTTATGGAGGCTTACAACAATTCAGGAAAGTTTGACAGAGTGGATATATTCAAGTTCTACACCCCTCTACCCCGCTTTGATGCGAACGAGGTGTCTATCATGCTTCAGTTCGATTGTAAACAAAATATGTGCTGATAAAACGTAAGCAAAACGACACGTTTAAATCTAATAAATGAGGTTTGTCCATCGGCAAGTATCAAACAAAAGAAACAAAAACGCAATTTTTAATATCAAATAGTCAGAATGAGCAAATTTTATAAAGAACTTAGGAAGAAATTAAGACTTACCGTTCCAAAATCAGAGCGGATTGATATTAAAGCGGGTAAAATGAATTTCGGCCATCGGATCCAACTAGGTAAAATACTAGCCAGTGACTCTGGGGAGTTCGAAAAGATAGAAAGCATATTCATTTGCCTACATGGTTTCAAGCCCAGGAGTACAAGTTACAAGAAATATGTAACCTATTTCAAAGACATAACAGAAGGAATTCGCTTTTGGATGGGGAAAGAAGTCGAGTTGCTGAACTACGAACCCACACCTGAAGAGAAAAGAGCTGGAGTCAAAGACTTGAGTAAAAAGGTGGGTGAATTCGGAACTGTAAAAGCGCTAGCTAAAGCATACAGTAAGGATCCTGATGAAATATTGCACTGGGAGTATGGGAAAGTATTCGGAATCCTCTACACCGATCTAGAAGAGTACAAATTTCAAGTAAGATACAACAAAGTAATCGAGTCGAAAAGATGAACGCGGATCAAATCCTTTACGAAGAGCTTCAGTCGCTTGAATCGGACATTGTTCAACGGCACGTACAAGCCGGACAGGTTGCATCAGGAAAGACAAAAGAAGCTTTCGAACTAAACATAGGAGGCCTGACAGGTCAATTACTCGGGGCTAGTTATTTGGGAGTTTTGAAAGGTGGACGAAAGCCCGGGAAAGTGCCGAAAGACTTCATCGATATTTTAAAACGATGGGTGGAGGCGAAAGGGATTTCTTTCCAAAACGAAGAGCAGTTCAATCTTTGGGTGAATGCTGTCAAATGGAAAATAATGAAAGAGGGAACGAAACTTTATAGGTCCGAGCAAACGCAAGACATTTTCGATACACCAATTGAGCAGTTCAACAAAAGGATCTCAGACCGAATAATCAACTACTACGAACAGGAATTAGTCAACGACATTTTTAATTTTTAGCCATGAACATAACCCTATACCCCGGAGATCTACACACCATTTTCAACCCTTGTATTATCAAGGCTGAAAAGCAAGCAGAAACAAAGGCTAAGATCTATCTCGCTTTTGGAAACTGGACAGCAAAGCCAGTCGAGTATATCACGCTTGAGCGCGAATACCTAAATAATGAAGCTTACTTTGATATAAAGAATATCCTTAGAAACGGAATAAGTGATGGCATCACTCCAATATCCGGCACTCCATGTTGGGTAGATCGGATGTTTTTTGTTGAATACACCGTCTTTAATGATATTGACGCAAAGATGTACAACGCTACGGCTGTCAATGCAGTTGTTCAGGTTCAAGAATCATCCGCTCTGACTGATAAGCGGGGACATTTCATGACAAAATTTGACAGGTTGAAATACTTTGCTGGTTATCCTCTGGAGATTGTAAGCTTTGCATTTCGCACCGGTGATACATTCATACGATTTGACGGCTTAGACTTCACTCAGGTAGCTGCCAATGTGTTTGTGATTCCTATTGTTGATAAACATAACTCAATAGAAATATCAAATCAGAACTTTGATAAATTTTTGAGAGATAACCAGGGCCGGATTATCACAGATAATGATTACGAGCCTATCACGGTACCGGCGGGCGATGACTACAAACAATTCATGATGCCTATTGACTCACCAGATATGCCGGACAATCCTTTCTATATTCGTTGGGTCAATCAACAGGGAGGCTGGGACTATTGGATGTTTGGTTATCGTCAATTTGCTAGCCGATCAGTATCAAATCAAATCACTTTCAATCCATACGTTCAAAATCAAGAGCTAGTGAAAGGATTTGAAAAAGTAGTAGGAATGGAAGCGGGCGAAAAGATAAAGGCCGGATCATCCTCTATCAGTGAAAATGATTACGAGTGTGTAAGCCGGTTGATTTACTCTCCATATATCGAATGGTTCAATGAGGCATCAGGGCTTTGGCAATCAATCACGCTTGACGGAGATGGAAAGAATGAGAACGACACCAACGCGACATCAAAAGACATTGAGTTTACTTTTAATCTCCCAACCCCACAACTACAATTTTAATGAGCGCCTACGAAATCATATTATCAATGGAGCAAACAATGTTGGACAAAATGATGTCATCTGGTTTGCTCCGCTCTACTGTATCGAGGGACTTCAAGATATACGAGTTCTACATTAATGAGCGAAAAACAAATACTTGTATGCAGTCACGAACTAACACGGCCGAATACTTCCACCTGTCTGAAGAATCTATTTCGAAAATAATTCAAAAAATGAGATGATATGTACAAACTTTACATTGAAATAGAAATTGGAGATACTACTTTTTGGAAACTTGCAGACCTGGGAGATGATAAACCCGCAATGACAAAACAAGCGAATGATATCGCAGAGTTAAAAGATAGACAGGCGGATTACTCCCAATCATTAAAGCTCCCTCCTACTCACAATAATTGTCAGATGTTCGGCTTTTCTGATCAGCTGGATGTAATAACTGACTTTCCTTACAAACGACATAATTGCAGATTATTTTCAAATGACTCATTGATTGCCGGGATAGGATCCTATCTTATACTTACGAAAGCAAACAAGTATTTAGAAGTTCAGATTCTCAGTTCTAATGCTGACTTCTTTTCAATGCTTGAATCAAAGCCAATGAGTGAGCTTGATCTGACGAGCGAATTAAATCAGGGACATTGCCAACGATCAGGCTATGGTTTCTTTGATGACTACAACTCTTCGAACGACAAAGGCTGGTGTATGGCAGCCGCTATCTACACCAAAGGTGAACAAATAATACCTAACAATGCCGGAGGAAATCAGTACCCTTTCGTTTTTGTGAAATATGTTATTGATAAGATATTGCATGCAAACAATTACATGCCATTAATCACCAATGTCCCATTGATTGAAATGTCAAAAAAGGCAATCAATATTAGCACTCTTATTCCTGATACCAATAGCCTTTTGATTTACAACGCATCAGCAAAGTGTGAGAATAGAGGTTCAATTGATACTACTACATTGGTAGCCTTTGATATCCTTACTACCGGAACAGGATCATTAGTTCAAAGCACTAGTCCGATAGGGATACTTTACAACGCACCAGCAGCGTGCAAGGTTACTATTAATTTTTCAGTTGTTGGAACCGGGAATATTGGAAGCCGACAAGTTGTTGAGATCCGAAATAAAACAACAGACATAGTAATTTACACAAATGATTTTACACTGGCAGTTAGTGGAGAGACAAGGACGTTTACTCAGGAGGTAGAGCTTGCAGAGCTAGACCAAATTCAAGTAAAGGTGCAAAGTGTTCGAGTAATGCCAGTTGCTAAATACAACTTCTTTGTAAATACGATCACATTCACAAACGTAGTTGCTGATACAATCCCATTGACTGGAGTTATCCCTTTTGCTCCAAATCTAGGCTTTGATACGCAACTAGATTTCTTTCGAATGTTCACCCAGCTGTACGGATTGACAGTGCAGGTAAACAACGATACAAAAGAAGTATTCGCTTACACGATGCAAAAATTGTATGACAACAAATCACTGAAGAAAGATTGGAGTAACAAGGTCAACGATAATAAAACAGACAAGTATTTTACCGTTCGCAGTTACGGCCAAAAGAACAACATAAAATTCGATGATAACTCGACCGACATCGTAACGGATAAAGGCGTGTTCTCTATCATGAATGAAACGCTACCACTAGAGAAAGATTTATTCTCTATCAAGTTAGAAGCCGGATTTGATGCACTCTCTATGGGAACCTCAGTGGCAAGCATTCCGCTTGAGGATGTAAAAGTAGATGGAGAGGTAACAACACGAGCGTTCAAAGATGGAAAGCCTCACATCGTTGAAATAAGCAATGGTCAGGTTACATTTATGAGTGCTCAAATGAATGCTAAGATAGCCAATCACGTAAACGCTCAATCATTCGTTGATAACTATTACGCTCGATTAATCGAAATGTTATACCGGGCAAAATGGATAGACGAAGAGTTCTGGCTTACTGATAAGGATATTGAAGAATTCGACCACTTTATCCCGGTCTATATTCAAAAATACGGAGCGTTCTTTTACGTGAATAAAATTAAGAATTATATCAGTGGTCAACTAACTAAATGCGAAATAATTAAACTATAAATCATGTCAGATACTACAGAAAAAAAGATACTCCTAACCGTAAACATGAAAACGGAGGAGGCCATAAAGAACATGGCTGATGCTCAAGCGGGAATTCAAAAACTCCGTGCAGAGAACAGAGAAATGGCAAAGGATTACGGAAAGAATTCTGAAGCTATCGCCGTAAATAATATTCAGATAAAAAACTTATCTGCATCAATAGCATCAAGTCAGAAAATTGCTCTTGCAAATACAGCATCCGTGAACGGCGAAACTGGGGCTTATAGAAAAGCCGAGTTGCAACTGGCTGTTTTGAATCAGAAAGCTAAAGATATGGCATTTACTTACGGATCTATGGACATAAGAACCGTTGAAGCTAGTAAATCAGCTAAGGAGTTAAGCGATAAATTAAAAGACGTAGACACTGCAACCGGTTCAAATGTTAGGAGAGTTGGAGATTATAAAGATGAGATAATAAAAGCAGTCAAGGAGCTTACAGCACTTAAAGAGACTACTGCTGAAATGGAGAAAGAGCAAAAAATGCTCCAAAGCACAAATCAAACGGGAACCGATGAGTACAAGCTACTAACAAAAAGTATAGAGGATAACCAATCGAAAATAAAATCCCTTGAGGGTGGAACGAATGGAGTGATTGGATCAATGTCAAAAATGCCGGGTACTCTTGGTCAGGTTGGATCAGGTCTTCAGGGAATGAAAGAGGGGTTCTCTGCAACTACAAAACAGATGTGGTTAATGGTTGCTAATCCTATTGGAGCCATTATTGCAGCTATAGCATTAGCCTTATTTGGACTGTACTCAGTTTTTAAAAACTTCAAGCCGGTAGTAGATGCAGTCGAACAGTCATTAGCGGCATTAGGAGCTATATTCGATGTCTTAAAAAATACTGTGATAGCTTTATTCACTGGTCAAAAATCATTGACCGAAAGCACTAAGGGGTTAGGTTCAGCAATGGCTGGAGCCGCAAAGCAGGCGGCCGAATTAAAGAAAGCGCAACAAGAATTAGAGGATAGTCAAGACGGTATCGACATTAAGAATAAGAGAGATGAAACTCAGATTCAAAAATTAATGCTACAATCAAAAAATAGAACTTTATCGGAACAAGAAAGAATTAAACTACTCGATGAAGCTCAGAAAAAAAGTACTGAAATATTCAAGCGAAGTAAAGCGCAAAATGATGAGGAGGTAAAACTAGCAGAAAATAAAATTATAATAGGTAAAAATCTAACTGCAACAGAAATAAAACGCCTTAGAACTGAGGGATCAGCGTACGCACGTCAACTTCAAGATAAAAGACAAATATCAGATGATGAAATAAAAACCCTAACATCTGCATTATTAAAACGTGAGGATATCAATCAACAGGATATTTCAATCCAGGAGAAAGCACAAAACAAAAAAGATACACTCGAAGATGCTGCAATTGCCAAAAAAGAGAAAGCAGAGGAAAAGGCAAAACAGCAACAGGAAAAGAACAGAGCCAGTGTTGAGAAACAACAGGAAAAGGAATTAAAATCTCTTGAAAATATATATAACCTTAAAGTAAAAAAGCAAAAAGATTTCAATGCTGAGTTACTTACAAATGATACGTACTACACTGAACGTATCGGGATGATTGAGTCAAATTGGAATGATGAAAAAAAGATAATTGACAAAGAGCTAGCATATAAAAAAATCAATGCAGAGGAGGCCACTCTTAAATATGTAGATGCCGAAAAGAAAAAGAATGACTCGATCAAGGAATTGAATAAATCTAAACTTGATACGATAGTTTCATCTCTTCAGTATGAATTACAATTAAATAAATCAAAGAGCGATGAGTTAATCGCTATGTCAAAACAAACTGATTTCCAGAAATATGAAAATACTTTATCTACTATAAAAAAGGAAGAGGAAGAAAAGATAAAAGAGCAGAATGCAAAATTATCCTCTGACTCGGAATACCAATCTGAACACGATAGACAGGTAGAACTTATCAGGCAGAATGGGCGAACAGCAACAGCACAGGCTAATGCAGACTGGGAAGAAAAAGAACGTCAGCGAAATAAAGACATTCAAACAACAAACCTAAATAATCAGCTTGCAGCAGTAATAGATAACATCGACCTGGAGTTTCAATTAAAGGCTGAAAAGTTAGAGCAAGAACGAAAACAAGAAATTGAGGCTGCAAAACTAACCGGTGAAAGTGTTGCTCTTATCAATGCGAAGTATGCAAAGCTTGACACTGATTTAGATACTGAAAAATTCAAGGCTAAGTTTGAGTCAATTAAAAAGTATGCTGATTCAGTAGTAGGGATTCTTAGTGGAGCGAACGATCTAAACAAAGCCATTGAGGCCGGGCAACTACAAGATGCCGAGGATGCCAATACCAAAAAGATTGCTGATTTAGACTCAAGACTCAAGAAAGGATCAATCAGTCAAAAAGAACATGATAAGCAAGTTGCTGCATCAACGGCTGATCTTGACAAGAAGAAAGCAAAGATAACACACGATGAGGCCGTAAGGGAAAAGGAACTGAATGTCGTAAAGGCAATTATCAATACAGCTTCAGCGGTAGTTGAAGCATTGCCAAACATTCCTCTATCAATTGCAGTAGGCTTAGCCGGGGCTTTAGAGATTGGGACAATTGTCGCTACTCCAATTCCAAAGGCATCCCTAGGTAATGTATTCAAAGGAAACTCTCACGCGCAGGGAGGAATACCAGTCGAAGTAGAGGGAGACGAAATGATACTTACTAAAGGCGTATATCGTAACCCGGCGCTTAGGCAGATGGCAAGTATGATTAATGAGATGGGCGGAGGGATCCCATTGGGAAGCAAAAGCGCAAGTACAATATTCGCAAGCGGAGGAACTCCAAAATTTACAAACGATGGAGGTTATACGGCTCGAAAATCAAACGAGTCAAGCGGTATAAGTAAAGAAGACATTCAGGACGCTATGGAGCGAGCAGTCGCAAAAATAAATGTCAGGATAGCAATCGAGGATATTAGGAAAGCAGATCAGAACTACACCGATGTGCAAGCGAGGGGAACTTTTTAATTTTTGAAGTTGTGATAATTTGTTGATGGAATGGCTGGGCTGAGAAGTTCGGCCATTTTTATTTAGCGATGTTGTAAGAATTTTTACAAACATTAATTTTTAAACACCTCTATTTTTGTGAAAAATAGAGACAATGAAAGAGATTAAAGTTTACAAACCGATTGACAAAGAAGACATATTTTGGTCTTGGTTGACCGATATGGACGGGGGAGAGTCTTTCTCTTTTTCTGCTGATACGATCCACAAAATATTTGATGAAAATCCAGAGGAAACTGAGTTCAAATTTAATATAAACTGTGATGGCGGTACAACCTCTGAGGGGTTAAGGATTTATGATGTACTCCGGACTTCAGGTAAAACTCTATTTTGCAATGTTGAGGGAGGTTGCCACTCTATGGCTATTGTCCTACTATTGGCAGCCCCAAAAGAAAATCGTACGGCAAACCCAAACAGCCGTGCATTAATTCACGAAGTACGTGGTGGTTCATGGGACTATTTGAAAGCCGATGAATTAAGAATTTTAGCCGATGAGATTGATAGAGAGCAAAACGCTATTCTTGACATTTACGAAGAAAGAACCGGCTATGATAGAGCGACTCTTGAAACTCTCATGAAAGAAGAAAAGCAACGCACAGCCTCAGAGTTGCTTCAATACGGATTTATTTCAAAAATAAATACTTACAGTACTAATTTAAAACCCAAAAACCAAATGACAAAACCAACTGGAAAGGTTCAGGAGTTACTCAACAAAGCCAAAGAGCTAGGTAAGAGTATCACTAACCTATTAGAGGGAGGCGAACCTGTGAACTTCGAGTTCAAGGATGCCGATGGTATGGTATTGTTCACAACGGAAAAAGAGGATGACAGCATCGCTGTAGGTGATGCTGCCTCTCCCGATGGAACATACGAACTACCCGATGAAAGAACGGTTATCGTTGCCGGTGGAGTTGTGACAGAAATCACAGAGCCGCAAGCCGATGCAACCGAAGTGGAAAACCTTGTAGCCGAAAATCAATCATTGAAAGATGAATTGCTTAACGCTCAAAACCTGATCACTGAAATGAGTAACGAGCTTAATAAACACGTTACAAGCAATTTCGTGGCAACTCCTAGGACCCGCGTTCCTGGAAAGCAAAATACAAAAGCCCTAACGGCTGAAGAATTGAAAAACGAGGCTCGCGAAAAACGCGCCGTAATGCAAGGAGGAAAGAAATAATGGCAACACCAGTATTAGATTTTACAAAATTTACCTTTAGCGCTGAAGAAATCAGAGCCGTAAAGGAGTTGCTATGGGACGAAGTGATTCAAGCTCCTGAAGTTTCTTTGATACACACAATTTTCGAGGGAATTGAGTATGACAAAGAAATTGGGTTCATTGGTAAAGGCGGTTTAGTTGGGGTAGCTCAGCAAACTGGCGATGGTGATCCAGTAGCACAAGCCTACTCTATCAGTACGCGCAAAATCAAATGGACTCCTAAAGGTTGGGAAATCCTTATCCACCAAAAACGTGTCGATATTGAAGCAACAGCAGCTGTTTACAGCATGAAAACTGGAACTTCTTACAACGACTTCACATCAAGCGATTACATGAATATTATCCTTGAAGCTTTGGCAACATCGGTAAAGGATTTCATTATCCGTTTGTTTTGGTTCAACGATACCGCTGAGGATAATATCGCCAATGGTGGTAAATTGACAGCCGGGATTGATAAGAAGTACTTCACCATGATTGATGGCTTCTGGAAACAATTGCTTTTGCAAATCACCGTTAATCCTAAACAAAAAGTAGCTATCGCTGAGAATGCAGCAGCTACCTATGCACTGCAAGAACTTGCTCCGGCAAGTGCAAAAACTGCTTTGCAAGGATTGAGATATAAAGCTCCTCTTCAGACGCGTAATTCAAAAACTGCAATGATCCTTTGCACTCAAACTGTATATGATGCTTACGAGCAATCTCTACAGGGAACGGTAATTGAATCAATGTACACAAACTTGACTGAGGGCGTAAAAGTTCTGAAAATTGGTGGTATTCCATTGTTCCCAGTTCCAACCTGGGATGCCATGATCGGGGAGTTTTACGATACAGGTGCAAAATTGAATAACCCTCACCGTGCTTTGTTCATTTCGAAAGACTTGTTAGCCGTTGGTGTTGATTCAATCAGCTCATTTGGAGATATGAAAGTTTGGTACAACGATGACCAGCGTAAGGTGAAAACTGAAGCAATGGGAAAAGCGGATGCTAAGATTCTGAATCCTGCATTTTTTCAATTAGCAATCTAACAAAAAAATCTGATCCTTAAAGCGGGCTAACTTGATTGTTTAGTCTCGCTTTAAGGAGAAGAATTAAAGAAAGGAGAAAATTATGGATTGTTCAGAAATTACATCAGGATTAGTTGCAGTGAATTGCGACAAAGCATCTGTAGCCGGAACAGGCGGAAAAGTTCGTCTGATCAGCTACTCAGATATCAACAGGGACTTATCTACTATTGTAGATGGAGTAATTACGGCTATCGTTCTCAAAGCTGGTAAAAAGGCTTATGATTTCGAAACTGTAGATAACTCAGTAGATGGAGATAGCTCACTTGCAAAAGGCACATACATTTCAGATTTTGATCATAGTCTCATGCTTCGCGTGTTTGCAAAAACAGAAGCCGGTAAGAAGTTTGTCAACAAAATGAAATTGGCCCGCGTAGTTGCCGTTGTCGACAACAAAGAAATTGGTGCAGCCGGTGAAGTGAAGTACGAAGCTTACGGATGGGATGCCGGTCTTGAACTTATGGAAATGAAGTCAAGTACTGCAATGGCAGACAAAGTAGTTTATGAATTGAAAATTGGATCAGGAGCTAAATCGAAAGAAACCTCTCTTCCAAAATCAGTATTCATAGACGACTTGACAACTACTGAGGCTATGTTGGCTGCATTAGTCGCATGATCAGTAGGCTAAAAAAACTACAAGAAGAAAGTAATCAGTTTGCTAATCCCAGTGAACTGATTACCTCTTTAAAAACAAATCTTGCATTGCGAAATGAAATCGAGTTCTTAAGCAAAGCAATCTTTCACAAATCAGTAAGCGGATGTAGTAACTGTTACTTCGATGCTTATATTCAATTGAAATCTTTAAATATTAACACTGTAATGGAAAAAATTAAATGTCTCTTTTTGCTTTTGGCAGGTGCATTATTGCATGATGTCATCAACCAGGATAACGATCTTCTTTGCTCGAATGCTAATATCACAGATGATTTAGCTTTGTACCATTTGAAAACAAATCCCGGATGTCGTAAGTACTTTCAAGAACTGCCAGAAAACGTAGATGAGTTGATAGCTGCTTATGTTTTGCCCGGTGATGAGCTTTCAGATGAAGAAAAGGCCTCCGCCTTAGAACTTCAGAAAGAAGTTGAAGAAAACTTTGTTTCTCAGATCGTAACCCTTTTGAAAAATAACGTCACAAAAACAAACATTAAATCAACATTCAAAAATGTTGAAAATGTAGGTTCGGTAAAACTAACTCAACGTTCGTTAGACGCTTTCATCAAACGTGCTAATGCTATCTTTTTAGCTATTCCTCCAGCCTCGGACGCATCGACTGAGAATTCAGAAACTAATGTCGACACTTCAGAAACTGAAGACTTAGAAAACACCGAAACGCAAGTTTAAAACAAAGGTCTGTACTATTTTATGTACAGACCTTAATGCCTAATTAGCTCAGTTGGTAGACCTATTCATTTGTAATGAATAGGTCGGGGGTTCGAGTCCCTCATTAGGCTCTAAATTTTTACCATGAAAGCAACTACACTTAAGAGAGATAACAGATTTGCACTCAGGAACGATAAAGGCCTAGGGGTTCAATCTTACGGAGACTCAAACGACTACCCTCAACAGGTTATGGAAATAGTCAACGCGTCAGGAACCGGTAAGGCTTGCGTTGGTGTATATGCAAAATTCATCAGTGGGAAAGGCTTCGAGGATGTTGATCTGTACAAAAAAATAGTAAATCGATTTGGCCATACAAATGACTATATCTCTGATCAGATATCAAAAGATTTTGCAGAGTTTGGAGGGTTCGCTATTCATGTAAATTATAATGCAAACTTTCAAATATGCGAACTTCAACACATCCCATTTGAACAATTACGATTTAAAGCACTTGATCCAGATTCAGGTTATTTTGACAAGCTAGCCATACACCCTGATTGGGGGAGACGGTTTTTAAATTTGCGCAAGTGGAAAAAGGACGATATTAAGTTTGTCGACTTTTTTAATCCGGATCCGGAAGAAATAAAAGCACAAGTGGATGAATCTAAAGGATGGGCTAACTATAAAGGACAAATTCTTTATTTCTCAAATGAGGGAGAAAGGGTTTACCCTCTACCAATTTATGATGCAGTTCTGACAGATATGAATACAGAAGAGGGGATCTCTAACGTATCAAATCGCAATGCTCGTAATAATTTTATGGCAGCCGGTATGCTGATTGAAACAGTCGATGATAATGAAAGTGCAGCTAACATAGAACCAGGGGATAGCGAATCAGAGGACGAAAGAAGATTGTCAAGCGGAGAAAGTAGAGAGGATGAGAAAACGGCTACAGAGGTAGCTCTTAAATCATTCCAGGGAGATGAATCTGCATGCAAGATTATGCATGTGACAATCGGAACAGGAGAGACAGCGCCGGTATTTACTTCTTTCAAAGGTACTAATTACGATAAGGAGTTTAATGTAACCCTTACAAGCTCTCAGTCAAATATTGGTAAGTCATTTAATCAACCACCAATATTGAGAGCAGAAGACGTAGGAGCCAATTTCGGAGCTGATTTAATGCTTAACGCTTACAATTACTATAATTCAGTAACTGAAAATGAAAGGTTGGCAGTAGAGAGAGTGTTCGCAACAATTTTCCAACATTGGTTCGAACCTACTAGCGGTAATTACTCAGTCACTCCACTTTCTTATGAAGTCGAAATGACACTAGCAGATAGATTGGGGGAAAAACAATTGACCGAGTTTATGAAAATCATAAATGATTCTGCGATCACTCCTGATTTAAAAAGAAGTATTGCAAAAACACTTTTCGGACTTTCTGAAGATGAGGCAAACAGTTTAATTCCAATAATTCCAGTAGTATGATAATTACACCGCAAGATATTAGATCCGTTCGGCCGATAGCTGAAAACGTGAACGATGAAAAAAGATTGATTCCTTATATCGAGGAGTGCGAAAATCTCTTTCTCATTCCAAAACTAGGAGCTAAGCAATTCAAAGTAATAGAGACTGCTATCTCTGAAAGCATCAAGGATCCAAATCCTGTAGAGTTAACAGAGGCCATCACTAACCTTTTGAATGGTTGCTTCTACGATGAAGACAATAGACATTGTGAGGGCTTAAAAAAGGCTATGGGTTATCTTGTTTATTCTCGCTTCGTCCGTAATCAGAATGTAAATGCTACAGCTTTCGGAATGGTTCAAAAGCAAGGCCAATTCAGTGAGCCGGTCGATTACAAAACAATAATCATAATCGCTAACGATGCCGAAAAAATAGGGCTTGAGTACTTAAAGCAATGTGTTGAATTTTTGAATTTCGGAAAAGAAAAAAGAGATCAGCGCAATTTTAAACCAAAATGTAAATTTAAAGCCATAGGAGATTAAACGATGAGATTTTGGGATGGAATGGAACGGAAAACGGAGATGGTAGGAACTGACCGAATTATGGTTGGTGATGTTCTCTCCGGGCTTCCTAAATATGTTACTTATAGCGATTTTATTGCATTGGTTGGAAGTTCTACTAATCAGGGTAAATCAGCCTATGAAATATACACTGACATAACGACTGACGTTCCGATTAAATCTGAGTCGGAATGGATCGAATCTCTTTACGGCCAGCCTGGAATAACTCCTACTATTGGTTCGAATGGCAATTGGTTTATAGGGACGACCGATACAGGAGTAAAGGCACAACCAGAGAATCCGGTACCAACACAACAGTTCTACAATGGTCATCACAATGCAGTAGAATTGTATGTTGGATTAGCTTCTGACATATCACCTGACTATAGGCTTTGTAACGGAAATAATGGAGTTCCAGTCAATGGGGTTGTTATCCCTGACTTACGAAAGTTTTTCTTAGTTGGTTATGACCCTAATGAACCTGATTATAATACAATCGGTAAGACTGGAGGATTAAAAGAGGTACTTCTTACTGGTAATCAATCAGGAGTGCAGCCACATGCTCATGACACACCTTGTTTCACAGGCACAGTTGACGGAACAGGATCTCAACAAGGAATAAAACCAACCGGAGGGACGAAGCTTAAAACATCTCTATCAGATGCAAAAGCGGCATTAGCCCCACACGAGAATAGACCTCCTTACTATACAGTTGCATTTATAATTCGTGTAGTTACTCAAGTAACTAGCGGAGGAGTTGGAAGTACTGTATACATGAAAAAAGCCGTCATCATAACTACTGACGGAGTTATGAATGAAAGCACTTATGTGATTGAGGGTACTTCAGTATTTGCTTTACCATTTGATTTCAATTATAACCAGGACTCAACATTTTTCGATGGGGCATTATTGACTGAGCCAATTTTAGACCCAGTTTTAAAAACTGCAACATTCACACCAGTACCACTAGCAGGAAATAAAATAACTATAAAATATTATCCATTATGAAAAAACTAATCTTTTCACTATTCCTTTTGTGCAGTGCGATGGCGTATTCGCAAGGTACAATTCCCATTCCTCAAGTAACCGGTTTACCGGCTGCACTGGCAGGTAAAGTTGATAAGCTGACTGGCAAATCACTTGTCGCAGATACTTTATCAGCTAAGATTCAGCCACACGTTACAAATACAGCTAATCCTCACTCAGTTACTAAAGCTCAAGTAGGATTAGGAAACGTAGACAATACATCAGACATAAATAAGCCGATTAGTTCTGCTACGCAGACCGCTTTAAACGGTAAACAGCCCACTGGCACATACTCTACCGATATTCACGCCAATATAACCGCTCTTAATGCTGTTCAGGGGGTTAATCATGGAGACCAAACTGATATAACGGGAAACGCGGGAACTGCGACAAAATTGCAAACGTCGAGGACTATAAATGGTGTATCATTTGACGGAACTCAAAATATAACTATAAATGCTGTTGACGCTACTTCGCAAGTTGCTTCCTCATTGCTTGGAGCTGCTAACGGAGTGGCTACATTGGACGCAAACGGTATAATTCTGACTACTCAGTTACCCAGTTACATTGATGACGTTCTTGAGTACACCAATTTAGCAGCATTTCCTGCTACCGGTGAAACGGGTAAAATTTATGTAGCAAAAGATACTAACAAAACCTACCGCTGGGCTGGTAGTGTGTACGTGTACATCACTTCCGGAGCGGTTGATTCGGTGAATGGCTACACAGGAGTTGTGTCGCTTTCGAAAACAGACCTTGGTTTAGGTAACCTGGATAACACAAGCGACGCGAATAAACCAATATCTACTGCCACTCAATCCGCTTTGAATGGAAAACAAGCATCGGGTACGTATTCGACAGATATTCACGGTAATATTTCTGCCTTAAATGCAGTAAGTGGTACGAATAGTGGCGACGAAACGCTTACGAGTATAAAAACGAAACTCGGAGCTGCGAGCTCAAGCAATTCAGGCTATTTGACCAATATTGATTTCTCAAATTTCGATGGTAAACAAAATGCATTAGGTTATACTCCGTGGTGGTCATCAAATCACCCGACTACTATTTCAGGGTATGGCATTACAGATGTTGATGTAAATGCAACGGATGATGCAATTGTAAGAAGGAGCGGTTCAGGTTTAGCTATGATTACTGGCGGATATTTAAAAACTACGCTTGCAAATATAAATGCCGTATCTCCAACAGAAATATTCACTGGTAACGGAGACGGAGTTATTAGACGTTCATCTCTAGCTAATACGATGACAGCATTTGGGTTAAATTCTATTTCTACTCAATCGACTGGTGGATTAACCACTAATTATATTACTAAATGGGATGGGAGTAAACTTATAAACACTCTTACTACAGAAAACGGGACAACTACATATTTTAACGGCAGTGCTCAATTTTGGAATCCTACAGTTATGGTTGACAGATTATCAATATTAGCTACAACTGCTTCCACATCGCCAACTACCGGCGCTCTAGTTGTTAGCGGAGGACTTGGAGTTGGCGGTGCTAGTTTCTTTAATAGCGATATTACTGTAAAAAATGCCAACGTAATAGGAACTGGAGCAGCTGGAGGGCAACTGAATTTTGGAGACGTTAATCATAATATAAGGACTATTTTTGGTCAAGGAATCGAGATTAACACTTTTGGAGTTGCAAATGGATTTAAACTTTTTCAAACAACAGGAAACGCAACAGTTGGATATGCTACTGACCAAGGATATAAACTAGCCGTGAATGGCACTGGGTATTTCGGTGGTGCTATTACCGGCGGTGACCTTCACATAAATAATAATTATCTGAAGTCTAGTTATGGAACAGATATAGTTTCATACCAACAATCAAATGGGACATATACGATTGATTTAAATGGAGTGAAGAATTTATTGACAATTGATACTTCTGCAAAAGCTAGTTTTGTTGGTAAAGTTAAAGTAAACGATGTTACCGACGCCACAATAGACCCAACTCCTGACGGTAGCATTGTAACCGCCGGCGGAATTGCAGCCGCTAAAAAAATACAAGCCGGAGGTGAGATATTTTCGAAAGGTAATATTATTGCTGATGGTAATATGTACGCTGGAGGTTCAGTGCAGGCAGCATCATTTTCCACTTATAGTGGTACATCTTCTCAATTAATGGTAGCAGATGGAAGCGTGGTAGATGTAAGTTCAATTGGAGGTGGTGTAAACCAAACACAAACCACCGTCAACGCCTCAATTAGTGGAAATATGGTATGCTCGATGCCTTTCCAAACTGGTAGTTACAAAAAAGTTATGATAATGCTAAATAGTATGAATGGAGATGCGACTTATACATTTCCTGTACCATTTACTCGAGCGACACATGGTCAGTTTTCTCAGACAATATCAGGACTTGGATTTACATACACAAATACAACTTCATCCATAACAATCACTTCAGCATCGAATGCGAATAATACCGGCTGTATTATTTTGGAGGGCTATTAATTGAAAAAAACTAGAATATGAAAAAGAAAAAATCCGAATTTGGGAAAATAACATTCGTTGAATTTCTAGATGCTATCTACTACTTTCTAGGTGCTGTAATTACAGCAGTACTTGGATATTGGCAACTTGGAAGAATGCCTACAGAGACTGAGTTTATAATCTTAGCTGCAACGGCAGCTTTTCCGCCGGTCCGTTCAATTTTCAAGAAGCTGATCAGAAATTCTGATGGTGAGAAATTCAAAAAAGAAAGTAAATAATATATTAACTAGACTATGAATGATTTACTTCGGTTATTGATAAAAACGTTCGAAAATGTGGGTGTAAAGATACTTGCAGCTTTCTCGAGCGTAGGAGGTTGGCTCATTAGCCTAACCATATTTATCAGCACGTATTTTGGTGAAGCTCGGACAAATATGGGCTATATAATTTTAGCTGCAATATGCTTTGATTTGGGTTGGGGTATTGCTTCCTCCATGAAGCGAAAACAATTCGTTTTGAGTCAATGTATCACAAAATCGGCAATGAAAATAGCCATTTATTTAAGCATTTTCACCATGATTTGTCTGAGTGAAAAAGGGCTTAATGAGGATTGGTATATTTCCTCCAGGGTGGGTTGCGCTATTCTATGTGCTGCCGAATTGTGGTCGGTATGTGGACATATTTTAATCTTATCTCCCAATACGCCCGTCGTTCGACTCCTATCAAAATACCTTCAGGGTGAGATATCCCGAAAACTGGGAATAGAGGAATCGAAAATTGAGGAAATAATGAATAATAGGGAGGAAGTGAAATGAAAGAATTACTACCATTAATTTGGAATGCTGCCGCTATATTCAAAATTGAATCACGAGCAGTAATGGCATTTATATCTGCCGAAACAGGTGGAAAAGGTTTCGACGATATAACCGGCAAGATAATTATCCAATTTGAGCCGAGCTGGTACCGAAAGCGCGCTCCTTATGCACCGTCCGGAAAATGGTCGCTGAATAAAGTTGAAGTTCAGAGCAAAGAATGGTTGGCCTTTAATGACGCATTCAGCAAGAATAAAACGGCAGCCATGGAGGCGACATCTATAGGGATCGGACAAATATTAGGCTACCACTGGAAACGCCTGGGCTACGAATCGGTTCACGCGATGTGGGATGATGCAAAAAAGGGAATCGATCGGCAAATATGGCAAGTTTGTAAATTCATAGATACAGATAAAGCCCTTAAAGCTGCCCTTATCGCTCATAACTGGCATATTGTTGCGACCTTATACAATGGTGCGAAATATCGTGAAATGGCAATCAAATGGGGTCGTGATCCGTATAATATAACACTTGCTAATGCTTACTTAAAATTTAAATAGATATGAAAAACTTTTTATCTCGCACCTGGTGGGTAATCATTCCCATATTACTAATTGTAGCTATCATCTCGGTACCACGCTGCACATCAAACAATGCAGAACGAACGTTTACTAAGGCTGAGAAAGAAACGGCCTTAAATGAGCTTAAATCTAATCTTGACAAAAAGTATACAAAACAATTACTCGACTCTTCGAAAGTAATTCAAGCATATCACAAAAAAATATCTGATGGACTGAAGCCGGTTATTATTATCAAGACTATAAAGGCCAAACAGTCGGTCGAGGTTGCACGAAAAGATACGAATACAACTGTTGTAGCTAATACGGCGATAAACGATCAGGAATCACTTATTTTTGATTTATCATTGAAAGCATACAACGATTCAATTCAGCTATCAGAATGCAATAAACAGAACATAGTCAAAGATACAATGCTAGTTCAATCAGACTATGCATTCAAAGAACAGTTACGAATCAATAAAGACTTATCGAAAGTCACCAAAAGAAACTTCATTGAGCGAAACGGAATACTTATTGGATCCGGACTAACTCTCGGAGTGATTACAGCTGTAAAATTACTGTTTATAAAATAATCTTTGTGTCATAACGTCGATAGTCCTTGCTTGTGAAAGTAGGGACTATTTTTTATTATACCTGAATGGTCTAACTACTCTGAACCTCTTAAATACATAATCAATCACTCTCCTATTTGCCTCATCAACCTTTTTATCATTGAAGTGATTGTAAATATCAGTTACAGTCTTTTTGCCGTGTCCTAGGGCTTTTGATATTGTCTTGTCCGGGATATCAAGTTCACCGGCAAAGGTAGCCCAGCTGTGACGTGCTGAGTAGGTAGTAAACTTTTTAATTTTCAACTCAATCGCTATTTCCGAAAGGTAGTCATTCACTTTATTTCTAAAACTGGTATGTAATTCAAATTGATCAGAGAAATTGAGTAAGGTCTTTTCTCCTCTGAACTTATTGATCAACTCCTGGGCTTCAGGTTCAATTTTCAAGTTATAAAGCCTACTTGTTTTAAACCGGCTATACTTCACCCGGGTATCGTAATTATCAAGAAAGAACAAATCTTTCATATTTATTCCTATAAGGTAAAATGACAGCATGAATACATCACGCGACCAGTTCTGAACATTAGATCCTGAAAACTTCATTACCTTTTTAAAGTCGCGAAGTGTCATATCGCGATGAATGGTATCCTCTTTCTTTATTTTGAACTTTCGAAATGGGTACAGCTCAAGAGAAACAATATCATTATCGATAGCTGAATTATATACATGACGAATATTCCTCAAATTTATAGCGATGGTATTTACCGAGTTTCCCCTACTCTCCAGGTACTTTACAAATTTATCTAACCAGGCTTTGTTTATATCCTCAAAGTACAGTTCTGATCCTTTAAAGTCATTCACTCGATCGAACGTCCCTTGGTACCTCTCTTTTGTTCCTCCGGATTTGTTCTCAATCACCTTTGAAAAGCAACTCATAAACGTGACTACCTCTTTCTTATCGGCAAACCCATCTCTTATGCTTACTGCATTTGCATTTAGCCGGCCTTTATCTTTCAGATCATCTAAATATCTTTCTGCTTTGTCGAAAACCTCCTCTATGATCTTGTTTTTCTGTTTGAATTTTTTATCTGAAGAAAGGACACATCTGTTTTTATTATCCCAGTCAGGTTCAGCCACAAAAATATTAAAGCTATATGTAGCCGTTTTTGAGTTAGAATTGAATTGAAGTCTAACAGGGTGGTTCCCTTGAGCGTTCTTTGTCCGCTTATCCAAATACATTTTAATTGTTGCCATTGCAGTTTGCTTGCAGTTTTTTGCTTTGATATAATGGTTGATATTTGGATAGAATCAATAATTGAAATAAAACTGTAAGAATTAAAAAGGCCTATATCATTAGCTAAATTGCATTGATATAGGCCTTAAATAGCAGTCGGGATGACAAGATTCGAACTTGCGACCACTGGTCCCCCAGACCAGTACTCTAAACCGGGCTGAGCTACATCCCGCTATTTTTTTAGTGGCACAAAAGTAACAAAAAAATCAAATATTGAGAAATACAAATACTATTATTTGTGATAAAATTTAAATCTTTTTTTCTGATTTAAATCTCTGTTTACCCTTCTCTTTCCTGCTCTGCACCTCGATTTTCATTTAATGGGTCTTTGCTCTTTTGTCTTTTATCTTTCCTCCAGACAGTTACATCAACGGACTGAAAAGTCGTGCAAATGATTCTTTCAATTTCTGCCGTCTTTTTCTGTTTACCCACGCTTCTAATGTGAATTCAACGCAATTTGCCATGTCATTTACAAAAAGATCTTTAAGCTTTAAGGCTGTTTTAGTCTCGTAGATAAATGCATTGGCCTCAAAATTATGCACAAAACTCCGTTCGTCCAGGTTGCAGGAAC
>Ga0302173_10000400_pt1 | contig 23669 bp, 15 predicted proteins | sample I_Fen_N3_1_FD_198785 | JGI IMG/M metagenome (GOLD analysis project Ga0302173, IMG submission 198785) | Peat permafrost microbial communities from Stordalen Mire near Abisko, Sweden - I_Fen_N3_1 | ecosystem: Environmental > Terrestrial > Soil > Wetlands > Permafrost | place: Sweden: Abisko... | reverse complement strand
ATAAAATCGCACTTTATGGATTGAATATTTCCGACATCAATCAAATAATTCGTTCGTCGTTTGCTGGCGAAAGTGCCGGTAAAATATACGATCAAAGCAAAAGATTTGATGTTGTAGTTCGGATGAATGAGGACAATCGTGCTGATATTACAGATGTTAGTAATTTGTTTATTCCGTTGCCAAATGGGCAACAAGTGCCGCTTTCACAAGTAGCTACGGTAGATTACGAACAAGGTCCGGTTCAAGTAACCCGAGAAGACGGAAAACGTAGAATTACAATTGGTCTAAATGTACGTGGACGTGATATTAAAAGCGTTGTCGAAGAAATTCAGCAAAAACTAGACAAAGATTTTAAACTTCCTGCAGGATACTACGTAACGTATGGCGGACAGTTTGAAAATTTAGTCGAAGCAACAAAACGACTTTCAGTAGCATTGCCAATCGCTTTAGGATTAATATTGGTTTTGCTTTATTTTACCTTTAAAAGTTTCAAACAAGCAGGATTAATTTTTACGGCAATTCCGCTTTCTGCTATTGGTGGTGTCTTTGCGCTCTGGATGCGCGGAATGCCCTTTAGTATCTCTGCAGGTATTGGTTTTATTGCTTTGTTTGGAATCGCAGTTTTAAACGGAATTGTATTAATATCCTATTTCAACCAACTTAAAACTGAAGGAATATTAGATCCGCTGCAAAGAGTTTTAATTGGCACAAAAACCAGATTGCGTCCTGTTTTAATGACTGCCGCAGTTGCTTCGTTAGGATTTTTACCAATGGCTCTATCGACAAGCGGAGGAGCAGAGGTTCAGAAACCTTTGGCAACCGTGGTAATTGGAGGTTTATTCTCTGCAACATTATTGACACTGATCGTTCTTCCGATTTTGTATTTACTGTTAGAAAAGGGAATCAAGCCCAAAGAGCGCGAAGAAATTTAAAAAGAGACAAGATGAAATACACAAGATATAACTTAAATAAAACAAACTTTGCAATAATTCCTTTGCGAACTTTGCGGTTAAATACGCTTCAATTGACCAATAAAACTTTATGTTTAATTGCATTTTTATTGGTAAGTGCAGTAACATCAGCACAAGAAAAAATCAGTTTAGAAAAAGCAATAGAACTTGCAAAATCAAACAACATCGATTTAAAAATTGCCGATAAAGAGATCGAAAAACAAACCGTTCTAAAAAAGACTGCTTTTCAACCTGAACCGCTCGAAGTGCAATATCAAGGCGGACAGTTTAATAGTGCCGATTATGATCATAATGTTTCAGTTCAGCAGTATTTCCCGATGGGGAATATTACCAAAGCCAATCGACAATTGCAGGAAGAACTGGCAAAATTAGCAGAGAAACAAAAAGCCCTGTCATCTTATGATGTTGAAAAAGCGGTAACACTAGCTTATTATCAATACTTGTACGGTATTTCGATTCAGAAATTAAATGTGGAACTAAATGAGATTTACACCAAATTTCTAAAGAATGCAGAACTCCGTTTCCAGACTGGAGAAAGCGGAAATATTGAAGTAATTAGTGCCAAAGCCAAAGTAAAAGAAATCGAAACACAAAAAGCACAATTAGAATTTGATTTGGTAATTTATCAAAAGCAATTACAATTTTTTATTCAAACAGACGAAAATGTGGTTCCGGATGATAAAACAGCTTTACAATATTTAATGGTAAAAGAAGCAGGAAACTCAAAGATAGAGGGTTTAATGACGGATTATTATGAGCAGCAAATTTTAGTTTATCAGAAAGAAGCTAACACACATAAAGCCATGCGAACACCAAAAGTAGGAGTGGGGTATTTTGCGCAAACTATTGATACAAAAGGTTTATTTCAGGGTTTTACAGCAGGACTTCAGATCCCGTTGTTTGGAGGCGTTAATACCGCTAAGGCACAAGCTTCGGCAATAAGTATTTCGCAATCACAATTGGCTTTAGATAAAAATAAACTAAGATTAAATCTGCAAAAACAAGAATTGCAAAACAACTTCGCAAAACAGCAAAAATCTTTAGATTATTACAAGACTGAAGGTTTGCAATATGCCAATCAGATTATAAATACAGCGCAAAAAAGTTATGCAAATGGCGATATGAGTTATTGGTCGTATATCAGTTTTTTAAATCAGGCAATAGACATTAAAAAGCAATATGCCGAGGCCACTCATAACTTCAATCAAAGTGCAATCGAACTTCAATTTCCAACTATCAAAAACAATTAAAATGAAAATAAATTTAACAGCAAAGTTGGCAAAGATATTATCGCCAAGGAATTTAGCTTATTGCTTATTATTTATAGCATTTAGCGGAATATTAACGTCTTGCAATGAAAAGAAAATAGAAGAAACACACGAAGAAGAAAAAGCTGAAAAAGAAGTTGCTTTAACAGCATCTCAATACAAAACCGTGGGAATCGAAACGGGAGTTGTTGAAAACAGAAACTTGAACAAAGTTATAAAAGCAAATGGTTACACGACAGTTCCGCCACAAAACTCTGCCGAAGTTTCGACTTTGATAGGAGGGACGATTAAAGATATTTTTGTTCTAGAGGGTACTTATGTAAACAAAGGAAAAGTTTTGGCAACAATTCAGAACTTGGAAGTAATCGAAATGCAGGAAGATTATCATTCGGCTACAGCCAATATCGAATATTTGCAATTAGAATACAATCGTCAGAAAACCTTAAGTGATGAAAATGTAAATCCGAGGAAAACATTTCAGGAAGTAAAATCAAAATTGGCAGCCGAAAGAGCAAGAGCACAAGCTGCAAAAAATAAGTTGGATGCCTTGCATGTAAGCACAAAAGGAAGCACATCGTTAGTACCAATTGTAGCGCCAATTAGTGGTTATGTGGGTAAAATAAGCATTGCAAAAGGCGCTTATGCACAAACGGGAGTTGCATTGTTTGAGGTCGTAGACAATAGTCAAATGCATTTAGATTTGAATGTTTATGAGAAAGATTTAGGTTCAATTTCTGTTGGTCAAGTAATCGATTTTGTATTGACTAATCAATCTAACAAATCGATTAAAGGAAAAATCTTCGGAATCAATAAATCCTTTTCTAACGAAAGTAAAACAGTTGCAGTTCACGCGAAAATCGAATCGGCAGATGCCAAAGGATTAATCCCGGGAATGTATGTTTCGGCAAATATCAACATTACAAACGCTACTGTACCTGCTTTACCAAAAGATGCCGTAGTTCGAAATGCAGATAAGTATTATGTTTTTATTGAAGAGAAAGAAGAGCACGAAGAAAAGAAAACAGGAACCGAAGCAAATCATGAAGAGGAAATACACTTTAAAGCCATTGAAGTTATTCCCGGAACCACAGATTTAGGTTTTACCGAAGTAAAATTTATAAATCCCGTACCAAGCGATGCAAAAATTGTCACTAAAGGAGCTTTCTACTTGCTTTCAGCGATGGTAGGCGGAGGTGAGCATACGCATTAGAAAGGGTTTCAGGTTTTCTTTGTTTCAGGTTTCATATTGGGTTAATCGTGAGGTTTACAAATTTGAAACCTGAAACAAAAATCTTTGCAGTTGTGCAAGATTAAATAAAACGTTAGTTATGGACAATTGGCCCAAAATCCGTAAATTTAGAACATATTATGACAAAGTTTGAATTTGACATAAGGTTGAAAACCGAGCTGGCGAAGCAAACTTAAAATAAATAAAACTTGAAACGCATTTTATGGAACATATACATAAAGAAGAAAAAATTACAAAGAAAAAAACGAACCAATCCAGTTGCTGCTGTTCGCACGATGAACCGGTACATTCTGAAAATGATGGACACGATCACGGACATGATCACGATCACGGCGCCGAAGGCAGTTTGTTTAAATTATTTTTACCAGCCCTAATTTCGCTCGCACTATTACTTATAGGAATTGGGTTTGATCATTACTTCCCTCAAACTTGGTTTACTGGATATGTTAGAATTGGTTGGTATATCATTGCTTATTTACCTGTAGGACTACCAGTTTTAAAAGAAGCTTATGAAAGTATTAGAAAAGGCGACGTATTTTCAGAATTTTTCCTGATGTGCATTGCTACTATTGGTGCTTTTGTGATTGGCGAATTTCCGGAAGGAGTTGCAGTAATGTTGTTTTATACCATTGGAGAGAACTTTCAGGGATTGGCAGTTAGTCGTGCTAAATCGAACATCAAGAGCTTATTAGATCAGCGCCCTGACGAAGTTAATGTCATAGAAAACAATGTAGCCACAAAAGTTAAAGCAGCCGATGTTATAATTGGATCGATTATTCAGCTTAAAGCAGGTGAAAAATTAGGTTTAGATGGTGAATTGTTATCAGATACAGCTTCGTTTAACACAGCGGCTCTAACAGGCGAAAGCAAACCCGATACGAAAGTAAAAGGAGAAATTGTTTTGGCAGGAATGATAAATGAAAACACAATTTCTTTAATAAAAGTAACAACAGCTTATAATGATAGTAAGCTTTCTAAAATTTTGGAAATGGTACAGAGCGCAACAACTAAAAAAGCGCCTGCCGAATTGTTTATCAGGAAGTTTGCCAAAATATACACACCAATTGTAGTTTATTTAGCCATTGCGATCTGTTTATTACCAATGCTATTTGTTTCTAATTATGTGTTTAGCGATTGGTTGTACAGAGCCTTAGTTTTCTTGGTAATTTCGTGCCCTTGCGCATTGGTGATAAGTATTCCGCTAGGGTATTTTGGAGGAATTGGCGCTGCAAGTAAAAACGGAATTTTATTTAAAGGAAGCAATTTTCTGGATAGTATTTCAACCATTCAGAACGTTGTGATGGATAAAACCGGAACCATGACCGAAGGTGTTTTTAAAGTTCAGGAAGTTATTATTCAAGATGGTTTTGATAAAGCTGAGATTCTAAAATTAGTAAATGTTTTAGAAAGTCAAAGTACACATCCTGTTGCCACGGCAATTCATAATCATGTTGGAAAGGTTGATGCTTCAATTGAATTGAAAAATGTAGAAGAAATTTCCGGACACGGATTAAAGGCGGAGATTAACGGAAAAGAAATTCATGTAGGGAATTTTAAACTGATGGACAAATTCAGTATTAGCTACAATATAGATCCAAATGCCGTTGTTTACACTACAATTGCCATTGCTTATGATAAAAAATTTGCTGGATATATTACCATTGCCGATGAGATTAAAGCAGATGCAAAAGAAACAGTAGACAGATTAAAAGCGTTAGGTGTTAAAGTAACGATGCTAAGTGGCGACAAAACAAACGTTGTTCAGTTTGTAGCCAATAAATTAGGAATCGCAAATGCATTTGGCGATTTATTGCCCGAGGATAAAGTTAAAAAACTTAACGAAATCAAAGCTAAAAACGAAACTGTAGCATTTGTTGGCGATGGAGTAAATGATGCTCCTGTAATTGCTTTAAGCACAGTTGGAATTGCAATGGGAGGTTTAGGAAGCGACGCTACAATTGAAACTGCCGATATCGTAATTCAGGACGACAAACCAAGCAAAATACCAATGGCGATTAATATTGGTAAACAAACCAAAAAAATTGTTTGGCAAAATATTACTTTGGCTTTTGTTGTAAAAGCTTTTGTATTAATTCTTGGCGCGGGCGGACTCGCCACAATGTGGGAAGCTGTTTTTGCAGATGTTGGTGTAGCACTTTTAGCAATACTAAACGCTGTAAGGATTCAAAGAATGAAATTTTAAATAATCGCCGCAATTTGCGGCGATTATTATTTTTATTCATCGCAAAAAGGAATTATGCAGTAAAGGTGGTTTCATTTTATAACATGAAACGTAAGATCAATTAAATTAAAGAATTGTTTTTACGTGAAGTATTAGTTTTGTTTACATGAAAAACAAAATAATGAACAAAATACTTTTCTCTGCTATGTTACTTGTGCTTTGTTCTTTCTCTGCAACCGCACAAACAAAGGCTGTTGATAGCACCGAAACACCAGAAAAGCATACTAAAAAGATTGATTTTAATGTAATGCCTTACATCAATTACAACAGAACACTGGATTTTATGTTTGGGGCAATCCCAATGATGATGTATAAAGTAAATAAAGACGATACTATTTCTCCAAAATCGTTATCAGGAATTTCGGCTATTTATACAACCAATAAATCATATTTTATAGCCACATTCAACAAATGGTACTTTAACGAAGATAAATGGCGCGCACAAGTGTTTTTGGCAACAGGGAACCAAAATGCACAGTATTTTGTAGATGATATTGATGTTCCTGATTTTTATAATTATGGAACCAAAACAAACATTGTAAATTTCAGTTTACAGCGTAAAGTAATCAAAGCCTTATATGCCGGAATTGGCTATTCATATTCGCACTATGACACAAAATATCAGGATGATGTGCAACCAAGTTCGATTACACATACAAATGGTTTGCAGTTAATTATGCTTTATGATACTCGAGATGCCGTTTATTATCCTACCAAAGGAGATAAAATAAAAATGCGATGGCTTACTTATCCCACTTGGTTTGGCAATGATGTAAATGCTAATAAAATACTCTCAGAATTTAATAAGTATTTCCCAATGCGAAATGGAACTGACGTACTTGCTGCACGTTTTTCGGGTAAATTTGGACTTGGTAATATTGCTTTTGAACAGCAAGTGACTATTGGTAACGAAGATATTAGAGGATATTCTGAAGGAAAATATCGAGGTGACGGACTTATGGATTTACAAGGTGAGTATCGATACAATTTTAGTAAAAAAATGGGACTCGTAGGCTTTGCGGGTGTAGCTACTATTTATGGTTCTGATACCACTAGTTTCAACTGGAAATTGTATCCGGGAGCAGGCGTAGGCTATCGTTACAGAGCTTTTAAAACCGAAAAATTTAATGTTGGTTTAGACGCTGCCGTTGGTAAAGGCGATTGGGGACTTTATTTTAGAATTGGTGAAGCTTTTTAAATTTTTTATTTCAACCAATTTTAAAATCTTCCGTTTGCTGAATTAAACCTTTTAACAGTTCAAAGGTAGATTTATTGCTAAAACCATTAATAGATTGTCCAAGCCAAATCCCTACAAAATCCGTAAGTTCTTTTTCCTTTGCAATTTTCCTTAATTCATTGGTTAATTTATTCTGATAGGGATAAGGCAAAACAAAATCAGAATGTTCGATAGTCTCGATGAATTTATTTCTAATTCCTCGCGCATATCTTCCCGAAAAAGATTTGGTTAGCATAATTTCATCTTCATGTACTAATTTTAACCTGTTTTTTTCAAACGGCTTCAAAGCACTTTCTGGCGATCCTAAAAGTAAACTTCCAACTTGAAATCCTTGTGCTCCCAAAGTTTTTGCTGCCAAAAGTGTTTGTGCATTGTAAATCCCACCAGCATATATCAAAGGATTTTTTAAATTTTCGGCTATTTGAGATAATAATGAAAGTCCGCCAATCTCTGGAATATGGTTTGGTTCAAAACTTCCACGATGTCCGCCAGCTTCAATTCCCTGAACACATATAATATTAATTTCTTTTTCAGCTAGAATTTTAGCCTCTTCAACAGAAGTACAAGTTCCAATTAAGAGAATATTATTTCTTTTTAAAAGCGCTATAGAATCATCGTCAAGACATCCAAAAATAAAACTCAGAATTTTACATTTTTGATTTATAATCGCTTCAATCTGATCCTGATAATTGGTGAATTTAATAGAGTTTAATTCTGGTAAAATGACTTCAAGACTATTTTCAATGGCTAGATTTTCTATAAAACCTTTAGCCTTATAATAGTGTTGCGTAAGTGCATCATCAATTTCTGGAATTTCATTTACAAAAATGTTCACAGCAAAAGGTTTGTCTGTCAATTTCTGAGTTTCCTTAATAAGTCTTTCACAATTAGCCGCATCTAAATCGGCGAGAGCCAATGATCCTAAACAACCAGCGTTAGAACTTGCCGCCGTCATTTGCGGTGTTGTAACTCCAAACATTGGTGACTGAACAATAGGATATTGAATATCAAGTAAGTTTGTTATTTCGTTTTTCCAGTTCATTATCCTTTAAATTAGAATTCGTTTTTAAGATCTTACTTTTTTAAATGTGTGGGTTCCTGAATTTCACCGTTTCCAAAAGACCAGTTTTCAAGACCATTATTTTCTAATAAAACAATAATAATATTGTTGATTAAAATTTCTGTCGAGGTCGAAATTTTAATTGCAATCTGATGATACAATTTTTTCTTTTGTTCTAATGATCTGCCTTGTCCTGCAGTAATTTGAACATATATAATCTCTTCAGAATGCGAAATTCCAAGATAATTTTCGGGATATTTTATTTGATGAGGTTCTAATTCCTCAATTACATGAAAATAATCGTTTTTCGGAATATAAAATTCTGCTATTAAAGATTGATGAACAGCTTCTGAGATATTATTTTTGGTTTCTAACGAAAGCTTTTTAGGTAAACTGATTCTAACGAATGGCATTTCTTAGGTTTTGAATTGGTATAAAAGTAAGGAATATTTATAAGATGAAATGATGAAGTTTTACTGAAAATCCAATTCAATTAGAGCGCCATTATTATCAATTCTAACTTTGGTTTTATTGTTTTCAGATGGTGTTTGCGTAGGATACCAGTTTCTATTTGCTTTTACCATAATCAACAAACCTTCGTCGTCGCCAATTGCAGCAAAATTTTCGCTGTTATCATTTTTATAAAAGAATTCTAAGTTATGTTTAACGACCAATTCTTTTCCAAGATTCAATGGATTTTCATTTACAATTCCGATTTCGCTAATATTTAAAATGGATTTAGAGCTGAAATTTTCATTTTGAGAATTGTTAAGGTCGTGTCTTGCGATAAACTCTAATAAATTGCCATTATTGTCGTAGAAATAAACTGCATTTGCATTCCACTTTTCAAAATTGGTAATAACATTTTGGTCTTCAATAAAAATTAAATCTAATTTATTTTTACACCATACAATGGCTTCATCAAGTTTATTTTCGGGGATATTAAAGGCAAAATGATATATAGAGTTAAACTGAGGGTTTTCTACAAATTCTAAAATTGAATCTCCTGCCTGAAAGCTAACCGATTTGGAGTTGTTTTCTACAATAGAAAAACCTAAAACGGTTGTGTAAAATATTATAGTTTTTTGAATATTATTAGTTTGAATTTGAATGTGTGCTAACTTCATGGTAGTATTTTTTAGTGAAGAAGTGAAGCTTCTTTTGTTTTAACCAAATTTAAAAAAAGACTAAACAAATCTAATTGATGCACCATTTTATACATCAATGAAAGTATAATAAATTATTATAAGGAAGTATTCACGGATTAAAAAATAAGATTTTCAATCTTCTTTAAAAGGGACAAAAAAAAGCCCATTTCTTTTAAAAATGAGCTTTTAAGTATCTTAAAAAATGGATTTACTGCTTTAATTCGACCACAACTTTTTCGATTTTACCCTGAAAAGTAAAAGGAGCATCATAAGTTCTGTCAACAGGAGTTCCAAAATCTTCGCCTACATCCAGCGTCTCATCTGCAGAGAAACGACTTGGTACCGTTTTTGGGATATCTCCGCTTGCTACTTTTTTCCCGTCGACTAATAAAGTCGCTTTTGCTGCTTTACCAACTCCTCCGCCTGCGTAGTCAAAGTTTAGAACAATAGTGTGCTTTCCGGCAGTTAAAGCTGTTGGCGATTGTATACGCCATTTATGATTGGGATAATGAGAAAATGCGTAGGCAAAAGTTGGTTTTCCTTTTTGAAGCATTAAAGCCAAACCTGCAAAATAACCACCTTGCGTAATAATCATTCCTTCTTGTCCGGCTTTTACATCAATATCAGCCGTAATGCTAAAGGAAGTATTTTTCATATTCGGCGCCATTCCTTCTGTAATGCGCGAAGTACCTTGATGGAAAGTGAACTGCGTTCTTCCTTTGTTTAGATTTGGACGATTCTCTGGATTTACTCTATCAATATAACGATCATCAAAAGGGAAAACATTATACTTTTGAGCTTCCTCCATAAATGCTTTTTGCATCTCTTTAAGTTTTTCCGGGTTTTGAGCCGCAATATCATTTGCCTGACTAAAATCTTTTGTCAGGTCGTATAATTCCCATTTGTAATCTTTTACAGGATCTTCGGATGGAATTGGATGTCCTTGCCACGGAAGATTTTTTGGCGTTGTATTGGCTAGCCAACCATCTTTATAAAAACCTCTGTTGGCAATTACTTCAAAATACTGTGTTTTGTGGGTTTCAGGAGCATTTGCATTATCAAATGAATAGACTAAACTTTTCCCTGCTATAGGAGTTTGATCAAATCCATCTACTTTTTTGGGCTGAGGTATATTTGCCGCTTCAAGAATTGTAGGTACAATATCTGTAATATGAGCAAACTGGCTACGAATTTGTCCCACTTGTTTTATTCTTGCCGGCCAGGAAATTACCATTCCAGTTCTGCTACCTCCTAAATGTGAAGCTATTTTTTTATCCCATTGAAATGGAGTATTCATGGCATGAGCCCAACTTTGCGAATAATGTTCTGCCATCCACGGACCGCCAAAATCGTCGAGATGTTTGAGCATAAATTCTTCAGTATCAACTTCGCCATTGACCATAATTCCTATTTCGCTTGTCAATCCCTGGCCAGTAGGATCTTCGGCACTGGCGCCATTATCACCCATTATAAAAATAACCATCGTATTATCATATTGACCTAAATCTTTAATAGATTGAAGTATTCGACCAATTTGAAAATCACAATAAGCCAACATTGCAGCATAAACTTCCATTTCTCTTGCTGCCACTTTTTTCATTCCTGGAGATAAAGCATCCCATTTTTGATATTCGGGTGGAGTAGCAGCCAGTAAGGCATCAGTTGGTATAATGCCTAATTTCTTTTGATTCTCATAAGTTGCGATACGCTGTTTGTCAAACCCCTGATCAAATTTTCCTTTAAATTTTGAAATCCATTCTTTAGGAGCCTGATGAGGCGCGTGAGCAGTTCCCGGTGTGTAATAGGCAAAGAAAGGTTTGTTTGGTGATACATTTTTTTGTGTTTGTATCCAATGAATCGCATGATCGGCTAAATCTCTGTCTAAAATATAATTAGGATCTACTTTTTCATCTTTAAAATAAGGATCTACAGGTTTTGTACCTTCAAACAAAGCTGGTCTAAATTGATGAGCATCAGCGCCCAAAAAGCCATAAAAATATTCGAAACCTAAACCTGTTGGCCATAAATTAAAAGGCCCGGCAGGTGTAGATTGCCAATCTGGTACATTATGATTTTTACCAAACCATGAAGTTCCATAACCATTGTCTGTTAGTATTTTACCAATTGTAGCAACGCTTCGTGGCACTAAACTGTTATATCCGGGATAAGGTGTTGAGAATTCCATAATAATTCCTGTTGCGGCGGTATGATGATTTCGACCTGTAATAAGTGCCGCTCTCGAAGGCGAACAAACAGCTGTAGTATGAAAACGATTGTATCGTAATCCGCTTTGGGCAAGCGCATCAAAATTTGGGGTAGGAATTGGACCTCCAAAAGCAGAACTTGCTCCAAAACCTACATCGTCGATCATGATCAGTAATACGTTGGGAGCGCCCTCTGGCGCGCTAATTTCTTTTGGCCATTCTATTGGGTCAGAATCCTTGATGGTTGGAGCCACTTTACCTACTTTCTGATATGGTTCTATGGGGAGAACAGTTCTATCAGGCCAGTTTTTTGAAGAATTTTCCTGAGCTTTAACAGAACCCATAGCTAGAAGTACAATTAAACCGGCAAATAAAAAGTCATTTTTCATAATAATCGTTGGTATTATATTAAAAAAAACAGTGAGGATTTATTAGTTAAATTGTTGTAATTGAGTAATTTGCAAGTAAATTTACAAAAAATTATGAAAAATACTAAAAATTTTGTTAAAGTTTTTAATGAAATTATTTTAGAAATAATAAACAATCAAAAAGCCCACTTTCCTTAGGAAATGGGCTTTTTGATTGTACTAAAATCTAGAAATTAGTTTCGTTTTATTATTTTGGTAAAGTTGGAATTATAATTCTTCTTGTTGGCGTACTCAGCGTTTCGATAAAAGCCAAAAGATTGCTGATTTCCTCTTTATTTAAATCTAATTTTTTGAGTAAAGGATCAGGCTTCGGAATCAACGAATCGCGCAGAGTTCCTGCATATTTTTTTTGAATAGGAGCAGGATTTCCTAAATTATAAAGTTCCACAACATCCAACAAAGTTGGAAAATGTCCGTGATGCATCCACGGTTTTGTGTTGACTACTTCACGCAAAGTTGGTGTTCTAAATTTTCCAAGATCTTCTTTGTTTTTGGTCACATTATAGCGTCCAAAATCTTCATTTTTAGTACCAAACAAAGTTTGTCCGTCATTATGAAACTGATTGTCACTGAAATACGGTGTATTATGGCAATTGATACATTGTGCTTTGGTTCTGAATAAATGCAAACCTTTTACTTGTGCATCAGTATAAGCGTCTGATTTTCCGCTTACAAACTGATCAAATTTACTTTTTGGACTATTAATCGATCTTTCAAAAGTAGCAATTGCATATTGTATTCTTTGCAGATCTACTTTTTTATCGCCAAAAGCCGCTATAAATAGTTCATTATACCCTTTTATTTCGGCAATTTTATCAACAGCAATCGTTAGTTTTTCGTTCATTTCGAGCGGATCGCCAATTGGGAATTGTGCTTGATCTTCGAGACTTGAAGCACGGCCGTCCCAAAATAAAGTTTTGGCATACGCCGAGTTTAAAATCGTCATCGAGTTGCGTTTTCCCGTTTGGCGATCGTGACCAAAAGAACGCGTTAAATTATCTGTCCAGCCCAATTCAGGATTATGACAAGACGCACACGCAATTTGTCCGCTTCTGGATAATCTGGGATCAAAAAACAGGATTTTACCCAAACTTTCTTTTTCTTTAGAATACGGATTATACGCGGGGTACGGAACGGCAGAAAGCACTCCAATGTCTTGGAATGCTTTTTTGTCTATGCTTTTATCTAATTCCGGTGCAGGCCATGTAGTTGGATCACCGCTGGAATAGAGTTTTCGTAATTCCGTAACATCAATATAGTCGGGTTGTTCGATACTCTTGTAAGCGGTTAAACTTAGCAGGAGTAAAAAGGGAATTAGTAGTTTTTGTGCTTTCATTTTTTTTTGATTTCTTTCGCAGTTTTTAGTCTCGGTCTCGGTCTCAGTCTTAGTCTCAGTCTCAGTTTTCGGTCTCAGTTTTCAGTTTTCAGTCGCGGTGTACAAGCTTTGTTTTTTAAACTTTGTCAAAGTTGGTTTACGTTTTTCTTAAAATAGAGTTTATACTCTACGTTACAAACTGAAAACTGAAAACTGCGACTGAGACTGAATACTGAGACTGCGACTAAAAACTAAAAAACTCTTCCTAAAGATCAACTTCCTTCGCGCAAGGTTCGTTTATTGCACTAATTTTAGGATAGGTTTTGTTGTTGTAAATTTTGTATTGTGATGTTGCTGTTCCTCCAAATAGTTCCTGATTGGTTAATTTCAATTCAAACGAAATTTCAAATAATCCGGTGCTGATTTCTTTGTAAGTTCCTTCTCCCGAAATTGCGATACTATGACTATTTTTTGTGGTACTGGCAACGGTTATGTATTGCGGAATTACTAATACTTTTCCTTGGGTTTTACTATTTCCGTTGTCCGGGAAAAACTCTAATGCCGAGGTAATATTAAATCCGGGAGAATTTGCAGCAGCGGTACTTTCATTAGTAAACCATCTTTTTAAATTGAATGAATTTGTAGTCGACGTTCCGGAAACTACATTGAAACCAATTTTGAAAGCATCGTGATAAATATCGTCATTTGGGTTTGTTGTGCCTTTATCGCTGTATAAAATCGCGTTTGGATTGTCTTTTGTAACTACAACCGGAAACGTAAAAGCATTAAAAGCCTGCCATGCACAAGTTCCGCTTTTATCAAACCAGTTTTCGCCATAAGTCAAATAAAACTGATTGGTTAAGTCGTAAAATTTTGATGCTGGATTGGCTTTTACATCTCTCGCTGATTTAATTGGTTTTACGATTTGCAAAATTTTGTTTCCTGTTGCAGGATAATTTACTGTATTAACCAAAGTAAGCGAACTTTCGTAATAAACATCATCATTTTGCAGGTCTTCCAGAAGTTTTAAATGATAGTTTATCGAACTTCTGTTTGTTCCATAATCGTCGTGTGTTAGTTCGTAATCAAAGCCATTTAAGAATTGAAACATTTCAAGTTTATCAACTTCTGAAGGGAAAAATCCGTTTGGAAAATTCACTTTGAAATCGATTACTTCGCCTTTAACTCCTTTAATATCAATTTTACTTATCGGAAAAGTATAGTTGGTAGAGATTGTTCCCAAATCGATTTTAAAAGTATCGTTTGTTGCTTCGGTATTTCGATTTCCAATATGAATTTCGGGATCTGAAGCATTTTCTAATTTTAAAGTGATACTTTGGTTTTGAGTCCATCTTTTGTCAAACGAAACAAAAACGGTGTCTGTAAGTTTGGTTCCTTCAAACGTAAGTGTTGTTTTTGGATTAAGGCTGTAACTGTCTGTTGCACCAGTTGTTGTTGCACTAAAATTGACTGTAACGGCATTTTTTAATGAAAATGAAGTTAAGGCAACTGGTACTTTTAGTGTTTTTACAGCGTTGTTTTCAAAGCTATTTCTTGGAATTAAGTTGGCATTTACAGCCGGATATTCAAGAGGTATATTATCGCTTTTTGTCATAAAGTTAAATCTCACAAACGGATCTACGTTTTCTCCGCCTAATTTGTAATCGTCTTTAGAACAAGCTGTAAATAAAATTATTATAGCAATAGATAAGGCTGGTATAAATTTAATACGATTCATTTTGCTTTAGGTTTGAGTTAAGATTAATATTGAAAAGAGGTATTGGCAATATAAATTTTGGCGAAGGATAATTTAAGCCGCAAACATTCGAAATACAGCCGTCATTTCTGGAAACTCCTCTTTGATTACGAACAAGATCAAAAAGTAAATGACCTTCAAAACAAAGTTCTTTTCTTCTTTCTAATAAAATATTTTCTTTGATGTTAGTTGCATTCGTTAAAAGCGATGCATTTGCTCTGGCTCTAATAGTGTTAACATCGGCCATTGCCACATCTGGTTTGTTGGTTTCTGCGGCTGCTTCGGCACGAATTAAGTATAATTCGCTCAATCTAAAAGCTACGTAACCAGGATTGTCGTGGTATTTTTTGGTAAAATTATACGGCATCATTATTTGGTTTCCGGCAATTAATGTAGAAAGTTGCAACGGTAAGAATAATTTTTTGCGCAAATCATTAGTTTCATAAAGATTAAACAAATCGTTTGAAGCGACATATTTTCGACCAGTATCAGATATCGTGAACAAGGGTGGAGGCGAAGTACTATAACCAAAGTATGCCGCTATCGAACTCGAAGTTGTACCTGATGCATCTCTTGGTGCACTAAATTCTAATAAAATTTCAGATACAGGTAAATCTGTTTTTTCCCATTCTGATACTAAATTTGTAGCGTTCATTAAGCTTATGCCCGAATTTGCAATTACATCATTGGCAGTATCATAAGCATTTTGCCAGTCTTTTTTGTATAAGTAAACACGCGCCAATAATGCTTTTGCGTTGTTTTTGTTAAAATAAGAATAAACAGGACCTTCTGAAACTGATTTATCAGCATAATTGGCTAAAGCTGTTTTTAAATCTTCAATAATAAAATTGTATGTATTGGCAACCGTTTCTCTTTTTGGATATTGAATTCCGCCTTTAATCGAACGGGTATTATACACAATTCCTATGTGCGAAGCATCTGGTGTAAAACTGTAATTCTGACTGTAGATTAACGATAACATAAAGTGTGCATAGGCACGTATCGTAAGTACTTCGGCTTTAATTTGGTTTTTCTCTGCATCTGTAGCATCATTTAAATTTGGCGTATATTCTAAAATTAAATTCGCCTGATTTATAATGCTGTAACTCGCATCATAAAAAGTTTTAAAATCACTTTCGTCAGATTGATCTTCAAACGAATAAACTTTTTGTAGTGCAGTTGGCAATACAATTTGTCCTTTATTTGTAGTATCAAAAGGTGTAATTTTCAAATTTCCGCCTTGCAAATCAGCGTACACCGCAAAACGTTCACCTCTCATATTTTCTTCAATACTGGTATAAAGTCCTTTTAAAGCAGTCAAGACTCCTTTTTTGTCTTGCAAAAGTTCATCTATCGAAGTTTGAGTTCCCGGTTCCTGTTCTAAAAAATCGCTACAACTTTGCGCAGAAAAAATTAAAAGAGCAAAGGTTATATATTTTAAATATTTCATAATCTTAAAATTTAGCATTCATTCCGATCGATATAGTTCTCGCTTGCGGATAATTATAATTTAACTCTCTAATACCATTCATTCCTTTTGGACTTTTTTCTTTGTACCAATACCAAACATTTGAAGCGTCTACAAAAACTGCCAAATTATCCAGCAAAGTATTTTTTAGCGGAACATTGTAACTCAAATTGATATTACTAATTTTCAGGAAAGTAGCATCATAAATATATTTGCTTAAATTGGCCTGAATTGGCGAAGTACTTACAGAACCTTGTGTTGTAATATCTCCCGGTTTTCTCCAATAATCGTAGGCATTTACCGTAAGATTTCTATTTAAAGTGTTCGAATATTTATCAATTAAAACATCTTGCACTAAAAAGTCTCCACCAAGCTGAAACGCACCTCTAATTGATAAAACAATATTTTTGTTGATGGTAAAGTTGTTATTAAAACCACCGTAAGCATCGGCTTGTTTGTCACCAATTGGCACTAAATCTGCCGTGGTGAATAAAGATCTGTAGGTTGTGGCATCGTAAATTTTTCCATCTTTTTCAACCAAATCACGACCCGTTGCCGGATCAACGCCCACCCAGTTTATTCCCCAAAGTGTAGTGGTACTGTAACCTACTTTTTGAGCCAATGCCAAAGTTGCTACAGAATATTCACTGCCTAAACCTTTAAGCTCTGTAACTTTGTTTTTTACTGTTGAAATATTAAAAGAAGTGGTCCATTTAAAACGATCACTTTTAATCCATTTTATTCTGGTTGTAAACTCAAAACCTTTATTGTACATGCTTGAAGCATTCAATTGTACAGAGCCGTAACCCGTTTCTGTAGGTATATCTCTAGTTGTAATTAAATCGCTCAAATCATCATAGTAATATTCTAATAATAATTCGACACGATTAAAAATGTTGAAATCGACACCCACATTAAATTTGGTGTTTTTTTCCCAACCTAAATGTTCGTTTGGAGCCGCACCTGGTTTTGCCTGTGTACCGCCATTATATCCGTTTTGACTAATGTTATATAAACCTTTAGAACGGTACGAACCAATTCTGGAGTTTCCTGTGGTTCCGTAGCTTATTTTAAACTTCAATAAATCAATCCATGAAGTTGATTGTAAAAATTTTTCGTTGCTCGTAATCCAACTAAAACCTGCACCGCCATTGTTGGCAACATCTGAGTCATTACCAAAAACAGAACTTTGGTCGCGTCTAAAGTTGGCTAAGAAATAGTAACGCTTTTTATAATTGTAATTGATTTGAGAAAATGCCGAAACTTTTGAGTTGTTACTGTTTTCATGGCTGTAAGTTTGTCCAGAGTAGGTTTCATCTGTTGTAGTATCAGGATTATCATCTCTAAGCGCTTCAGAAACTGCATGAATTTGGTTTGGGTTTACAAAACCAAGTCCTGAAGAATAATCAAAACTTGCTTTGTCTTCAGAAAGTTCCATACCAATAACACCATCAATGGCGTGATTTTGGTTCAATTGTTTTTCAAACAAAAGCTGCCCTTGCCAGTTCCATCTTGTAGAATTTCTTTCGTTTATAATACGACGTCCCCAAGTTGGATACGTAATTTGATCTAAAATGAAACTTCCGTTAAACTGACCACTTTCGTTTTGACCAGAAAAGTAGCGATCTTGTTCTTTATCTGTATAATCGATTCCAAAAAGAGTTGAGAATCTTAAACCTTTTGTAATTTGATAACCAACACTCAAACTTCCCATAAGTCCGTAAATTTGAGATTGGTTTTTATTTTGCTCAATTGCCGCAAACGGATTTCCGCCGCTAATACCAATTAAGCCAATTTTCGAAAGTGAACCATCTGCATTATAAGGCGAAATAGTAGGTAAATAAGCAAAATTATAAAAGATATTAGGTGCATCTTTTTGAATAAAACTTGGATTCACCATCAAATTAATGTCCCATTTATCAGCACGATAACCCAAATTTACACCAAGATTTAATTGTTTGCTGTTATTACCCAATTGAGGTTCATCGATTTTTAAATAGCTAAGATTGGTGCGATACGAAAATTTAGAAGTGGCACCAGAAACGTTCAAATTGTATTTATTAAAGTAGCCAGCATTGTTTAATAAATCAAACCAATCTGTATTTACACCATTGTAAGGCACATCTACATAACCAGGAGTTGTATTTCTTAAAAACTCATTTCTAACTTCGTTGTATTGTGCTCCATTCAAATATTTAATTTGATTGATTGCCGATGAAATCCCGGATTGATTAGAAAAACCGAATTGTGTTTTTCCTTTTTTACCTCTTTTTGTGGTAATCAAAATAACCCCATTTGCACCATCGGCACCATAAATACCAACGGCTGCAGCATCTTTTAAAACTGTGAATGTTTCTATATTTTCTGGCGCAATTTTCATTAACGGGTTTGAGAAACTTTCAGCATTATCTCCATTTCCGGTAAAAAAAGCAGCATCAATTCCCATTTCTTCACTCATAACCAAACCATCTATAATAATAAGTGGTTGAGTTGAAGTTCCGGTTTTCGCTCCGGATAACGATGATAAAGTTCCCTGACCACGAATATTTATTTTTACCGGACCACCAACTCCTGTAGTATTTTCGACTAAAACACCGGCAATTTGTCCTTCGACCATTTTGTCAATACTTTCAGAAGCCTGTTCAACCGCTATATCTTTTGCATTTAAAGTCGAAATACTCCCCACAATTTCCTCTTTCATTTTTTTGGTTCCGTACGACGAAGTAATGACAACCTGAGTCAACTCATCTGTATGTTCTTCCAGATAAAAAGTAAACTCCTTTTTGTTATCTGCCTTTATAGTTTGGCTTTCCATTCCTAAATAACCCACTTCAAGTAGCATATTATGAATGTTATTTCCTTTTAACTGATACACAAATCGTCCGTTAAAATCAGTAATAGCACCCATTCCAGTTCCTTTAATTCGCAAAGTTGCGCCGGCAAGAGGCATATTATCTTTGGCACTATAAACAGTACCACTTATAAATCGTTCTTTTTCGTCAGAATTAGAATGAGAAGTTGGAGCAGGAACAGCATTTGTTAATAAAACCTGCTTCTTTTGTATGTAAAACGAAATGTTTTTTCCTGTAAATAGTTGCGTTAAAACTGTTTCAAGATTTGCATTTTGAACATTAAGATCTGCCAATTGATCAGTATCAATTTTTCGGGCATTATAAATAATTCTAAAATCAGTTTGATCTTCAATTGCTTTAATAATCACGCTAATAGGTTTGTTTTTTACTTGTAATGTAATGTAATGCCTTTATTCTGCGAAAAACCTTTAAAACTGGATATGAATAGGGCTAGGAAAAATAGAATTTTCCTTAAATTGGGTATCGTAAAAGTCATGTTTATTTAGTTATAGAAGGATTGGTAATAGTAATGGTGTTTTGCTTAATAGCGTAATTAAAAGGCGTGTCGCGTTTTAGAAGTTCTAAAATGTTTTCGACACTAGAATCGCTAATTTTAATGGTACCCGTAAAATTCTGTTTGGCCAAATCAGAATTTTCGTTGATAATTTCAACATCATAAGTACGCTGAATTATTTTAGCGATGGTAGAAAATGGAGTATCTTTAAAAGCAAGTTCGCCCTTTGTCCAAGCAGCATAAAAACTCGGGTCGACCTCTTTTGTTGTAATTTTTTTAGAATTTTTTTGCCAAGTCGCCATTTGGTTAGGCTGCAGTAAAACAAGATTTTGCTTGTTTGCGACTTCGTACATTTGAATGCTTCCTTCGACCAAAGTACTGTTAACACTAGGATTCTCAGGATAAGCGCTAATATTGAATTTCGTTCCCAAAACTTCAACATCAACTTGATTCGCGTTTACAATAAACGGATGTTCTTTGTCTTTGGCAACTTCAAAAAAAGCTTCACCAATTAAATAGACATTTCGTTTTCCGTTGACACCAAATTGCTCTGGATAACGAAACGTAGTTCCAGAGTTTAAATTGACAACCGTACCGTCTGAAAGCGTCAGTTTAAAGCGTTTTCCGTACGGAACTTTAAGCGTATTGTATACTACTTTTTCGTCCTGAACTTTTCCGAAATAGATAATTTGATTTGGAAATTTCTTAGCAACTAATAATCGGTCTTGATTAAGAACCAAAATTTCTTTTTTGGTTTTGCTCATCATTTCAGAGCGACCATCAGACCATTCTAAAACAATTTCTTTGGAAGCTGTTTTTGGTTTTTGATTAAAGTTCAAAGCCAGTTTTCCTAATCCCAGAAGGACTAAAAATACAGCAGCATATTTTAAAAAGTTATACACTTTCTTTTTAGGTTGAATAGAGATTACCGGAGCAGAATTGATCAAAATATCTTCTGAAAGTGTGGTGAGAGCCCAAGTTTTTTTTAATGAAATAAAATGTTTCTTGTTTTCGTCTGAAACATCGATCCAATCAAAAAGAGTTTGAACTTCTTGCTCTGAAGCTTCGTTAGAAAGATATTTATGAATAATTTTGGTAATCATATTTTGGTTATTTAATCTTCTGGTTATAGTAAGTACACTTCAGAAGTAAAATACCCTACCTTTTATTTTTAATTATTACAAATAAGGATAAATATTAAGAACAAATAATCAGATAATTTGGTTTTTAAAATCTTCAAAGCCTTTGTCATATGGGCTTCGACAGCTTTTAAGGTAACTTGCATTTCTTCGGCGATTTCGGCATTTTTTTTATTCTCGAAACGTTTTTTTATAAAAACCTCTCTCGTTTTAGGAGGTAAATCGCTAATAGATTCCTGAATTAAACGCTCTAATTCAGTTAATTCTAAAGTATCAAATTGCACCGAATTTAAAATCTCGATGTCTAATTCTCTTTCTTTTTGATTTAAGAGTTCGCTTTTAAATTTGTCCTTCACTTTATTGTGACGAATCATATTCAAGCATTTTGATTTGGCGTAGGTATACAAAAAAGATTGTACGCCATTTATAGATTCTATAGTTTCTCTATTTTGCCATAGATATAGCAAAGCTTCTTGAGCCAAGTTTTCGGCTTCGTCGTGATCATAAATAAACTGGAAACTAAAAGCGGTGATTCGGCGAAAGTATTTATCGTAAAAATAAGTGAAGGCAGTTTCGTCTCCTTCTTTGAAAGATTCAAAAAGATTCAATTCGAAACTGTTATTGTTGTTCATTAAACGAAATTTACTTTGGAGAGGCAATTTTGTAAATTTAAAAAACTACAGGAATTTGCCAAGAAAGCGGCAAATATAAAAGTTTATTTATATTAATTCTAAATAAAATTAAAATAAAGAGTATTCTAAAAAATATTAGTCAGAATTGGAGTAATTTTTAAACCATATAAGGGATGTAAGTAATGTAAGTTAGGCTAAACAACTAGATTTTTACCGCAAAGGAAACAAAGCTTTGTATTTTTTTGCCACAGATTAAAGGATTATTAAGATTAAAATCTGTGCGAATCAATGTAATCTGTGGCTTAAATAAAAAAGTTCGCAAAGCTTTGTGAAAAAACTTTGCGAACCTTGCGTAAACCTTTGCGAACTTTGCGGTTTAAAAAAAAAAGCTGTTAAATAGTATTAAGTTTAAAATTTCTCCATCCAAATACAATCAAAATTAAGTTGAAAAGCAATAGAGGCAAAAATGCTTTCAAAAAGTTAATTTCTGAAGGATCAATAAAAGTTTCTACTTTAAATTTCGACCAGTTTTCTTTGTTAACTTCAGCGTTATCAAAGATTTTGGGATAAAAATACAATCGTAATTTTTCGTGAAATAGTTTTGTTTCTTTCAAAAATAAAAGCTGATTTCCTAAGTCTGCTTTTGCAATTTCGTTCAGTTGAATCTGTGCGTGCAACGTTGGAATAAACTGCGCAATATTTTGACTGGCATTATTTCGCTGTTCCAGTTTATTTTGCAACTCCTGAGATTGTTTTGCCGAGTCGTCGTCGCCCGCTTGTTGCATTGCATAATACCAAAGCCAGCTAAACTCGGCGTTTGGCAACGGATAACTTTTAAATTGTGGATAATGATTATAGAATTTATCCATGGTAATTTTTTTATCCATGTCCCATTTTTCATGATAAGCATTTCGCTGTTTTACCGTTAACTCTAAAGCCTCGGGAATTGGATATTTATTGACAATATAAGTGTTGATGATTGCCGGTAAAATAATGATGAAAAATAGCCAGATAGTCAATAATATAACCGCATTAAAGTTGGAGTGTTTTTGCAACGAAACAATAAAAAAGCAAACGGAAAACCAAAACAAAATGTACAAAATTGCGATGCCGTAAAAAGCGAAAAGAGATTGGTCAAATGGTATATTGAGAAACAATACAGCCATAAAAAGTACCAGCGACAATAGTACAATCAGACTTAAAATTCGGATATAGAATAATTTCAGAATGTACAAAAAGGTATTCTTACTTTGTGTTGCGACAATTTTCCAGGTTCCTGATTCTATTTCTTCGGAAACCAAATTATACGAAAATGCAATTATTAAAAGCGGAAACAGATAAATAAGAACAAAACTAAAATCGATATTACCGGACAAAAGATTATTCGGGTTATTAAGTTCTGCGTCATATTTTTGAGCTTCCAAACCACGAATGGTAACGCTTTGTATCGACGGATTTACATCGCGCTGACCAATTGCCAAACTGTTTATGGGCGTAGTTTCATTGACCAACGAAAATTTAATGTAATAGAGTAGAAGTCCAATTTCGTCTTTATGAAAAGCCGCATTTCGGGCAATATGTTCTTTTTGATAAATCGCTGCTTCGGCAATATTATCCTGCTGTTTTTGCTGAAATTGCTGACCAATTAAAAGACTTATAAAACAGATGATGAAAAGGAAAATTAATCCAATTTTGGTTCCTTTTGATCGTATAAAATTTTTAAATAGTAATGCTAACATATTAAATAGCTTTAAGGTTTTTGACGGCAAATCGAATGAAAATAACTAGCAATATAATCCATAGAAAAATAGAGAGAATCGACACGATTTCGGATTTTAAAACATCCAAAATTCCTTTTGGTTCATAATGAAACTCTTCAACATCTGCCCAATGTTCTTTGCCAATAGTTAGAGGTTTATCGTTTGGCGCCGGCTTTTTATTACTAATGAATTTTACTTGTAAAGCATTCATTTTTTGCGCCATATTGTAACGATAATTTTCGGCTTGTTTTTGAAAATCGATATACGAATCATAATCCGTGTTCGATAATCCCATCGATAGGTTTTTGATGGCGATATAAGGATTTACAAAAGAAATGATTTTCGAAAATCTATTTTGTTTTTCATAAACCTGAAGTAATTTTTCTAAATGCTGATTGTAGATTTTAGAACTTATTTTTTCGCCTT
>Ga0302173_10000399_pt1 | contig 23671 bp, 19 predicted proteins | sample I_Fen_N3_1_FD_198785 | JGI IMG/M metagenome (GOLD analysis project Ga0302173, IMG submission 198785) | Peat permafrost microbial communities from Stordalen Mire near Abisko, Sweden - I_Fen_N3_1 | ecosystem: Environmental > Terrestrial > Soil > Wetlands > Permafrost | place: Sweden: Abisko... | reverse complement strand
TCTAAAAAAAAGCACTAATTTTGCACCGTCTTACAAAAGATGTACGACTACATAAAAATCATTAAATAATATTGGAATGTATTTAACTAAAGAGAAAAAAGAAGAGATTTTCGCACAACACGGTGAAGCAACAAACACTGGAAAAGCTGAAGCTCAAATCGCATTGTTTACTTACAGAATTAGTCACTTAACTGAGCACTTGAAAAAAAATCGTCATGATTATAATACTGAGCGTTCATTAGTACTATTGGTAGGTAAAAGAAGATCGTTGCTTGACTACTTGAAAAAGAAAGAGATCAACAGATATCGTGAGATTATCAAAGTATTGAATATCAGAAAATAATCAATATAGAAAAGAGGTGCGAGAGTGCCTCTTTTTGTTTTTACATTACAAGCATTTTATAAGAAAAAAAGTTTGGTTTTTCATTGGGTTTTAGATTAACAACAACTACACACACAACAACTACAACACAACTAAAACCCATTGTATAACCAATAAGGAAAAATTATGATTCCACAATTATTTGTAGAAAAGATCGATTTAGGTGATGGCAGAAGCATCACAATCGAGACAGGACGTTTAGCTAAACAAGCTGATGGTTCTGTAGTAGTAAGAATGGGCGACACGATGATACTTGCGACAGCAGTATCTGCACGTAGCGCTAACCCAAATGTTGATTTTTTACCATTAACGGTAGATTATCGCGAAAAATTTGCTGCAGCTGGTCGTTTCCCAGGAGGTTTCTTTAAAAGAGAAGCTCGTCCAAGCGATAGCGAAGTATTAACAATGAGATTAGTAGACCGTGTTTTACGTCCGCTTTTTCCAGACGATTACCATGCTGAAACTCAAGTTATGATTCAATTAATGTCTCATGACGAAGAAGTTATGCCTGATGCTTTAGCTGGTTTGGCTGCATCTGCTGCATTAGCCGTTTCAGATATCCCTTTTTACAACTTAATTTCTGAAGTACGTGTTGCACGTATCGACGGAAAATTTGTAATTAACCCAAGCAGAGAAGACCTAGCAAAATCTGACATCGACATGATGATTGGAGCTTCTATGGATTCTGTAGCAATGGTTGAAGGAGAAATGAAAGAAATTTCAGAAGCCGAGATGGTTGAAGCAATTAAATTTGCTCACGAAGCTATCAAAGTTCAAATTCAGGCACAATTACGTTTACAAGCTGCTTTTGGTAAAAAAGAAATTCGTACTTACGAAGGTGAGAAAGAAAACGAAGAAATTTACAAAAAAGTAAAAGCTGCTGCATACGATAAAATATACAACATTGCAAAAGTTGGTTCGGCTAAACACGAAAGATCTGCTGCATTTGCTGAAGTAAAAGAAGAAGTTAAAGCTTTATTTACTGAAGAAGAATTAGCTGCTGACGGTGATTTAGTTTCTAAATATTTCTACAAAACAAACAAAGAAGCTGTTCGTAACGTAGTATTAGAATTAGGTGTTCGTTTAGATGGTAGAAAAACTACAGACATCAGACCAATTTGGTGTGAAACTGATTACTTACCAAGAGTTCACGGCTCATCTTTATTTACACGTGGAGAAACTCAGGCTTTGGCAACTGTAACTTTAGGAACATCTAGAGAGGCAAACCAAATCGATTCTCCATCTGAACAAGGTGAAGAGAAATTCTACTTACACTATAACTTCCCTCCTTTCTCTACTGGAGAAGCTAAACCTCTAAGAGGAACTTCAAGAAGAGAAGTTGGTCACGGTAACTTAGCTCAAAGAGCTTTGAAAAACATGATTCCTGCTGATTGTCCTTACACAATTCGTATTGTATCTGAAGTTTTAGAATCTAACGGTTCTTCTTCTATGGCTACAGTTTGTGCTGGAACGATGGCTTTGATGGATGCTGGAATTCAAATGGTGAAACCAGTTTCTGGAATCGCGATGGGATTAATTACAGACGGTGAGAAATTTGCTGTATTGTCAGACATTTTAGGTGATGAAGATCACTTAGGAGATATGGACTTTAAAGTAACTGGAACTGCTGACGGTATCACTGCTTGTCAAATGGATATTAAAATAGATGGTTTACGTTATGACATTATGGAGCAGGCTTTAGGGCAGGCACGTGAAGGACGTTTACACATTTTAGGTAAATTAACTGAGACTATTGCTGCACCAAGAGCTGATGTAAAAGCACACTCTCCAAAAATCATTACCAGAACTATTCCTGGAAACTTTATTGGAGCATTAATTGGACCTGGTGGAAAAGTAATTCAAGAATTACAAAAAGCTACAGGAACAACTATTGTTATTAACGAAGTTGATGAGCAAGGTGTTATCGAAATCTTAGGTACAGATCCTGCTGGAATCGAAGCAGTATTGGCTAAAATTAAGTCAATCACTTTTAAACCACAAATGGGAGAAGCTTACGAAGTAAAAGTAATTAAAATGTTAGATTTTGGAGCTGTAGTAGAATATACATCTGCACCAGGAAATGAAGTTTTATTACACGTTTCTGAATTAGCTTGGGAACGCACTGAAAACGTTACTGATGTTGTAAACATGGGTGATGTATTTGAAGTGAAATACTTAGGTGTTGATCCTAAAACGAAAAAAGAAAAAGTCTCAAGAAAAGCACTTTTACAAAGACCTCCACGTGAGGAGAAAAAAGAGTAATCAGATCTTAGTTTACTAAAGGTTTATTCATAGAAAACCCCAATTCATTTATTTGAATTGGGGTTTTTCGTTTTTACCTTATCTACCACAAATTACTCTCAAATTTCAAAAACCAAACCCTGTGACTGCATATTCTAAAACTAGTCAATAGCTCCTGAAGAAAGATTTATCTTACGATAAAACAATTTTAAAAATCAAATATAATATCGATATACCATTCTAAATAAAAAAATTAGAATTTTATTAACAAACGTTTATATGCCACGAACCCCCAATTTTACTGGTAAACCTAAACAACCTAATCATAAAAAAATAGCATTTTTATTACATTTTAACACTTTTGCGTGATTTTTCAAACATTTTTTTAATACTTTTGAAATCCACCAATCCAAAAACATAAAAACCACAATCCTTTTGAAAAATCACAAAAAACACCACATCTGTATCCTCATATTTGGATTTTTATTAAACTTTTCTAATTTATACAGCCAATACAATAAAGATGAATCATTTTACAATTGGTTTGACAATATTATTGGAAAAGAGAACCTTAACATTAGCAATGGGCCAATCTACAAAGACAGCTACATAACGCTTGGCGATAATAGCATGTACTATATCGCAAATAATTTCATGAAGGGAAGTGTTACTTACGATGGTCAAACTTACTACGACATAAACATCAAGTACAACCTCTACAAAGACGAATTGATAATTAATCCAATTGGAGAATCTAAATATTCTTCACTACTTCTTAGTCAGGATAAAACATCTGCGTTTTTTGTCAATGGTAAAAATTTCGTAAAACTAAACAAAAACTTGTCCTCACTACCGCAGCTGACTACAGGTTTTTATGAATTGAATACTCTTCGAGAAGGTTTTAATTTTTACATAAAACACTCCAAGAAGATAGAAAGTAAAACACAGGATCTTAAATCTTACTCCTACTTCACCGAAAACAATAGTTATTTCATCTTTTATAAAAACACTTTTTACACCAGCAATAACAAAAGTGATATTATAAAAGTATTTCCAAATCAAAAGAAACAGATTAATGATTTTTATGCAATGAATAGAGAAATTCGAAAATCAGACAATGATCAATTCATGATCAATTTACTTAAACACATTAACACTTCTCTATTAATTACAGAAAAATAAACTTATGAGAAAATTTCTACTTATTATATTTGCCATAATTTTTAATCAATTTCTATTTGCACAAGAAACAAATGATAAATTATCATTTGAATTCAAAAATGCCGATTTAATGACTGTTATTCAATCTATTGAAGCATCATCATCTTATCGATTTTATTTTGACTCAGAATGGATTAAATCAAACAAGAACTTATACTCAGGAAGCTACAAAGATGCTTCTATTAACGAGGTATTAAACAAAGTATTCAGTAATACTAACCTAAACTTTCTTGTTCTTAAAAAGAAGATCATTTTAACAAGCAATAGTAGTATTCATGATAAATTACCTGCAAACTTTTTCCCTAAATCTGATGCCAATAATCTAGCTAATCCAACGAACAGACTAGCTCAAAACCCAGTATTTTATCAACAATACGATTCTATACACAATAACGGCTCAAAAAAGAATATCAACGTAGCATTTATTGGTAAAGAATCTGATATTACAGAGAAAAAAACAGCTTATTTATCAGGATACGTTAGAAATGCTGCTACAAACAAACCTGAAGCCAATATCTACGTTAAGGTTAGAAACAAAACTATTAGCACAGCTACTGATATTGATGGACACTACAGTATACAAGTGCCTCCCGGAATTAACATATTAGAAATAAAATCTCTTAATTTTAAAAAAGTCGTACAAACTTTAATGGTTTATAATGATGGTACATTTGATGTTGAGATTCATGAAGATTCAAATTTACTTGATGAAGTAGTAGTAAAAAACAAAAGACCAAAAACCGTAGAAAGTGTTATTTCCGGACTTGTATCTATTGATATTGAAGCTTCTAAAAACGTACCTTTAATATTGGGTGAACGTGACATTCTTAAAATCGCCACTACTTTCCCTGGAATTAAAACTACCGGAGAAGGTTCTGCAGGATTTAATGTTCGAGGAGGAAAAGAAGATCAAAACTTAGTTCTTTTAGACAATGCTACACTTTATAATCCACAACATTTCTTGGGCTTTTTCTCTGCTATAAATCCTTATACTGCAAAAAAAGCGGACATTTATAAAGGAAGTATCCCTGCTGATTTTGGTGGACGTTTATCTTCAGTATTTGATATTACCACAAAAAATGGAAATGCCGAAAAAATTTCAGGAGAAGGTGCAATAGGACCTATAACTTCTAATATTACTGTAAGCTTACCAATCGAAAAAAATAAATCGAGTATTATCGCCGGAATAAGAGCAACTTATTCTGACTGGATTTTAAAATCATTAGATAATGAAGATTTAAAAAATAGTGAAGCCGGATTCTATGACGGAATTCTAAAATACAATAACACCATAAACAAAAACAATTCAGTAGAAGCTACTTTATATTACAGTCATGACCGTTTTAGAATAAGCTCTGACTCATTGTACAAATACAGTAACCGTCTTTTTTCTGCAAAATGGGATCATAGATTCAACGAAAAAAACAAAGGATCTTTATTTTTAACAAATAGCGAGTACAAATTCAATATTGATTACAACTCTAATAATGCCGAAGCTTTTGATTTTGGATACAAAATCGACGAAACGCAACTTATGTTAAAACTGAATTACCTTTATAGCGAAAAACACTCTATTAATTATGGTATTTCTAGTAAATTGTACAATGTAGACCCAGGTTATCAGCATCCTAAAATGGCTGGATCTCCAATGCTCCCAATCGATATTGAGAAAGAGAAAGGCTTAGAATCTGCTATTTTTATATCCGACAATTTCAAATTAAATAGCAAATTATTAATTGACATAGGATTACGTTATTCTTTTTATGCTGCATTAGGAGAAGCTAATGAACGTATTTATCAAGCTGGACAACCACTCGATGATGCAACTGTAGTTGAAACTAAGCATTATGGAAACAATCAGGTAATAAAAACATACGGAGGTTTTGAACCCCGTATTGCTGCCCGTTATTTCTTTGCAGAAGATTTTTCAATAAAAGCAAGTTTTGATCAAACAAGACAATATATTCACTTACTTTCAAATAATGTAACACAATCTCCAACGGATACTTGGACATTATCTAACACAAATGTAAAACCTCAAACCGGACAACAGTATTCATTAGGTTTATATAAGAATTTGTTTGACGATGAGCTTGAACTTAGTTTAGAAGGGTATTACAAAAGATCACAAAATATTCTAGATTATAAGGTTGGTGCGCAATTAACTCTGAATGAAAATGTAGAAACTGAACTTCTACAAGGTGAAGGAAAAGCTTACGGTATTGAGTTTTTAATTAAAAGACAAATTGGAAGATTAAATGGATGGATTGGATATACTTACTCTAGAACATTTATAAAACTTGATAGTAAATTTGATTCTGAAAGAATAAACAATGGAAAATACTTCGCAGCAAATTTTGACAAACCTCATGACTTGAGTGCTGTTTTAAATTATAAGTTCACGAAACGTTATAGTTTATCTACCAATTTCTTATATCAAACAGGAAGACCAATTACATATCCTATTGGTACTTTTCAATATGGAAATTCTGAATACACTTTATATAGCGACAGAAACAAATACAGAATCCCGGATTATATCCGTTTAGATATTGGAATTAACATCGAAGGGAATCATAAGATAAAAAAACTAGCGCATAGTTTCTGGAATATATCTGTTTATAATGTATTGGGAAGAAGCAATCCTTATTCTATTTATTTTGTTTCTGAAAAAGGACAAGTAAAAGCATATAAAACATCTATTTTCTCTATTCCAGTTCCAAGTATAACTTATAATTTTAAATTTTAAATAAATGTATTTTAAAACTGTAAATATTAAATCAAACAAAATCATTCTTTTACTTCTACTAAGCATTTTTATTAGTAGTTGTTCAGAAAGCTTCAATTTACAAACAGATACCTACGAAGAAGCAATAGTAATCGAAGCTACTTTGACGAACCAACTTAAAAAACAAGAAATAAAGATTACTAAAACGTCAAAATTTGAAGACAAAGATGTTACCATAGAAACTGGCGCAAAGGTAATTGTGAAAGACAACCTTAATAATGAATATGTCTTTGTTGAAAAATCAGGGGTTTATGTTTCTGAATTAGAGTTTGAAGTTCTTTCTGGCAGAGAGTATACCTTAGAAATAACTACTAAAGACGGTAAAGTTTATAAATCATCTAGCGAAAGTTTAACAACGGTATCACCTATTACAAGCATTGTTCCAAGTGTAGCAACGACTAGTAAAGACGGAACTGGCGTACAAATTAAAGTAAATAGTTATGATCCAACCAGAACTTCTAATTACTATCGTTACGAGTATGAAGAAACATATAAAATCATAGCTCCTAAATGGAACGCAGACAAATTAATCGTAACTGGACCTCAATCTGTAGAAATTGCTGATAATGATCCTGGCAAAAGAATCTGTTACACTACAAAAAAATCTACCGATATAATTTTAACCAGTACAAATAATCTAGCAGAAGATCGTGTAAATTTTACAGTTCGATTCATTAAAGAAAGTGATTACATTATCGCACACAGATATAGCATCTTAGTAACACAATATGTAGAAAACCTTGAAGCCTATACCTTTCACAAAACCATGAAAGAAATATCCAGCTCAAATAGCGTATTGTCTCCAAAACAACCTGGCGTATTTTCAGGTAATATTAGATGTACCAGTAATGCAGACGAAAGAGTTATGGGATATTTTGATGTCGCAACAGTATCTTCTCAAAGAATCTTTTTTAATTATACTGATCTTTTCCCTCCAACAAATACTCCTGCGTATTTTAATCCATGCGACAACATCTCATATCGATTCTGCTTTAATAATCAAGCCGTTCCGGCATGTGAAGGACCAGCATTGATTGCAGCTGTAAAAGACAAATCAGCATTATACTACTCTGGTTCAGGATCAACCTACTTTATGGTAGAACCAGTTTGCGGAGATTGCACAACATTTTCATCTAACATAATACCTTCATTTTGGACAAATTAAAATATATTTTACTATTGATCTTCGTCATCAATACTAATCAGATCACAGCCCAACAAAATATTTCTATAGATGAAAGCATATTTATCCATGCAAATGCTACAACATTTGTTTCAGGAGAGAAACTTTTGTATAAAATATATTGCCTAAAAAATACAGACAAAACACCAAGTTCTGTTAGTAAATTAGCATATACTGAACTTATAGATCCAAGCGGAAAAAGCATTTTTAAGAATAAGCTTTATTTACAAAATAGTACTGGAGAAGGAGACTTTTTTATCCCGACAACGCTAAAAACTGGTAACTATAAACTTATTGGCTACACCAACTGGATGCTAAATTCGTCTGTTTCTAAGATGTTTCAAATTGATATTAAAATCATAAATCCTTATCAAACTAGCGAATCTACTTCTACAGAAAATAAAGTAGCATCAGAAAAACTATCTCAAAATAGTTCAACACCAGCTACAGCAACGTTAGCTCAACAACAATTATTAGATAATAATTTTAAAATAAAACTAAACAAGAAATCCTTCACTAACCGAGAAAAAGTTACTTTAGAGATTGAGTCTTCAGCTTCAACTCTTGAAAAAGGAAACTACTCTTTATCAGTTCGAAAAACAGATAATTTACCAACAACAAACCAGTTGACGGCAAATGAATACTCTAAAATTCCAACCGAAATTCAGAACAATTTGCAAAACAGCGAAAAGATTGTACTTCCGGAACTTCGCGGAGAGATGATTTCTGGTAAAATAATTTCAAAAAACACAACAAGCAGTATTCAAAACGTGATGTTAGCATTATCTCTACCAGGAAAATCGTTTGCTTATAAAGTGGTAAAGACCAATAACGCTGGTCGTTTTATTTTTAATTTAGACAAAGCTTACTATAACACTGAAGCATTTATACAAGTTGTTGGCGAACAAAAAGAAAACTTCACAATAGAGCTTGACAAAATGAGCGAACCTGAGTATTCTAAATTATCATTCCAATCAAACTTTACGTTACCAATTGAGTTAAAAGAAACATTATTGGAACGATCAATTGCAAGTCAAATCGAAAATGCCTACTATTTAGACAAAACAGATAGCATTATTAAACCTGTCAAAATTGATCCATTTTATTACCCTACCGCAAAAGAATATGTCTTAAATGATTTTACAAGATTTCCATCTTTAAAAGAAACAATTACAGAAATTGCAACAGAAATAATGTACAGACAAAGTGCTAACGAATATTCTTTGCATGTAACTGATTATACCGCTCACTCTCAGTCACCAGAGCCGCCATTAGTTTTGGTCGATGGCCTTATGCTACAAAATGTAAATGAACTTTTTAACTATAACATGAAAAACATTTATAGCATTAGTACCATTACAGGCTCTTACTATGTAGGACCAAAAATTTTTAACGGAATTATAAGTCTCACAACTTTAGATGGAAATTTTGTTAGTCAACAAAAAGAAAATTACGTACTTAAAGCATCTATTCTGAGACCTTCTCTCAAAAAATCCTACTATGCAGCAGATTATAGTGACATGAAAAAATATGAAAGAATTCCCGATTTTAGAAATCAACTATTATGGAATTCTGATGTAGAGGTAAATAACACCGATACTTCAATCACTTTTTTCACCTCAGATGTTCCTGGAACTTATGAAATAAGTATGGAAGGTTTTACTGAAAAAGGCGTTCCTGTATCTCTAAAAGACACATTTAAAGTAGAATAACAATTTAAAAAAAATATTATTATTTATTTTGTAACCTTTTCGTAACTTCATACGTATAATCATTTGTACACTTAAAAATTGAGGAGACAAAAACATGAGACAACTTAAAATCACCAAGCAGGTAACCAATCGTGAAACTGCATCGTTAGACAAATACCTACAAGAAATTGGAAAAGTTGACCTAATTACCGCTGATGAAGAGGTAGAATTAGCACAAAGAATTAAAGCCGGTGATCAAAGAGCATTAGAAAAATTAACAAAAGCCAACCTACGTTTCGTTGTATCGGTTGCTAAACAATATCAAAATCAAGGATTAACTCTTCCTGACTTAATTAATGAAGGAAACTTAGGTTTAATTAAAGCGGCTCAACGTTTTGATGAAACTCGTGGTTTCAAATTCATCTCTTACGCCGTATGGTGGATTCGTCAATCGATTCTACAGGCTTTGGCAGAACAATCTCGTATTGTTCGTTTACCATTAAACAAAATTGGTTCTATCAATAAAATCAACAAAATGTATGCTTTATTAGAGCAATCTAACGAGCGTCCACCTTCTGCTGAAGAAATTGCAAAAGAACTTGATATGACTGTAAATGATGTAAAAGAGTCTATGAAAAACTCTGGTCGTCATTTATCTATGGATGCGCCTCTTGTTGAAGGAGAAGATTCTAACCTTTATGACGTTTTACGTTCTGGAGAATCTCCAAACCCTGACAGAGAATTAATTCATGAATCATTACGTACTGAAATCGAGCGTTCATTAGAAACATTAACTCCTAGAGAGGCAGATGTTGTTCGTTTGTATTTTGGTCTTGGCGATCAACACCCAATGACTCTTGAAGAAATTGGAGAAACTTTCGACTTAACTCGTGAGCGTGTTCGTCAGATTAAAGAAAAAGCAATCCGTAGATTAAAACACACTTCTAGAAGTAAAATCCTTAAAACTTACTTAGGATAAATAATATAAATTTCAATATTTTAAATCCCAAATTCCAATTCAATTAGTGGAATTTGGATTTTTAGACTTGGAATTTTAAAGTAAACAACAGTTTGATTGACTGTTCGTTTTTTGATTGATGATTGAAACTCCGGCTGATTACCGGAGTTTTTTATTTTATGATTTGCATTGAAATTTAACCGCAAAGGCCGCGAAGATTTACGCAGAGTTCGCAAAGTTTTTTATCTTTTGGATCTTGTAAAAATACAAAGTTCGCAAAGCTTTGTGTTGATCAAACTTTGCGAACTAATAAATTCATCAAACCTTCAGCATAAAACTTTGCGAACTCTGCGTAAATCTTCGCGGCCTTTGCGGTTAAATTTCATTACATTATCTTTGTAAAAAAAAACAACACACACAACTACACAATGAAAAATACACTTATTGCTCCTTCTGTTCTCGCTGCCGATTTTGCCAATTTACAACGTGATGTCGAAATGATTAATAACAGTCAGGCCGATTGGTTTCATATCGATATTATGGACGGAGTTTTTGTACCGAATATTTCTTTTGGAATGCCAGTTTTAGAAGCAATTTCAAGACATGCAAAAAAAACAATCGATGTACACTTAATGATTATTGATCCTGATCGTTATATCAAAACTTTTGCAGATTTAGGAGCAAACATATTAAGCGTACACTACGAAGCGTGTACACACTTACACAGAACACTTCAAGCCATAAAAGCGGAAGGAATGAAAGCTGGTGTTGCTATAAATCCTCATACTAATATTGATTTGCTAGAAGATGTAATCAACGACATTGATTTAGTATGTATTATGAGTGTGAATCCAGGTTTTGGAGGACAATCATTCATTGAAAACACTTACGACAAAGTAAAAAAACTAAAAGCTTTAATTACACGAAAAAATGCTTCAACTTTAATTGAGATTGATGGCGGTGTAACAAGTAAAAATGCAAAACAATTAGTAGAAGCCGGAGCTGACGTTCTAGTTGCAGGAAGTTTTGTTTTTAAAGCAGAAAATCCAACTCAGACAATTGCAGAATTAAAAACTTTGACTACTTTCTAAGTCTCTAAACGAAATAAAAAAACTAAGCCGAAGAGAAATCTTTGGCTTAGTTTTTATATAATTAAATCTGTAAAAAATTAAAATCAATTCTGCGAAACGTTAGATTTTCGATAGCCTGTAAGACTGATATCTTTATGTTTTTTAAAGAATTTACTGAGATGACTTTCGTCTGAAAAACCAAATTCTTCAACAATTTCATTAATTCTCATATCGCTAAATCGTAACCTATGTTCTATCAATCGTATTTTATAACTTGAAATAAAAGATTGTATCGTTTCTCCCGAATGATTTTTAAAATAGCTCCCCAAATAAGTATCAGATATACCAAATTCCTTTGCTACTGCCGAAGCTTTTAATTTTTGAGGATAAAAAATATGAGCCTGAATATAATTAATGATTTCCAAAATTCTCTTATCGGCACTTTCTTTTACCCCAGTTGGTTTTATTTTGGCTATGTTTCTGGCAGCGATTACAATAAGCGCGTTTACATAATGTGTAATTAAATCCTCATCATAAATATCCTTATTATCTATCGCATGAATCAAGGAATCTGATATTGATTTTACAAGAAATTCATCGGCTTTTCGTTTTAAAATACAACCCGATAAATGTGTTGCATAATGCAATAAACACCCAATATGATCGATACTTTTTGATTTATATTCTTTTACATATTCGCTATTAATTTTAACCAATAAAAATTCAGTCGTATTTGTAATATCGAAGTTATGATAATCATTTGGCGTTAGCAACATTAGATTCCCTGCCTGATAGGAGATGGCATTTCCATTAATATGAAGCAATCCATTTCCTGAAATTACATAAACCATCTGAAAAAAACTGAATTGCGAGTTTACAATTGGGCACTCATCTACCTTTTTGTAAAGCACCTCTACTGATTGATGCATGTTTTCTTTTCTCATATCACAAAAGTACTTTTTTATCATTAAATTATACTGACAAAACAATAACTATCAGTTTATTTTTGCTAAAAATATTATATAAAAATGAAGCAAAAATTTTCATCGAGCAAAAACAACATCGCTTTAATCGCTATTTGTCTGGCAACCTTAATGTTCTCACTTGAAATTTCAAGCGTTCCAGTCATTCTTCCCACACTTGAAAAAGTATTAAATGCTAATCTAAAAGATATGCAGTGGATTATGAATATTTATACTATAGGGTGCACTACAGTTTTAATGGCAGCAGGAACTCTTGCTGATCGATACGGCCGAAAACGCATTTTAATGATTACTTTAATTTTATTTGGCATTTCATCATTAGTTTGCGGTCTGGCAGATAATGTCGCTTTATTAGTTATTAGTCGCTTCTTTCAAGGTGTAAGTGGTGGCGCAATGTTGATTTGCCAAGTAGCTACTTTATCACATCAATTTCAGGAAGGAAAAGAGCGAAGCAGAGCTTTTAGTATTTGGGGGATTATTCTTGGTGTTGGATTAGGTTTTGGCCCTATAATAGGCGGTTCTATTATAGCACTATTATCGTGGGAATGGGTATTTTTAATACACGTACCAATTGCTTTTCTAGCTTCAATTCTTGTTTACGGTTATGTAGATGAATCTAAAGATGCTGATGCTAAAAAAATAGACATCTGGGGAATGATTACATTATCCGCAGCCGTATTTGGATTAACGTATTTTATCACGCAAGGGCCAGATCTTGGTTTTACAAGTCCAATAGCTTTGGGCATTTTAACTGTTACAATAATAAGTTTCTTATTGTTTTTATGGATCGAAAAAACAAATCCCTATCCCATGTTTGATTTTTCTGTATTTAAAATACGTAATTTTTCGGGTGCTATTTTTGGGTCAATTGGTATGAATTTCAGCTTTTGGCCTTTCATCATTTATCTGCCCATTTATTTTCAAAGCTGCTTGGGTTATGATGTTGTAACGGTCGGACTTTCTCTATTGGCTTATACCCTTCCTACTTTAGTAATCCCCCCTTTTGCCGAATATCTTTCAGTTCGATATCGTTCCGGAATTGTTATTCCGTTAGGTTTATTTGTTATAGGATTAGGTTTTATCGTTATGAGATATGGCACTATTACAGAACATGCCAGTTGGCTCACAATGCTTCCGGGCTCTTTGTTAGCAGGGATTGGCTTAGGTCTAACCAATACACCTGTTACCAACACAACTACAAGTTCCGTCTCTGCAAATCGCTCTGGTATGGCTTCAGGAATAGATATGAGCGCCAGATTAATTACCTTATCTATTAATATTGCCTTGATGGGTTATATTCTTGTGCAAGGAATACATTCGTATTTAAACAATGCATTTTCAGGAACTAATGATTCAAAAACAGTACAGTTAATTTCAGAAAAAGTTGCCGCAGGAAACTTCTCGTCTCTTAATCAGGATTTCCCCCAATTAACAACATTAGATTCATATCAATCTATCTTACACGCAGCATTGGCTCATGGCTTTGAAATGATACTCCTATATGGTGGTATTGGTGTTTGGATTTTGGGCTTGATGAGTTTTATAATATTTAACCCAAGAAAAACAGAAAAAAGTTTAACGCTTTAAAAATCTTTGCTGCTTTTTAAGTTTTTTAAATTTGGGAAGAAATCAATTCCTGTCATTTTTTCTACAGTTTCTATTGGAACTACAAAATCATAAATTGATTTGTTACTGTCTTCATTCGGAACTAAAAAAGCGATTGCTTTATGCTCATTTCCCGATTTAGCCAGAACAATTTTATAAAAATATTTAGGAACAGAAACTTTTTCTGTTCCTATTTTTTTATCCGAATCTTTCAAAACTCCTCCAGTTACAACATAAATATCATCATATTTACTTGCCCAATAACGCGTTTTTTGTTCTACTCTATTCCATATTCCGCTATTAAAATCGTGATTTTGAGGCGAAATATTAGAGGTATAAAATGTGTCATTATAAGCACTTTCATTAAACTCCATATCGCCGGCAGGACAAAGGTGTCCTTTATCATACCCAGATTTTTTATAATTTCTCCAATCAGCAGAGCCTGTTGTTACCTTTGGATCTTCAATAAAATAAGGACGCTTGTAGTTGGCATCTTTTAAATATTCTTTCTTTAATTCATAGGCAACCCATTCTGCTTGCTCAAACTTTTCGTTATATGATAGTGTATAATATTTATGTTTTACAATTTGTTTTGTTGTCGAAGTAGGCAAATAAGCAATTGTATATAATGAATCTCCATTTCCATGATTTGCCACAAATGTAGTCTGCTCCACTTTTGGCAAATCTGCTTTACTATCACTTTCTTTTTTGCACGACAATAACATAAAACCAACCAAAACCAAAACTATATAATTCTTCATCTTCACTAATTTTATAAAACACTAATAACAACGATCATAAACTTACAAAAAAACGCTCCAAAAAAAGTTTTTTTTTGGAGCGTTTCATAACAAATTAACTCTATAAAGAACTAAGATTTTACTAATTTATCTCTTTTAATTTTAGTCGAATTAGTATTTTTTGCAACACCTTTAGACTGTAAATCATCTAACACATTTAATGCTTCTTCAACATAAACATCTTTAGATAATGCTTGGTGCCAAGCTTCTCTTTTTTCTTTTAATGTTGCATCATTATTCATTTCAAGCTCTTCGTATGGCAACGATTTAAAAACCAAACTGTTTTTGTAATCTGAAATTGGTTTGTATTTTTTACCCTCGTTTTCAACTTGTTCCTGAGTAGCTTTAAAACTATTGATATTTAAGCTATAAGTATTCTCTTTATTTTTAACATCAATCCATTTTGCATTTTCTTCAATTAATTTAAATTGAGGATTTTGAGCTATTCTATTTTTACTTTCTTGAATTGCTTTTGCAAAATTTTCATTTGATTTCCATGTGCTATAATCAGCTGGATCAATTTTATCCCAAGGCATTGCGTTATCAATATCGCGCTCTCCCATTTTTAGGTAAGCATAACGATCCGGCATAACAACATCACTATGAACTCCTTCTAACTGAGTTGAACCTCCATTGATTCTATAAAACTTTTGTCCTGTAATTTTCAAAGCTCCTAAATCGCCATAATTTGCATTACGCACAAACTGGTTCAAATCAAGAACATTTTGTACCGTTCCTTTTCCGTAAGTTTGTTTACTTCCAATGATAACACCACGTTTGTAATCCTGAATTGCTGCAGCCAAGATTTCTGAAGCCGAAGCTGAGAAACTGTTTACCATAATTACCAATGGTCCGTCCCACTCGATTTTTTTATCTTTATCGTATAGAACTTCTTTCTTTTTCCCTGCTGATTTTACCTGAACAATTGGTCCATCTTCAATAAATAAACCCGCAATGTCTACAACTGTAGATAAAGATCCTCCACCATCATCACGAACATCAAGTACAATTCCGTTAATATCCTCTTTTTTCAGTCTTTCTACTTCAAGAGCAATATCTTTTCCAGCATCACGGCCATCTTTATTTTCAAAATCGATATAAAATTTAGGTAAATAAATTACTCCGTATTTCAAACCGTTTCTTTCTACAATACTAGATTTAGCATACGTTTCTTCAATTTCAACAATATCTCTAACAATTGAAATTACCTTAATTGTACCGTCTACTTTTTTAACAGTAAGTTTTACTTCAGTTCCTTTATGACCTTTAATCTTTTTCACAACATCGTCTAAACGCATCCCTACAACATCTACAGGTTCTTCGTTTCCTTGTGCTACTTTTAAAATTAGATCTCCCGCTTCAAGTTGTTTTCCCTTCCACGCTGGTCCACCAGAAATTAATTCATCAATTTGAGTGAAATCATTTTTCTTAGTTAATCTTGCACCAATTCCCTCAAGTTTTCCGCTGATATTTACATCAAAACGATCTTTTTCTTCAGGAGCAAAATAACTTGTATGCGGATCAAAACGAGCCATGATTGAGTTTACATATACAGAAAACCAATCTTCTTTGTTCAAATCTTTAATTAAACTAAAATTATCGTCTAATGATTTTAAAGAGCTATCACGCGTTTCTTTTTCTAAAGTTTCAAATGATTTTGCTTTGTAATTAGGATCTGCTTTCTTTTTATCTTCTTCTAATTTTTGCTTTGTTACAAGTGAAGAAAGTGTCGATAACTTAATTTGTTTTCTCCATCTTTCATTGATTTCTGTTGCATTTTTTGCATATGGTAACTTATCATAATCAGCATTAAAGGTCTCATCAACCTCGTAATTGAAAGGCTGAGCTAAAATAGTCTTATAACGTTTTTTGCTTTCTTCCATACGTTTCATCAATCTTGTATAAGTAAGATTGAAAAACGTTAGATCTTTATTCAAGAATTGATCGTCAAGTTGCAATTCATATTGCTTAAACTCATCAATATCAGATTGCAGAAAAAATCGCTTAGAAGGATCTAATGCATCGATATAATCTTTAAAAATACCTTTTGAAAATTCATCATTTATTTCTGCCGGACTATAATGTCCTTTTTCAATAACAAATGCAAGTAATTCCAAAAGTGTTTTGTCTCTATTTGGGTCCGGATCTATTGACTTATCTGCATTAATTTTAAAAGCAAATAAAGTTAAAGACAAGCATAATACGGCTATAAGTATTTTATAATTTCTTTTCATAAACTTAATAATAGCATTCATCAAATTTTTTAATCTAAGTTAACGGTAAAAATTGTGCCAACATGCCAAGTTCGCTATAATTTTTTGTTAAAGATATAAAAATGTTTGAACCTCAAAAGTCTTCTTGAATTAAGTTTATAATTTTTGCTTATTTGTTAGTATTCTAACAAAATCAGTTACTACATTTGCTTTTACAAGCTTTAATTTTGATAAATCGAGATAAAACCACAGCATGAAAAATCAAAAACCTTTAATATTAGTCACCAATGATGACGGAATTCTTGCTCCAGGAATTAGAGCTTTAATAAGCGTTATGGAAACGATAGGCGAAGTGGTGGTTGTGGCGCCAGACAAACCACAAAGTGCAATGGGACACGCCATTACAATAAACAACACTTTGTTTCTGGATAAAATCTCTAAAGAAGATGATTTGGTTACGGAATATAGCTGCTCTGGAACTCCTGTAGATTGTGTGAAACTGGCAGTAAATGAAATCTTAAAAAGAAAACCAGATTTATGCGTTTCGGGAATAAACCATGGTACAAATTCATCGATAAATGTCATTTACTCAGGAACAATGAGTGCAGCTGTCGAAGCCGGAATTGAAGGTATTCAGGCAATTGGTTTTTCACTATTGGATTTTGACTGGAATGCTGATTTTGAACAAATTAAATCGTTTGTTAAAAAAATTACTTTAGAAACGCTTGCTAATAAATTACCTAATGGCGTTGTTTTAAACGTTAATTTTCCAAAATTAAAGGAACATGAAATAAAAGGAATAAAAGTTTGCCGCCAAGCGAAAGCATATTATGCGCAGAAATTTGACAAACGCCAAACTCCTTTCGGGAAAGATTATTACTGGCTTACCGGAAAATTTATAAACGAAGATAAAGGTGAAGACACTGATGAGTGGGCGCTAGAAAACGGTTACATATCAGTAGTTCCTGTACAATTTGATTTAACTGCGCATCACTCGATGCAACAACTTAATACATGGAAATTAAATGAATAAGAAAGACTTCTTTATAGGTTTTATAATTGGGATTTTTACTGCATTACTTGGCAGTTATTTGTTTATCACATTTTTTACAAAATTTGATACTTCAACGGGAATTCAAACGATAAGACAGTACGGTTATTTAGGAAAAGTAATTACTATTGGTACAATGTTAGATCTTGCCGTTTTTGCCATTTTATTAAAAAGAAACAAAGAACTGATGGCAAGAGGTGTGATTCTGGCGGTGATTGTTCTGGCAATTTCAACATTGTTTATTTAAATCTTATCTTTGTCTTGCAAAATTCTTTTGTGTTTTAACAATTGAAGCATTCTTTTCAAAAAAATCAATATGAAGTATTATATAATAGCTGGAGAAGCATCTGGAGATTTACACGGTTCGAATTTAATGAAGGCACTTTATGAGGAAGATCCTCAAGCCGAAATTAGATTTTGGGGTGGTGACTTAATGCAAAAGGCTGGCGGAACTTTGGTAAAACACTATAAAGAGCTTGCTTTTATGGGGTTTGTTGAAGTTCTTTTTAATTTAAAGACCATTTTAAACAATATCAAGATCTGCAAAAAGGACATTACTGAATTTAAACCAGATGTTCTGATTTTTATTGATTATCCAGGTTTTAATATGCGTATTGCAAAATGGGCGAAAGCTTTAAATTACAAAACTCATTATTATATTTCACCTCAAATTTGGGCTTGGAAAGAAAATCGTATTACAGCGATCAAACATGATGTTGATAAAATGTTTGTGATTTTACCTTTTGAAAAAAGCTTTTACGAAGATAAACATCATTTTCCCGTAGATTTTGTTGGACATCCTTTAATTGATGCTATCCAGAATCAACCTGCTTTTGATGAAATTTCTTTTAGAAAAGAACATCAGTTAGGCGAAAAACCTATTATTGCTGTTTTACCAGGAAGCCGCAAGCAGGAAATTACCAAAATGCTGAGCGTTATGCTTAGTGTTGTTGATGATTTTCAGGATTACGAATTTGTAATTGCCGGCGCGCCAAGTCAGGATTATGAATTTTATCAGCAATTTATAAAAAATAAAAACATCGCATTTGTTTCGAATAAAACTTATGATTTATTGCGTTCGTCAACGGCGGCATTAGTAACTTCAGGAACTGCAACGCTGGAAACTGCTCTTTTTAAAGTTCCGGAAGTGGTTTGCTATAAAGGAAGTTCGATTTCCTATCAAATTGCAAAACGCATTATAACTTTAAAATACATTTCGCTCGTAAATTTAATCATGGATCAAGAAGTGGTAACAGAATTGATTCAGAGTGAATGTAATACCAAACGTATTAAAGAAGAATTACAGAAATTATTAGAGCCAAATTACCGTGAAAAACTACTTAAGAATTATGATATTCTGGAGCAAAAATTAGGTGGTGTTGGCGCGAGTAAAAAAACAGCAAAACTTATTGTGGCCGATTTAAAACAAGCTTAAAAAACTCTTGCTTTGAAAAAACTAATTATTTTATTGCTTTTGCCAATTGTCTTTGCTTCTTGTAAATCAAGTTCGGCTACTGTTGCCAAAAAAGAATCTAAGCGAGAAAACAAATACATTGTTACTCATTTAATTGAGAATGCAACCGATAATATTGGTGTTCGCTACAAGGCCGGTGGTACAACAAAAAATGGTTACGATTGTTCCGGATTAGTATTTACAACTTTTGAAGCTGAGAATATTAAACTACCAAGAAGTTCTTATGAACAGGCTAAGATTGGAAAAGTAATTAAATTTAATGATGCTCAAAAAGGGGATTTAATTTTCTTTAAAACTAACAGAAGTAAGCAAATCAATCACGTTGGACTTATTGTCGAAGTAAATTCAACTGAAATTAAATTTGTACATTCTTCAACTTCAAAAGGAGTTATAATTTCTTCTACAAAAGAAGCTTACTATCAAAACTCTTATGTACAAATCAATCGAATTGTTGAATAAACTTATTTAAACATATTCTTTTTCTTACAAAATTTAATACTTTTATACCATGAAAGTATTAGATTATCCTTTAACCAAAATTACAATTTGGTTTATTCTTGGTATTTTGGTTTCTTATTATAGCAAACCCACAATTTCATTAATAATACCTTTACTAGCTGTTACCTCGATTGCATTTTTAATTTCATATTTATTAGTCAAAAAGAATAAAAAACAAACCCAATTCTTTGGACTTTGCACTTACTTACTTTCCTGTTCTATTGGTTTAGCAACTTTACTTTTTCATACAGAATCACTTCATAAATCTCATTATACTCATAACCAGAAAGTTTTTGAAACGGCACAAACTATAACCTTTACTTTACATGAAAAACTAAAAAGCAACATGTATAGCGACCGCTATATTGCTTTAATCAACACCATAAACAATAAAACCTATTCTGGAAAAATTATTGTCAACATTCAAAAAGACAGTACACCAAACTCTTTAATTATTGGTAATAAAATTAAAGTAAAGACAACCCTGAAACATAATAGTTCAAATAAAAATCCAAATCAATTTGACTACGGCAGATATCTTGCAGATAAACAAATTTACGCACAGCTAAGCCTTAACAAATCCGAAATCAGCGTCAACCAAAATATAAAAAAGGATATTTGGTATTATTCCGGACGTTTACATTCAAGAATACTTCGAAATCTGGAAAAAGCTCATTTTAATAAAGACGAAATGAATGTTGCATTAGCACTTATATTAGGTCAACAACAAGAAATTTCATCAAATATTATTCAGGATTATCAATATTCCGGAGCAACGCACATACTGTCTGTATCAGGATTACATGTTGGTTTTATCATGTTATTTATAAATTTTGTTCTAAAGCCAATTCCAAATACCCGAAAAGGCTCTTTGATTAAACTATTTTCAATTTTGATCTCCTTGGGTATTTTTGCCATAATATCGGGATTATCTCCATCCGTTTTGCGTTCGGTCGTAATGTTTTCATTTCTTGCTATTGGCAATCACCTTCGTAGAAGCGGCAATATTTACCACACACTTTTAGTGTCAATGTTGCTAATTTTACTCTTTGAACCTTATTTCTTGTTTGATGTTGGTTTTCAACTAAGCTACATTGCTTTATTTTTTATTTTATGGTTACAGCCATTACTACAACGCATGTATTCACCAAAACATAAAATCTCAAATTATCTCTGGAATGCTCTAACGGTTTCATTTGCTGCTCAAATAGGCGCATCTCCGTTATGTTTATATTATTTTCATCAGTTTCCAGGACTATTTTTTGTTACAAACATTATCATTATACCTGTTTTATCTTTTATAATGATTGCAGGGATTATTGTAATGCTCATTGCAATTTTCTGTTCACCACCGATTTTATTAGTTGAGATATTCGAGAAGAGTATTTACATCTTAAATCAAATGATTCATTTTGTAGCTTCGTTTGAATCGTTTGTTATTCGGGATATAAGCTTTAATTCTTATTACACTCTTACATTTTATTTACTGATTATTTCGGCAACAATTTGGTTAAAAAAACCAGATTTTACTAAACTGACATTTTTATTAACTTCAGTAATCTTGGTACAAATCTCTTTTATATACACTAAAAAAGCAACCGGAAATCAGCAGGAATTAATCATCTATAATAATAAGAAAAGCACATTAATTTCTGAAAGAACGGGAAAAAACATCATACTTTTTTCAAGTGATACTCTTTCTGAAAAAACAACAAAAACAAACGCGCTTACTTCTTATTTAGTTGGTAATTTTAGCAGATTAAATTCAATTAACAAACTTAATAACACTTTATTTTTCAAAGGGAAAACAATATTTATAATAGACAGCTCAGGAATTTACATGGATAAAATCGAACCTGATATATTGCTGTTAACACAATCTCCCAAAATAAATCTGGATCGTCTTTTGTTGGATATACATCCAAAGATTGTTATTGCCGACGCTTCAAATTCTAATTCTGCAGTGAAGAATTGGAAAGCAACTTGTCTTAAAAAAAATATCCCTTTTCATTCCACAAATGAAAAGGGTTTTTATAAGCTAAACTAAGCGTTTTATTTATTCGCTGCTTGGGTGTAAAATTGCGCTAGAATCAGCAATCCATTTCTTTGCTCCGCCAACTTTATAGCCAAGCGCCCCCAGCTTATTGATGGTTGGCTTATTTTTCCTGATTGTGATCATTACAAGACAAACCTGAGGTAACTCCTGAACACCTAAGACATTTTTCATCATAACATTTTTCTCTTTATCTGCATCAGTCAACGAAGTATCAGACAAATCAAGTTTTAATAAAACAACATTATCGCGAGACCACACAGCAAAGTCTGGTGTAGAAAAAACCTCATTCTGAATTTTCTGTCCAGCACTAGCAGCAGTAAAAAATATCAACAATGGTTTCTTTTGAGCATCACTCATTATAAACGCATCGCTCAAATCAGTATTCCATACTAAATTTTGAGAATGCAGTAAAAATGAACCTAAAAAGAGTAGTAAAGTAAGTAGTTTTTTTGCCATATTAAATTGGTTTTTCATTGGGGTTATAAAAGTCAAATTAACACAAAAACGACAAGTTAACAAACACTTCAAGCATAAATACTTTTAAAAAGTTACATTTTAATGAATTTTACTGTTTAAATGTTAAATTTTAGATAAAATAAAAATTTAACCTCCAAAAAAAATTAAAACTACCGTAATCCCATTATTTCTTCAAATAAAAAACCCTTTTCACAATAAAGCAAAAAGGGAATCTACAAATTAAACTAAGAAACTTAATTTAAATTTTATTATTCGCTTGGGTGCAAAAGGGCATTTGATTCGGCTATCCACGCTTTTGCTCCTCCAGGCTTGTAAGCGATCTTACCTAGAGCGCTAAAAGTGGTTTTATTTTTTCGAATAGAAGCGCTTGCAAAACAAACTTCTGGAAGATCCTGAACACCAAAAGCATTCTTTAATTTCACATTTGTCTCTTTATCGCTAGCATCTGCGTTAGGATCAGATAAATCAAGTTTTACGAGTACAACATTGTCGCGAGACCAAACAGCGAAATCTGGAGTTTTAAATATTTCATTTTGGAGATTTTCCGGTACACCTGAGGCAGTGAATAAGATTAGCATTGGTTTTCTAAGTTCATTGCTAATTGCAATAGCATCGGTCATATTAGTTCTCCAAACTAAATTTTGTGCATGCATAAAAAATGAACCTAAAAAGAATAGTAGGATAAGTAGTTTTTTTGCCATATTATATTGGTTTTGGTTAGAATAGCATGACGAAATTAACATATTATTTTAATTTTCCAATTTTTATTAATACAAAAAATACATTATATGTTTTTTTACTCGTAATAAAATAACAAATATTTAATAAGTGATTGCTTTTTCTTACTAAACAAAAAAAACTCCCTACATAACTGTAGGGAGTTTTTTTAAATATTCTAGTATTTTATATCTTTTTTTAAGATTTCTTTGGATGAACAATTCCTTCAGCAACTGTTAACCAAGCAGATGGACCACCGGCAA
>Ga0302173_10000398_pt1 | contig 23704 bp, 22 predicted proteins | sample I_Fen_N3_1_FD_198785 | JGI IMG/M metagenome (GOLD analysis project Ga0302173, IMG submission 198785) | Peat permafrost microbial communities from Stordalen Mire near Abisko, Sweden - I_Fen_N3_1 | ecosystem: Environmental > Terrestrial > Soil > Wetlands > Permafrost | place: Sweden: Abisko... | reverse complement strand
CAAATGTATAGCCCAGAGCCAGGATATACCCATATAAAACGGCAGATGAAAAAACAAGCGAAACAAAAAGCCGCCACATTTCAATCAGGTTGGAATGCCGTATAAGTCCCCTGTAAGATTTTGACAAGTAAAATGAAACAATTGTAGCGAAAATAAAAACAGCACCAGCCTGTAGCAATTTAGAATTCGGAATATCCATATTGGCATTCCGCATCTGTATATAGGCAGCAAAGCCATAGCCAATAATGCACAATAACAAATCGACTTCAAAAACAATCCATCGATTAATTAAAGACATTCGCATTATTCTATTAAATAAAGCCCGCATTCTTTTTTGTATATTTTCCATATAAGGTTATCCGGTTAAGAGTTTTCAAAATAATGATGACTTACACTGACAATATATCCTCAGGTTTAAGAGGTTGATACGGTCCTTCTTTCACCTCAAAAATCACTGTCCCCGATTCCAAAACATCCAGCGTATGATACTGGCCTGCCGGAATGTCCACACCGTATTTACCGTCATTATAATTTAAAATTTCCGAATAAATTAATTCCTTTTTTTCATTGTAGAACTGTACACGCAAACTACCACGCAATACAATATAAGTTTCAGCTGTGCCTAAATGACGATGAATGGGTAAAACCGTTCCGGGCTCTAATGCATTCAGCAAACGTTGGGCCTTTGCGTCTAAGCTTTCATGGAAATTATAGTTCATCCTTAAACGTGGACTTCGTATCGACTGCGCCGTTACTACATCTAATAATGTTGAGTCAATGATTTTCATAGTTGTTGATGTAAATGATAATTTTTCTTTTTAAACAGAATATAAGCAACTGATAAAATTATAATTATAGAAAACAGATAATAATAGGAACAGGATTTAAAAACAAACAAACCAATACAAATCAATCCTTGTAATGATATATAAATCAACGAAACGACTACATGAGGAATCCTTAACTCATTAGCCATTATCTGATATGCATGCTTTCGATGCGGCAAGGCAATATTTTCTTTTAATATGAGCCGATGAATGATCGTTAATATAGTATCTACTCCATATACACTCAGTAAAACCAAATAGCTAAAGTCTCCAGTTTTAATAATCAATAGACCTAGCAAAAAGACCAATATAAATGCTATGGAAACAGAACCCACATCGCCCGCAAAACATTTAGCTTTTGTTCTGAAATTAAAAAAAATGAACACCAGCAAAGCTAATGCCACTATATATATAAATTTCGGATCAACGAACGAGTGCTGAAACCGATTTATATACAACAAAGTAACTGACGCCACCAGACTATACCCTCCGGTAATACCATTGATGCCATCCATAAAATTATAGGCATTTAAAATACCTGTACAAAAAATTAATGCAAATATAGTAAAATACCAGGATAAAGAAAATAGATTCCACTGATAAAACATCAATACCATAGCAATAAAATGAACCAACAATCGAAGCTTCGAAGATTGTGGACGGATATCATCTGCAAAACTAATGCCAGCAATCAAGGTTAATCCTGTAAAAAACCAGGGATACTGAAAATCGTTCAATAGAAAATAGAGCAGGACGCCTATATAAAAAATAATTCCACCGCCCCGTAAAGTTATACGCGAATGCGAACTACGCTCATTGGGTCTATCTATGATATTAAAATAATCTGCCAGCTTAAAATAAGCCAACTCAACAACAAACAAAAAAATAAAGATGAAAAAATAAATCATTTACTAATACGATTGGTTACTAAGTTATTGGATTATTTGCTACCGACTACAAACTACCGACTTCTTACCTCTTACTGCTTACTACTTACCGCTTACTGCTTTTTCAGTAATGAAACAAATTTCCGGTTTTGCGTATCGAGAATAAACACCCAACCGAGTTTCCATACAACTTACCAAAATCAGCACCCACCGAGCATCCGACTTCAATGTTCGACCAGGCAGGGAATTTTTTATTTACTTCCAGCAAGAGCGATGTATTTCTGATCATTGGAGAATAGGGGGCAGAATAAGTTCCATAGTTTTTGCTAAAGCTTGACAAAAGTTTATAACTATACCCACTCACATCGCCTTCCATACCAAAATGATGCACAATTACCCGGTTATTTTCAACCGACACAGCTCCATCACGGTTATAAAGTGGAGAGCTTATAAAGGGTGTACCGATAGTTCGGGAATAATAAGTCCAACCATTTTGGTAAATACCATTATTAAAGTAATCATCAGCACCACCGTACGCAAGTCCGTCTTTATCCTGATAAGGACCTGATTGATCCGTGGTATTGAGGTATTCGTACAAAATTCCTTTTATAAAGGAAAATTTAGCATTCCGAACAGTTACTCCCCACAGTCCATCCGGTTTATTTATGGTGGACCAAATCAGTTTAACCGGACCATCCTCCGACAGGTTTTGCCAGTAGCCACTCACCCTGAAATCAGCAATATCCACATCCAGTTTCATGCTTTGGGATATAATGTGATTACCCAATACATTCATTTGATCTGTTACGACTGCATCTGCTCCCCCTGCACGGCCAAAGAAAATATCTTTGAACGCAGCAAAATCAGCCGGTTGTTTTCCAGATCCTGGAACCGTTCCTCCCCATTGCGCTACATGATCTACTCCATATTGGATATGTACGGGAAGCTTACCTCCTATTTTAGCATATAAGTATTTATGATGCAGGAAAAGATTCGTGGTATAGATATTATCCGTAAACCAGCCATGTGATATGGCGCCTTTGAATTCTAAATAACCTGCTGTAAATGGAACTGCAATAAAATGTTCTATTCCCAACGTAACCTTAGGCATCGGACGGGCATTTTTTGAAAACAAAAAACCACCACACGACAAGGTGGAATCCTGATTTCCTAATACCTCTTCCCGGGCACCAACAATAAAATCGAAGACCGAAAAACGTGCCTGCACATAATATTCGTGAAAGACAGCTGTTGTTTTATCCTTATCGGTTTGAAGCAGCAAATTCGCTTTAAAACGATAATCAAACAATCTCTTTTTAGCTCCAAAATCTTTACTCACCCCCGCCAGTATACCTGCACTAAACGGAGTTGATGATATTTTTCCGTATTGGTCACTTTGCAACCAAAAAGGAGCATACTTCCCCGACGAAGCCATCCCCATAAAACCCACATCATACTTTATCGTATCGTTTTGAGCCTGACTAAGGACAGGTAAGAATATCAGAAAGAAGAGAATATATCGTATTTTAAACATGCACTATAAAAAATTATGAATTATGAAAAAGAGTTAGAAGTTATGAACTATGAATTATGAGTGATCAACTGTAAACCAGACACCGTCAACTATAAACTGTAAACTGTCAGCTACAAACTACTAACTAATAACTACCGACTAACATCAAGGTTCAAAGCTCCAAAAATCATTCAAAATAGCTGTATCAGTTTCTCCAAAACCAATATAACCTTTACCATCAATTACAAATACCAAAGCATTTTCACGGGCACCGCCCGGAATATCTCCCCGATTGTACCAAACATTCCGTATGGCATCATATTCCAGAACATCCGAAAACAAGTGCCCGCCAGTTTCAGATCCACCCCAATGCCGACCGGTAGAAACAAAAAAACGATTATTGATACTAAACCCCAAGGCATCGTTACGACCATTATCGGGCATATCCTTTCGCTTTGTCCAACTGTCTGTTGCAGGAAAATATTCCCACCAATCATTATAATCTACAAAGCGAAAACCGCTACCAAAATAGACATGCTCTTCGTCGGCAGATAATACTGCTCCCATCCGACTCTGTCCCGGAAAATCAGCTAAGCGTGCCCAGCTATCTTGTTCCGGATTATATTTCCAAAACTCATTGGTGTAAGAAGAGCCATCGAATCCGGCACCAACATAAATACAATTGTTCAGCACAAAACTAACACAGGCATCGGTAGCCGTACTGGGAAAACTGTTTTTTTTCGACCAACTATCGGTTAACGGATCATACATCCAAAAGTCCTGTAAAGTTCCTCCCGAATAAACTCCTTTATATCGGTTAAACCCTAGTCCTACATAAGCTTTATCGTTCACAACAGCTGCCAGGGCTTTTACACGGGCTATACCCGGAAAAGCGGCCTTTTTTGTCCAGCTGTCCAAGGCCGGGTCATATTGCCAGCAATCTTTCAATGAATCGGTATAAACTGCATTCCGGCCTAAGGTAACATACCCTTTACCATTCACAGCAAAAGCCACCGCCGAAGCTCTTCCTGTTCCGGGCATGCTGGTCTTTTGTACAAACGAAATTACCGGATAAGGAGAATCTGCAAGACCATCATTACAACTCAAAATGGAGAGGGGAAGTAGCAGGAATATAAGTAATTTGAGAGAATTCATTTAGTAGGGAGTTAGGAGTATATAGTTAGTAGTCGGTAGTAAGAAGTGGTTAGTGATTACGATGAAAGATAAGCTATTAGTGATTAACTATTAATGATGAACGATGAATGATAAGTGATAAATAGTTGGTTTATACTTCTACCAGACATCTATTATACCTCTCTATTTTCAAATACCACGCATTAAGTCCCCTACAGGGGATATAGGGGTTATCGACTAAAAACTACCCACTGTTTTCCTCAACCCATCTTCTGCCCGAACAGGCATTTCAGTTATATCCAGCGCCTGTTTCAATTTAGCATTAGATACCACGTAGTTTTCAGTTAGCTTTTGTAAGCGCTCAGTGTTTAATGGTAAGTGTAATACAGTTCCAACCCTGGCACAAAACTGTACCAAAGATTTATTCCAGTTCCACGTTCTGTTAGGTTTGTCCAGCAATTTAGCCATCAGAGCTATTAATTCATTGGTCGATAAGGTTTCATCATCACCTACATTGTATATACCGGTAGCAACATCTTTTTCGATTAATTGCTCTATCACATAACTCAGATTATCTACCGAAGTAAAAGACCGTCTGTTTTCGAAAGCTCCCAACGGATAAGGTATGCCTTTCCTGACCACCTGATACAATAAATTCAGATTACCCTTATTACCCGGACCGTGAATCATACAAGGACGAAGAATGTAAGTCCTCTTTTTAGTTGATAGTTGATAGTTAATAGTTGATAGTTCATCTTCTCCTAATTCTTGCTCCTCACTCCTTACCGCTTGCCGCTTGCCGCTTACCGCTTTACTCAGGATATAGTTCTCCGCTGCAATCTTGCTTTCTCCATAGGGTCCTTTCGGACAGGGAACAACATCTTCCGTTAATACATCCCCCTCTACCCTATCGGCAGCAGCTTTTACCGAACTGAAAAAGATAAACTTCTTAGCTTCTGATACCCGAAACCAATCATATATTTTCTGTGTCAGACCTGTGTTAATATCAAAATAGACCTGCGCATTCGTTTGATTCTTGGTATCATGGGCTTTACCTGCTAAGTGTATCACTACATCTACCGCGGGGATACTTTCTAACTCCGCCCAGGTATAGGTATTCACAACACCTACTTTCTGGGGTGCTACTATATCTAACCCATAAATCGTATGCCGAGCTTTTAGCGCATTCACTAAGTTAGTACCTACAAAACCATGTATGCCGGTGATAAGAATATTCATTTCAAATTTTTTAGTACACTCTTATTTATCTTCTTTCTTTCAAAATCAAAAAACCACCCATATTTATTAAAATAAATGATGGCTGATTTTACAAATACTTTAAAAAGTCTGAAACTTTTTGCAGCACCTCTTTCATGAGCATGTATTATACTTACTTCCGGATAATAAATTGTTTTATACTTTGAATGTATTCTCCTTGATAAATCAAAATCTTCAAAATACATGAAGAATTTCTCATCATACAATCCAACATCTTTTAATGCATCTACTCTGAACAAACTAAAACAACCTGACAGAATTGGAACATCGAGTTCTTTATTGTAATACTCTTCTAATGTATACTCTCTATTCTTCGTTTTAAAAACATGCTGTAATGGTCTAATTACGCGAATAAGAAGATTGAAAGGCGAAGGTAATAGTTTAGGCAAAATTTGAGGACTACCATCTATGTTTAAAACCTTGGGCATTATCATTCCTATTTCCAAATCTTCATCCATTTTTTCAAGTAATGCGGGTAATACTGTTGATTGAAATTGAATATCCGAGTTTAAAACGAGATGATATTTTACACCTGTGTCAATAGATTGCTGTATAGCCAAATTATGACCACTACCGTATCCTAGATTTTTGCCTGTAAATATGTACTTCGTTTCGAATTCATTAAATAGTCTACTCTCAGAAGCTGAGTTATCAATCAAGTAGATCTCATTTACACACCCATTACCCCGAAGTAGTTTTACTAATTCATTAATCTCATTAAAATCTGAATTATAAAGAACAATTGAAATGTTTAAACTTTTTCCCATTGCTGTGTTTCAAAATTAAATTGCTTTATTGCTTTTGCTGGGCATCCTACTGCTATTACATAAGGTGGAATGGATTTGCTTACAACTGAATTCGCTCCGATTATTGAACCTCTCCCAATTGTAACTCCAGCTAATACTGAAACAGACTCACCAATCCAAACATTATCTTCAATTATTACATCTTTTGATGAAAGTAGACGATCTCCCGGTGGAATATCAGGATGATCATGATTGTCTTTTCCTGTATAACATCCATGTTGAACATCAGAGATATAAACCTTACTTGCTATTAGTACATTATTTCCAATAATAATAGAAGAGATTCCAGCAATATGCACAAAGTCATTAATTTCTATATTATTCCCAAATGTAATTATCCTCTTCTTTAAGTAAAAAGGGTAAGCCTCTATTCTACAGTAGCTACCTGTAGTAAGATTAGAACCAAAATCAATAAATTTTTTCCCTCTTATTTCGATTGGGAAACGAATTAGTCTAGCTCTAGGAAATAACACTTTAGTCAAAACTAAATAGTAGAACATTCTAATTATTCCCCAGAAACCGTAGGTTTCATATTTATTATAGCTTCTATGCATAATTTACAATTACTTTATTCTAAATTAATTCAACTGACACACTATAACCAGCACTACTGAAATATTATTTCTAAAGTAGTCCGGTTACAAGACATCTTCATTTGCTTTTCAATATAAAATTTTGAATATATATATATATATTTAGCAAGAAAAAAAGTTTTTTCCTTACTAAATACAAAAAGAATTGTTTTCTAATTGGAAGATCGCTAATGTATATATTATCAACCCAGCTCTTATTCAATAATTCAAAAACTTCAATAATAGATATAACTTCTCTATGACTTATTCTTGCTTCTAAAGCTTTATAAACAGAACCATATAATATCATTTTTATCCCCCTAAATTGGACTGAATTAGAATATTGCTCTGAGATATTTTCTTTAAGATACTCATAAGCGTCACTTAAAGATTTGGCAACTTCAACATTTTTACTTGTTGATAATGAGGATATTCTATACAAATAGTTATATAATGGTTTGGATATTATTGATATTTGTTGGGCTCTACTTATTAATATTGGGATTGTAACAGAATCCTCAGCATTATAGAGATGAGGAATACTTATATTGTCAAACAAATCTTTTTTAACACAAATAGTACATAATGAATCAAAACAGTGAGCTATGCGTGAAGCGGTATCTGCACGTTTACTGAAATTATTTGTGCAGTTAATATAATTTCTTTTCTTTTCATTGAAACATCTATAATAATCAAAAAAGATTAAGTCTGAAGATTCCGAATTTATATACTTATAACATTGTTCTAAAGTATCAGATTCATACCAATCATCACTATCCATAAAAGTTAAATATTCGCCTTTAGCCTTCTGTATAGCAAAATTACGAGATGCACCCGGACCTGAATTCTTGAAATTTCGAAAAACTTGAATATTTAAATTCGACCTTTCTTGATAACCTAATAAAAAATCATAAGTTCCATCTGTAGAACAATCATCAACAAATATAACTTCGAAATTCTTGAAACTTTGCTTTTCAAGTGAAATAATACCTCTATCAATATAACTTTTCGAATTATAACATGGAATAATAACAGAAAAGATTGGTTTAGACAAAACATCCATAAAATTAAAATTTATCAAATATTATATAATAAGGAATCAAGTACTTGCTTTTTAGTTGTATAAAAAACAGCATGATGCAACAAAAAAATCAGTAAATCAAATCACAAAAACATTACATCTAACCATTTATCTAAAGAATAATTCTCATTAATTTGACTTTCTGACTTTGAATCATATAAAATATTTTTAAAATTTGTGCTATCAGTGAGTACAAACACATTGCCTAAAGAGTTAAACTCTTTTACAATAAGCTGATTAGTTGATATTATAGTCTTCCCAGCTGCTAAAGATTCAATTATTCTAATTGGTAAACCCGACTGGATTGTATGAGTAATATCAATAACAACTTTAGATTCTTCTAGTTTTGATAAATATTGACTCCTATTTAACGGATTGAAAATCAATATTTTTTTTGATAATTTCCGACCCATTAGCATTTCCTTTAAATATCTAGTATACGGTATATATAATTGAAAAAAAACATTATAATTTTTCAACAATACTGATAAATTACTCACAATCAAATATCGCTCATAAGTATATAGACTCAATGAAAAAAAATCATATTTATATACTTCTTTTTTTACATTACAAATTGTTTTTAAATCATCGGTATAAAAAAGTGGCAAATATTTTAAACTATATTGAATAGAATCATTAATATCAAAAGTAAATAATTTATCAAAACAATCCTTTAAGTGAATAAAATTATTTGATTTTTCAGAATCCCATTGATACATTATGCAAATGATGGAAGGATATTTCAATTTCATGAAAGCAATAAATTCATTTGGCATTTGACAACCACGAATAACAAACAAATAATCAACAACATCATGATTAATATTTTGAGCTATTGTTTCATAATATTTTTTCTGATATCTATTAAGCAATTTATTTGAAAATTTATAATAGAACCGATAAAATAAATTAGTCCTTCTTTCTGGGAAAAAAGTAACATTAGCACCTTTCCTATTAAGGTGATCAATTATTTGATTATGATAATCATAAAAGACAGGTGCAATAAATATAATATTTTTATTTTTAAGATTTTCCATATAGACTACAATAAATTTCTTTTTTTTATTTTAAATGCTGAAATTAAATTATGCCAACCTGAATATACAAGAAATAAAAAAAAAGGCGTAAAAATCAGCGGTTCATTACAAAGACAAATTATAATAATTAAAAACGACAAAAACTTGTCATTGTTGATTATATCCTGATTATATAAAAGAATAAAAAAAATAATGCTCAGAGGAATACCGAATATCATAAATAATTGGGATATTGAATTAGAATTACCTCTTTTATCTAATACACCATCGACTTGCGCAATATCTAATCCAAAATGCTTATTTAAATTTTCATACATAATCTCTTTACTTAATCCTATTCCAATTAAAGGATGTTCTAATGTGACCATAACACCAGTATACAAGTCCATTGTTCTCATTGAATAAGAGGTTACTGTTTTATCATCATTTTTTTTTGAGATCAAAGATGTATATCCAAAAAAAACAAAAGGAACAACAAGAACAAATACAATAATTATTTTTTTTAGTTTCTGAACACTATTACTTCGAGCAACTACATAAAACCACTGAATTCCAACCATTAGAACTCCTGTCGTTGAAAATGTAGTAAGAATAACAAAAGATGCTAAAAGTGCATTTTTGTAATTCTTATGAACAGATAATGAAATAAGTAAAAAAAAGTTCATATAAACAGACAATACACCAGGTTCCCAAAAAAAACCACCATTTCTTATGAAATCAATTCCACCAATAGATTCATTCGATAAGAAGAAGTGCAAAAATAGAATTGATTTTTGACTAAATCCATTTTCAAAAACCACATCCTGCCAAATAGGAATATATGATAATAACCATCCAACTATACTAATGTAAGCAATCATTTTCAGAACAAAGCAAATTATCGTTGAAATATCCTTAGAACTTCCACGTAAATTAAAGTAAGAAAGGCAAGAAGTCAAAGATAAGAAAAAAAAGGTCAGAACTTCTGAAATAGTATTACTAGGAGAAAAGATCAAATTAATCACTAATACTGCAATTATAGAAATTACAAATAATACTGCAATAAATAATTCTTTAAATATTTTTCTTTCTTGAATTGCTATTGACAACATCAATAACATAGATGTAAAAGCAAATAACAGTTTAAAATTGTAAAAAGAGTACAAAGAACCACTTAACAATATTAGATTAAGTACTACAATATAATTTAAACATGATTTTAATTTTACCATGGCTATTTATATAAACCTTTATCTTTCATCAATTCAATTGATTGATCAAAATTATCTTGACAAATTTCCTGTGAATTAACCCATTTAGCAAATTCAGATATTCCTCTATCAAAATTCCATTTTTGTTTAAAACCTAAAAAGCTAGATATTTTTGAGATATCTGCATAGTTATGCCGTATATCTCCTACTCTGTAATTACCTGAAATTATTAAAGGTACATTAACTCCATATTTTTCAATTAAAGTAGAAGCTACAGTCATAACATCAGTTGGTATCCCAGTACCAACATTAAAAATTTGTCCATTTGCTTCATTTTTTTCTATGCCAAGAATTGTAGCATCTACTACGTCATCAATATATACAAAATCTCTTGTTTCTTTCCCATCTTCAAATATATTTATAGGATTATTATTTTTTATTCGAGTAGAAAAAATTGACAATATCCCTGTATATGGGTTGCTAAGTGATTGACCTGGTCCATATACGTTTTGATATCTAAAAGAAACAGGATTAATCCCTATTGTTGGACAAACACACATCACTAGTTGCTCTTGAACTTGTTTTGTAATACCATATACTGAAGTCGGATGAACTTTAGACTCTTCATCAGTTCCAATTAATTCAAGAGATTTATTACATCCTTCATATTTACATTCAAAATCACCTTCTGACATAAACTGCTCTGTACGGCTAAGTGGATAAACAATACCAAATTCTTCAGATATATATTTCCCTTCACCGTAAATTGCTCTAGAAGAGGCAATCACAACTTTTTTTACTGTATGTTTAGTATTTGTAAGAATATCAAGCATAAGAGATGTCCCTCCGATATTAACATCAGTGTATTTTTGAATTTCATACATTGATTGACCGGTACCTGTTTCGGCAGCTAAATGTACTATTAAATCGATTCCAACTAATGCTTCTAACCAGTCTTCGCGTGAAACAACAGAGCCTTTAATAAAATTAACCTTGTCTTTTATAGATTGATATAAAGGAGATGAAAATTCTGGTTCAGCCCCATGTATTTGAGGTGAAAGATTATCAAGTACCGTTACTAAATAACCTCTTTCAATAAGTTTAATTGCTAAATTAGAGCCAATAAATCCTGCTCCACCTGTAATAAGTATATTCTTCATTTTTTTAAAATTTAAATGTTCCATCTGGATTTGTAATTTTCCAAATTTTATCATCTTGACAATATCTTTTAATAATTTTCGCAGGACTACCTACAGCTACAGAATATTTAGGTATATCCCTGGTGACAACTGAATTAGCACCTATTACACAGTTTTTCCCAATTTTTGCTCCTATCACACAAACATTTTCACCAAGCCATGTTCCATCTCCAATTATAACTGTATTCAACTGTTTTATTTTTTGTTTTAAAATAGGTTGCAGTATATCTTCATATTCATGTTGATTATCAGAAATATATACTTTATCTGCTGTTAATACATTTTTTCCTATTATAATTTGTTTTGTTGCATAAATATGATTAAAATTGCCAATTACTGTTCCATCTCCAATTTCAAGCAAACAATTTTTATCACCTGTGTGAGGTAGAGCTGCTAACCAAGTTTTATATGCAATATAAACATTATTACCAACACTTATATTAGACATTCCATTGATTTTTAAAGGAAAAACAACACTCGATTTTTCTCCAAATTCTTTAAATTTTCTTTTATAGAATAAGCGATAAATTCGAATAAATAAGGTGTTTTTAATTCTCAAATAAAACATGATTTCTTTTTTTTAATATAAACATTTTTTTACTTTGATTTGTGTTAGCACAAAACTGAACTAATTACATAAAAAAATGTATTTAGTTTATGTAATTAAAAATATACGATAATTACCTACAATCATAACTTACTAAGAATTAAATAATATCGCATTTTTCAGAGAAGCATAACACTTACGGTTGTAATTTCAAGTCCTCTTTAGAGAACTTAAGAGTGGTTTTCATATGGATCTTTTTCCACCCAAGCCATTGAAAAGGATGTAAAATAGTATTGTCTTTGAAAAATAAAAATAGGAAATAACATTCGTACTATTACTTAAAACAAAATGCCAAAACGTACACGATTTAGAGTAAAACCTGTTTTTTTAATCGAAAATATGATATTAACAGATAGAACAACTTATATCCATAATAAATATCAAAACAAATAACAACTGCATTCAATGTAAAAGAATGCAATAAAACAAAAAAACAAATCAAAAAAGAATATAAAGCAAGACCTGAAATATCACTCCAAAATATTGGCTTTAATTTTACCACACTATTCAAGAACAATGAAATAGGATCAGATAAAGTTCTAAATACTAATCCAGGAAGTGCTAAAAGAGCATATTTTACAAATGGGAAATGCTTTGGAAAAACAAAACTAACCACTGGCGATAAAAAAACTATAATAATTAACGATACTATAAAGCAATAAGCCAATATAACCCCAAAATTTATATTTATTATTGTTTTAAAGTTGTCATAATCTTTATCTTCATAATATTTGACAGCCTTTGGAAAAAATAAACTATTTATTGATGTTGGAATTAAAACCCAAAGTGAGGTAATCAAAAAGACAAGATAGAAACTACCCAATGAGGTAGTACCTAAATAAGATGCAATGCTCCACCTTTCAATTTGCATATAAGACAAAAAAAACAATCCTGATAAATAAGGAATAAAACCATAGTGAAGTATATTTTTTAATTTCAAAACACTAATTGAAAATTTGTTTATCCATAAATTTCTACCAGTTAACAAAACAAATATGACCAAGGCTAATGGTTGAATTAAAAGGCTAATTGCGCCACCATATATACCATAAAAGTAGGCAAGTGGTAAACAAGCTACACTTAATAGTACTGATAATAAATTTGCTTTATTTAGTCGATCATATTCTCGACTAGCAATAAGCATATTAATTATCCAATTGTTTAACAAGGCAAATAAACCTATCAGTATAGTTATAAATACAATTAAATTCTCTGTAATCAAACCTGTAATAGAACCAATAGCATATATACCTAGAAGTACTATAAAAAGAATTCCAAAATATGAAAACAATACATTATTAGTATCTTTTGATAATTTTGAATCTTGTAGTGCTAATATTCTATATCCCCCGTTAATTAATCCTATTTGAAAGAAACCAATTAACATTGCACCTGTCTGAATTAACGTTAAAAAACCAAGCTCTTTCAAGTCTAAGAATTTCATAAAGGCAAAAGAACGAACAAATCCTAAAAAAGCTACAACTATATTTATTATTATAAAATAAATTGATTGCTTATTATTATACAAGTTTTCAAAACTTACAGTTGAAATAACAGACTTAAAAAATTCTAGATTACTTATTTTGAAGTTCATTGAATAATGTTTAATAATTGGCGTTGCATTTTGTGAAATAATTTATTAAACCCTGTGCAATGATTTGTGTGTTTTCAGATTCATTAACTTTGAATATCTTGACATAATCAAGAAAGTAATTAACAAATCCTTTATGGCAGCTATTTAAATAAGCTGCGAGAAAAGGGAGGAGATCATCTTCGGAAAACATTACATCTCTATTTTCAAAAATAGCACCTCGTAACTCCCTAATATTTTTAATTTTAACAACTCGATCACATAGATTATAGTAACAATTTCCAAAAGTATATACCTGCTTATTCAAAAGTAAAGCTTCAAAACCTGATGTCCCATTAATGGTTATTACACCAATACTATTCTTTATAATAGATTTTCCAGAAACAAGCGGATTAATCAACTTGACATTTGGTATTGCTTTTATTCTTTTATAATCAATATAATCTCGATAATATCCTGCATGCGGATGATCTTTTACATATAAGTAATTCCCAGCAGGTAACTGAGCTGCTATATTCTCTATTAATTTGACCTGATTCTTATAAATACCATCACCCCAGTAAAGAAAAACTGCTTCTGGTTCTAGATGTAATGGATAGTAAAAATATTTATCGTCTAAAGATATATTATCATATTTGAGACATAAAAATGTTTCCCATATTTTTTTCAATAACTCAACTCCAGAATTAGATTTATAAAAAAAATATTCAACATGGTTTAGTAAGCTTTTCTTAGTATTTAAAATCCGTAACTCTTTCTTTATAGAGGAAATAACTACTTTAAAACTTAAACCTATTACGTTTAACAAAGCTGGTGGTTCTGGCTCTATCTCGGAGAAAAATGTAGTATCATCTTCTTTGAAAGATTGAATAAATTTATAAATCATATCAGCATCCAAATCTAATCTATCTTCACTCAAATTGATTTGTAACTCATCTGCAAAACTATCATCTCCTGAAACAATAATATAATTATTGGAGTGAAGTCCATAAGTACTTATCTGAGATAAATATCTGATGCCATACCGTTTGCCCAATAATGAAGCTATTTGATTAAAAAACAATGAAGTAGGTTCATGAAGGATATAGTTTATCCTTTTTGTTTCAAATATGCTCTTCCAAAAACAATAATATGCTTGAGTTAGTATTAAACACTCATCATATGAATAATATTCAAATGTTCTATCGCTTTGGATTGCTGAATTTAACGAAAAACGACCATTACTTTCATTAATTATAACTTCATCAATTTCATTTATGAGATTTGTATCAAAAGTCTTCGAAATAAAAGTTGATACCGCATTTTTAAAATTAACAATGCCTCCAATTCCGTACTCAGTCTCTAAAATTTTTTGCTCTTGATCTGAATAGGCAATGTGAATGACATTTATTTCACTTTCTAAATGATGACTCAACTTACCATAAAGATGAACTAGGTCGCAACGACTAAAAAGTATAATGGTCTCCATAATAAAGAAATCAGATATTTAAAATAAATTCAGCTAAACTAAAATCTAATTGACAATCAATGTCAATAGAACTAGTTTCGTCCATTATGTATTTTTTAACTCTTCTTAATCCTGACAGCGAATTTTCCTTAAGTCTTTCAATATTGATAACATATATTGCACCATTATATTCAAAAAATGAAGAAATGTCCTGACGTCTGGCTCCTGTTTTATTAAAACTTAATTCTAGAAATCCATCTTTATTTTCATTACATAATACAGCTGGTGCATGGGATTCTTTAACTGAGACTACCATATCTAAATCATCTTTATACAACTTTAGTGCCTCTTTTAATTGTGCTATTTTTCGTAATGGAGAGGTGGGTTGCAACAAAACAATAACGTCGTATTGTTTTCCCTGTGCTTCATAATATTCAAGTGCATGCAAAAGAACATCGTTTGTAGTCGCTGTATCAGTAGCCAAATAATCCGGACGTTTAAAGGGTACTTTTAAACCATACTCTTCCACAACTCTTATTATTTCATTATCATCTGTTGAAACACAGATATTCTCATCTGATGTTAGTGCTCTTGCAACGTCTATTGAATAACAAATTAATGGTCTTCCTGCTAATAATTTAATATTCTTACGAGGAATACCCTTGCTCCCTCCACGAGCTGGGATAATATATAAGATTTCCATAATGATTATAAGTGTTTTACTAATTCCTGAGCCTTTTTATAGTCTTCGTGCTTACCAATATCAATCCAATAACCTGTTAATGGAAAACGAATGACTTTATGCTTATTAGAAACAAGTGCTTCAATAAAATCAGTTGCATTGTAAAATGTATCTGCCGGAATTAATTCCAAAAGTTGCTTTTTAATTAAGTATATACCGGCATTTGCGTAATAGTTATAGGTAGGCTTTTCTCTTACTCCTTGTATATCTCTTCCATCGAGCTCAAATATACCATAAGGAACATTAACTGAATAAGGAACTGCACCTACAGACATATCAGCATCATTCTCCAAAAAATGAAGATAAAAATCTTCAAAATTAATATTGGTGAACAAATCAGAATTCATCACTAAAACAGTATCATTTTTAAATGAATCGACAAATTTTATAGAACCAATAGTACCTAAAAATTTAGGTTCCCTGATGCACTTAACCTGTACTCCGTCCCTTTCATCTTTAAAGTGTTCTTCTATTTGCTCTTTCAAATAATTTACTGTTACAGAGATATTTTCAACTCCATAAGATATTAACCGATCAATATTATAATCTATAATAGACTTTTCTCCGACTTTGAGTAATGGCTTTGGTACCTTTTCTGTTAAAGGTCGCAATCGTTCACCCTTACCTCCAGCCATAAGAACTGCATCAATCGGCAGAATAGAATATTGCTTTTTTAAATTGTAAATTCTTACAATCTTTTTCTCCTCATCAAGACAAGGAAGTAACACAATATTTTTTTCTTTAAGTTTACTTATTTCCTGAACATTTGCCTTACAATTCTCAATAGAATGAAAATCCCTATGCATAGCTATAGTAACATTTTTATCTAATGTCACTCCTATAATCAATTTTCGTCTTATATCTCCGTCTGTTAAAGTACCTACCATACAACCGTTTTTATCCAACACAAAAAGTGTCAAGACATCACTTGGTAAATTATTTAATGCAATCAAAGCATCTTTAATTGACGAAGTATCCGGTATTATATATTTCTGATAATCTTTCATTCTCAATTTTATAAACTGATACAATCATCTATTGCATAACTTTTCAGAGCAGTTTTTCCAACTACAAAATCCCAATAAAGTGCAGAAATTCCATTTGAAGCTCTTTTTACAGTCAAATTATCTTCTGAAAAAAAATCTCCTTCTTTAATATTTTTTTTTGCAACTATTGATTTTAAAACGACCGTGGAAATTTCTTTTTCTGAATGATTTGGTTCTTTTATTCCATTCCCTAATGCCTCTTCTATATTTCTGATAGATAAAACCATTTTAGAAAGCTCTTGAGGATTAAGAGACGCCTTATGATCAGGCCCATCCATAGTTTTATCCAACGTAAAATGCTTCTCAATAATTGTTGCACCCATTGCTACAGCAGCAATCGGAACTTCAATTCCCATAGTATGATCCGAATACCCAACATTACACTTAAATGCTTCTTTTAATGTTAGCATTGCTTTGAGATTTACTTCATTCATTGGACACGGATAATTTGTTGTACAATGTAATAAATCTACACTAGTGGCCCCCGCATTTAGTAAGGTGTTATAAGCACGCTCTACATCTCCCAAGGTAGACATTCCTGTAGACAAAACTACACGCTGTTTTTTCAAACCAATTTTTCGCAAATAAGGGATATTTGTAACTTCTCCTGAACCAACCTTTATAAAATCCAAATCTAAACCAACTAAGAAATCAAGACTTTCTTCATCATCCGGTGTTGACAAAAACGTTATTCCTATTTGGTTACAATATGTATTTATCCTAATAAAATCAGCATAGCTCAGTTCCAGCTTTTTAAGCATCTCAAATTGAGAATCAGATTTAGTACTAATATTTTCCTCTTGATAAGTAGCTAAAGCTGCCGAAGAAGTTACGATATTTTCAGTCTTCCATGTTTGAAATTTGATGGCATCAACCCCGGCTCTTTTCGCTTCATCACATAACTTTAACGCTAAATCAAATTGTCCGTTATGATTGACTCCAGCTTCTGCTATAATATATACACTCATATACAGTATTCTACAGTTTATACTTTAAAAGATGACTCTTAAACAATTGAACTTTTTCTTTATTTTTTGTTTCCCATTCACTGCACGACAACCGATAAACAGTATCATTAAATATAACCTTTCCGATACAAAAATCATAACTCGTGTCAGAAAATTTCCTTTTAAACTCCAACAATGAATTATGTTCATCAGAGTTTGTACCACCTCCTAAATGGAAGTATTTAACGCTTCTACTCTTTAAAGCTTTAGCAGCTTCCCATAATAAAAAATTGTTCGGACACAAAGACAAACATTCTTTATTACTACCTGCTAGATGATAATGTCCATAATCTTTAGAATAGAAGAATATAGCAGCAGATATTACCTCATTGTTATAGGTAACGATACCCAAAAAACTATTCTTAACATTTTCTCTAAACTTAGCATAATATGATTCATCGAAATAATAAAATTCATCTGCTCCTAATTTATGCATTGTATCATTATACAAACGAATGAAATCAATCAAATACTCAAACTTAACATCTTCAATAAATTGTAGGCCACTTTTAATTCCTTTTTTTATTGTATTCCGATTTTTTGTCTGAATTTCTTTCAGCCAAATTTCGTCTTCAGTATACTGCAAATTAATTGCTACTGTCTTTCTGTCCTCGATAACAGTTCCGATCTGCTCAAAGCCTAAAGTGTTTTTTAAAAGAGGATGAAAGCGCACAAAACCAGCAATATAATTATTACATTTACAATATTCATAAAATGATTGTAGCCCTTTACGAATAAAATTTTCATCGGAGACATTCGCTATTGGACCTCCATAGCCGTAAGGAGTTTCAAAATCATAATATGTTTTATCTCCCAAAAGAAACTTTCTTTTTAAAAAAGGAAAAATTAAATAACTATTTTCCGAATTGTATACAAAACAAACAGCCTCTTCTAAGTTATTCTCATATAATTTTACATATTTTTCTTCAAAATAGATGTCTCTTTTTTCTTCTGAAAAATAATTTAGATAATGATCCCATTTATTTGTTATTGTAGTTTCAATCATTCATTCATTTTTTCAAGAAATAGACGTCGTCAGATTATTTAGTACAAATAGCTTTTTAAATGACTTACAATTTGCTTAGCTGTAAATCCATTTCCATAATAAAAATCAGGCGATAGCTTATTCTTTAAGTTATGTATACTATTGAAAGCATCTAATATCGAATTTTTAAACCCAGATACAGATATAACATTCTTACATAAATATCTACCTTTCTGTCTATTGCCAATATTTATTACAGTTTTAGCTAAAAACGGAGCTTCGATAATTCCACTAGATGAATTCCCTATAACACAAAATACTTCATTCATAAAACTAAGGTAGCGTAATTGACCTAATGAAGAATAAAATTTATATTTATCTGAATTTTTCATAGAGACTCCTTCAAAATAATTATTGATTTCAGTACCTCCAAAATCCGCATTTGCTTTTGTGATTACAACCTGAATATCATTTAGAGCATCTAACGCATTGATAATATTAGATGCCAAAACTAAATTATCATCCAATGATATTTTTGTTTCCGGGTGTTGAGTAACTAATATCCATTTTTTGTTTATATCCAGGCTTAGGCTTTCAGCTAATGCTTCTCTACCTAATAAAGCCAGACGCTTGAAGTTTTCTAAACCCGGCTCACCTACAACAAACACATTTTTTTTTGAATCAAGCATTTGCACTATTCTATTGGCTGAACTCATTACCCCAGGAAAATGCAATGTTGACATCATTGTTATGGCGTTTCTAACCTGATCATCAATTGCACCCTCAGTTATATCACCTCCTGAAATATGAGCAACCGGAATCCTCATTACCAAAGCTACATTACAAACTGGGAGTAGCTCATATCTATCACCTAGAACAACTATAAGATCTGGTTTAAGTGTATCCAAGGCATCCGAAATACTAATGGAACATAAGCCCATAGATTTAGAGATTCCTGTTTTTGTTGCTGATGATAGTAACATCTCAACTTTCCAATCAATATTATAGCCGTCTTGTTCAATTTCTTTATAAGTGTATCCAAAATCCGGAGATAAATGACTACCTGTTACAACTAATTGCAATTTAAGACTGTCATCTTGTTGAATCTCATCTATTATCCACCTAAGAGCTCCATATTCAGATCGTGCAGCAGTTATCACACATACTTTTTTCATAATCAAAATCTTACACTACTAGGTATATTTACCACCCTTTCTTCAAACCACAAAGTATTCTTTAAATCGTCTGTCTGGCAATCTTTAAACATTTCAAGTTTGGTCATCAACTGCCAAACAGGTCGAGTCATTACACCGTGATCATTTGTATATTCAAGAAACTCTTGTTGGGCATTCTTATCTTTTAAAAGAATAATATTTAGCCAACAATTAGACCGACAATCTTTAGGCTCAGAAAAGAATTCTATCTCGGGGCATTGAGCAAAAAATGTTGCATATTTTCCAGCCGTTTCCCTTTTATTCTTTAAGATACTATCCAAATTTTCCATTTGAGCACATCCCAATGCTGCGTTGATATTAGGCATACGATAATTATAACCAATGTGGTCATGTACGAATTCCCAACGATGTGGAACTTTAGCCTGTGTAGTAAGATGTTTGGCATATTTTGCCAATGCTTCGTCATTGAAGAGCAACATACCACCGCCACCTGTAGTGATAGTCTTATTTCCATTGAAACTTATCGCTCCTACTTTTCCAAAAGTACCGGTATGTTTCCCTTTGTAGAAACTACCTAAACTTTCTGCTGCATCTTCTACCAATTCCAAGTGGTATTTTTCGCAAACAGCAACTAATTCATCTAAATGAACAGGGTGTCCGAAAGTATGCATCGGAATGCAAGCTTTAATTCGTCTCCCGGTATGTTTATTATAACAAACCCCGTTTTTTATTTCAGCATTTGCCAATAACCATTTTTCGACAGCTACCGGAGATAGCCCCATCGTATCTCTGTCGACATCGATAAAAACAGGATGCGCACCAATATAATTGATAGCATTACAAGTTGCTATAAAAGTAAGAGCTTGTGTAATAACCTCATCATTTCGTTCTACTCCAACCAGCATCATAGCCATGTGCAACGCATTCGTACCATTTACACATACAACCGCTTTTTTAGCACCTGTATATTCAGCCACCATTTCTTCAAAACGATCAACAAATTTGCCTACACTCGACACAAAAGTACTGTCAACACACTCATTCAGGTACTTCTTTTCATTTCCTAAAAAAACAGGGACGTGAAGCGGCACCAAATCATCAGTTCCGTAGAGCTCATGTATAAATTTTACAATATCGCTATACATTGTATATATCAGCTTTATATTTATTCAAATTATCTTTATCAAGAAACCATGCTACAGTTTCTTGTAATCCTTTTTCTATATCATAGGCAGGTGTGAAACCTGTCAACGACTTTATTTTGCTATTATCACCCCATAAACGGAATACTTCCGAGTTTTTCGGGCGAAGTCGTTGCTCATCTTCAACGAACTTCACATCCGACTTCATAATTTTGGCTATCAATTCGAGCGTATCTCTCATTGATATCTCATAGTTACTGGCTATATTTACTTCCTGACCAATAGCTGCATCGCATTTAGATAACTCAATAAATCCTTTACAAGTATCTTTCACATAATTAAAGTCACGAGTTGGAGTTAAATCACCTAGCTTTATTTCTTTCTTTCCATTAGCTATTTGTGAAATAATGGTTGGTATAATTGCTCTGGCAGATTGACGGGGACCATAGGTGTTAAATGGTCGCACAATCACAACAGGTAACTCAAAGGCATTATAAAAACTCATTGCCATAGCATCAGCACCAATTTTGGTGGCAGAATAAGGCGATTGAGCTTGTTTCGGATGTTTTTCATCAATCGGTACATATTGAGCAGTACCATAAACTTCAGATGTAGAAGTGACCAAAACCCTTTTTACTTCATTCTCTTTAGCAGCCTGGCATATATTCAGCGTTCCTTTTACATTCGTGTCCACATAACTGTCTGGAGCAACATACGAATAAGGGATAGCAATCAAAGCCGCTAAATGAAAAATAGTATCAATACCTTTGGTTATATGTTTACAGAAATGAGGGTCGCGGACATCACCTGTTACTACTTCCAAATTTGGATGAGAAATACCATCAAGCCATCCCCAATAATTAAAAGAATTGTAATAAGATAAAGCTCTTACCTGATAACCCTGCTCTAATAGCATTTCCGTTAAATGTGAACCAATAAAACCATCAGCTCCTGTTACTAGTACTTTCATTTTATTTTATATCAGAATCAAATTAATTTTTCATTAGTATGTAGAAAATAGTTTTAGCCCTTATTTACATAGACAAGGTTAACGCAGAAATAGATTCTGGAAAGATCACCGTCAATTTATTTACTGATCAAAGGTAAGCTTCTAAATGCTTTGCTAAACCTTTAGAAGGTTCTGCATTATACTTTAGAATACTCTAAACTTGCTTTAATTGAAAAACGTCTTTCTATTTTCCTTTTTATATTTTTAGTCTTTATTTACGTGTGTATTATGTATTTCCTCTGTATGATCACGCATTTTATTCCAACACATCCCCCCACCAAATATGACTGGAAGATATAATCCGAATTTTCGATTCTGTTAGTTGCCTCTATTTCGAACATAATTAATAGGCATGTAAACTCACTTGAATAGCTTAGATGGTCACTTGCCAAATGCGAAAGCTTATTTCAGCAATACGAAAATTCATTTGACATACAGGGAAGCTTACTTCATTAATGCGGAAAGCTACTTGACATACACGGAAGCTTATTATACTAATGCGGAAAGTTACTTAATACACGCGGAAGCTTATTATACCAATGCGGAAAGCTACTTAATACATGCGGAAGCTTATTATACCAATGCGGAAAGCTACTTGACACATGCGGAAATCAACTTAAGAGACACGGAAGATTATTTACAACAAGCGGAAGGTATCTTACACAACCGGGAAGCCTATTTCACTAACACGGAAATAAATCAGGAAAAGAATTATCGTAATATTGTTCGCAGATTACGAATAACCATTCGCTGAAAAATTGATTTATCATTTAGTAGTATCAGTAGTATTCGTTTCCTTATCTGGATTATCTGTATCAGGTTTTGAAATTCTACGAACCTTTTTCAGCAGTTCAATAAAAGTGTATTCCTGCAATTTTACCGGATCCGAATCTTTAAATAATATTTTACCAACCTGAAGTATTTCCAAAATTTTGGCGTGGAAGGTATTTAGTACACCCACATTATTTTGCAAAATGGCTTTCCGATTGGTCTGTATTTCATATCGTTTCTGTCTATCGTTAGCTATCGATTCTGCATCAGTGACTAACCGGGCCTGAAGCTCATCTGTAAGCCCTTGTTGAACTAAAATCGGCTTATACTTGACCACATTCGAGTTTACAGTATGCATTCCCTTTATAACCTCCTCAATTTCAGTATAGTTAATAGCTTCACGGGTCTGGAGAACACCAAAATCTTTTACTGAAATATTAATGCCGGATCCTGCTAATTGGATATAACCTTTTATCCAGTCAAGCGGCTCCAACAAATCGTGCATGACAGCGCGCAGATGGTCGGTAATGGCTTTTTGTTCGACCAATTCCGACTGAGGCTCCACTAATTCTTTCAAATTTGCTAACTCCGTTTCAAGAAGTAAAACATATTCAACCGTATACTTCTTCGAAAATTTAGAGAAAAATGAAAGATC
>Ga0302173_10000395_pt1 | contig 23890 bp, 16 predicted proteins | sample I_Fen_N3_1_FD_198785 | JGI IMG/M metagenome (GOLD analysis project Ga0302173, IMG submission 198785) | Peat permafrost microbial communities from Stordalen Mire near Abisko, Sweden - I_Fen_N3_1 | ecosystem: Environmental > Terrestrial > Soil > Wetlands > Permafrost | place: Sweden: Abisko... | reverse complement strand
TGGCATCGCAAATAAATAAAAGCTCATCACTGGTCATTGTTGGATGCAAAGAAATACGAACCCAACCTGGTTTATTGCTTAAGTTTTTCTGAAGAAGTTCTTTTGTCATTTCAGCAGATTCCTCTTCGTTAATTCCAAATAAATAATGAGCATAAGTACTGGCACAAGACCAACCGCCACGAACCTGAATTCCAAAACGATCGTTTAAAAGTCTCACAATTAAATTGTAATGAATGTTTGAAATTGTAAAGGAAACACAACCAATTCTTTCTGTATTTAAATCTCCCAAAATCGATAATCCATCAATTTTTTGAAGTTTTGAATAGCACAGATTTAGCAATTCTTTTTCTCTTTTTTTGATGTTCTCAACGTCCATTTGTTCTTTTAATTCTAGACAAAGAGCCGTTCTCATTACTTGCAAAAATCCGGGAGTTCCGCCATCTTCCTTTACTTCTATGGCATCGCTATAATAATATCCGCCCCAAGGATTGGTACATTTTACGTTTCCGCCACCGGGATTATCAGGAAAATTTGATTTGTATAATTTTTCATTAAAAACCAAAACTCCGCAAGTTCCAGGCCCACCCAAAAATTTATGTGGCGAAAAGAAAATGGCATCCAATTGTTCCTCCGGATCTTCGGGATGCATATTAATAGAAACGTAAGGCGCCGAAGCCGCAAAATCGACAAAACAATAGCCACCATTTTGATGCATAATTTTGGCCAATTCGTGATAAGGCGTAATAATTCCTGTAACGTTTGAACATGCAGTAAACGAACCAATTTTAAGCGATCTATTTTTGTACTTTTTTATTTCTTCCGCCAATATTTTCGGGTCAACCAAGTTATATTCATTAGCAGGTAAAATCACAACATCGGCAATGGTTTCATACCACGGAACCTGATTAGAATGATGTTCCATATGTGTGATAAAAACTACTGGTCTTTCGTCATCCAATTGCAAATTTACATTGTAAATATTGTCCTGAGATCGAAGTCCCATAATACGCTGCAATTTTGATAAAGCCGCTGTCATTCCAGTTCCGGTAGTTACCAAACAATCCGCATTATTAGCATTTACGTGCTTTTTAATCAAGCTTCTAGCATGTTGATAAGCATATGTAGATGCTTTACCCGTTTCGCTTGAAAACGAATGCGTATTGGCAATCATTGGCCCAATTTTATTCAGCATTATATCTTCAATTGGTATGTATAATCGTCCGCTGGCAATCCAATCGGCATAGAGAAGTTTTTGTGTCCCATACTCAGATTCAAACGTATGATTAACGCCAATTGTATTTCCTCTAAATTTAGAAAAATACTTTTCTAAGTTTGTTGTAGTTGTTTTTTCTATAACGGTTTCCATTGCGCTCTTTTTATAAAAACAATTATTTTTTAAATTTTTCTATTCCAGAATTCAACCAATTGTAATAATCTTCGATATCAGGATTATAGGCAGATGGTTCGACCAGGTTTGCGCTATTGTGATCTACAATAACATAATAAGGTTGTGCATTTGCTTTGTAAGTTTTAATTTGTAAATCGCTCCATTTGTTCCCAATGGTTTTGATTTTTTTTCCAGTAGTTTCAGAGATATATTGTTCGTTTTCCGGCAATTCTTTTTTGTCATCTACATACAGCGAAATTAAAACTACATTGTTTTTTAAAACATCTAAAACTTTAGCATCAGACCAAACTAACTCTTCCATTTTTCTACAATTTACGCACGCATAACCTGTAAAATCAAGTAAAACCGGTTTTCCGTTTTTCTTTGCGAATTCCATTCCTTTCTCATAATCATGAAAAGTAATAATGTTTTGCGGACCAAATTCTGCGCCCTCAGGTAAAACTGATTTTGTTTCTCCTGAAGTTTTAGAACCACCAAATCCATCTGGCGATTCACTATATTGCATTGGAGGTGCAAATCCGCTAATTAACTTTAAAGGCGCACCCCAAAGTCCCGGAATAAGGTAAATGGTAAATGATAAAACGATAAGTCCAAAACTTAATCTTCCAACCGAAATATGATTTAATGGAGAATCGTGTGGCAAAGTAATTTTTCCGAATAAATAGAAAGCCAACGTTCCAAAAACGGCAATCCAAATCGTTAAAAATACTTCTCTTTCCAGCCAATGCAATTGCAAAACCAAATCGGCATTTGATAAAAATTTAAATGCCAAAGCCAATTCTAAAAATCCCAAAACTACTTTTACCGTATTAAGCCATCCTCCTGATTTTGGTAAAGCATTTAACCAACCCGGAAATGCTGCAAACAATGAAAACGGCAACGCAATTGCGGTCGAAAATCCTAACATTCCAACAATTGGTGCAATTCCACCTTTTGATGCTGCTTCGACCAATAAAGTACCTACAATTGGTCCCGTACAAGAAAAGGAAACAATTGCCAACGCAAGAGCCATAAAGAAAATCCCAATTAATCCTCCTCTATCTGCTTGCGAATCTACTTTGTTTGCCAATGCATTTGGTAACATAATTTCAAATGCTCCCAAAAACGAAACTGCAAAAACAACTAATAAAACAAAAAATATAAGATTGAAGCAAACATTGGTCGAAAGTGCATTTAAAGAATCGGCTCCAAAAACTGCTGTTACAAGTGACCCCAATAAAACATAAATAATGATAATTGAAAATCCATAAATCAAGGCATTTCTTATTCCTGCTGCTTTGGTTTTACTTTGTTTGGTAAAATAACTTACGGTCATTGGAATCATTGGAAAAACACAAGGTGTCAATAAAGCTGCAAAACCAGATAAAAATGCTATAATAAAAATGCTTATTAAACCTCTGGAATCCTTTTTCTTAGCAGGACTTGAAACTGTTTTTACTTCTTTTTCTACTTTTTCTATAGTCGCTTTTTCATCAACAATTACAGAATCTTTTGTTGCTGTAGTTTCTTCGGCGGAAGTCCCCTTTTTTGATTTTGGTATTTTAAAAGATAATTCTTCAGATGACGGTGGCAAACAATTACTATCGTCGCAAACCATAAATTCGACTTCGGCGGCGATGTTTGTAATTTGATCTGATGTGAATTTTAACTTTTGTGTAAAAAGTGCTTTATCTTCAAAATATTTAATTTTCATATTGAAGATTTTATCTACTACTTCATGGCCTTTTCCTTCGGTAGTTTTACCGTTTAACTCAAAGTTTTTCTTCGGATTTTTAAAACTAAAAGCTGTTGCCGATGGTCCTCCTTCTTCAATATATTGTCCGTATAAATGCCAACCGGACTGAATCACAGCTTCGGCTTTTAGGACATATTCTTTATCTGAAATTTTTTCTACAGAAGTAGTCCATTTTACTGGATTATACATTTGCCCAAACATACTGCAACTCAAAAGCAATAGTAAGGTTATGATGCTATTTTTCATAGTTTATTGTTTTTGATATTATAAATTTGATTAAAAAAAAGAGCTGTTGGCAAACAGCTCTTTTGCGGTCTTTCTTAGAAATTTGCTTACTAATTCAGTTCCTAATATTAAAAAATGAAAGACTCCTATTAAAATTATTTTTTGTGGTTTTTGTTTTAAGATTGAGATTTAGATTGCGATATTTTTTTAAAGTTGAATCATAATGTTTCTGTAAAAATCTAATCTCGCAAAGCCGCGAAGTCGCAAAGTTTTTTTGAATTGCCTCCAGCTTTAGCTGGAGATTAAAAATAAGTTCAAAAATAGGCTTTAGCCGAAATCGCATATTTGGCTAAAGCCTTTTCATGATAACCTTTAAGAATCTCTAGCTAAAGCTGGAGCCAATTCAACTTAAAAAACTTTACTCACTTACTTGAAAGGATTACCTTCTTTATCTAACGAACCTGCTTTTACGATAATCATTTTGTCTAACTGAATGTATTTTTTAATGGCATCGTTTACTTGTTTCAAGGTTACTTTCTCGATATCTTTTGGATATTGTTCGATATAACTTGGTTCTAAACCTCTTTCTACAAAGCCCAAAATAGTTCTGGTCATTCCGTTTGTGGTAGCCATTCCTACTTTAAAACTTCCTATTAGATTGGTTTTCTTGTTTTCCAATTCTTCTAAAGTGATTCCGTCGTTTACCCATTTTTTAACCTGAACCAGGGTTGCATCCAATCCTTTTTGAAACAAGGTTGGGTTGAATGAAGCATTTACCATCCAATATCCGCCTGTGTTGATATTACCGCCCATTCCTGACGAAATATTGTATGTTAATCCATCATTATCACGTACGGTTTGCATCAAACGTCCTGCAAAACCAGCTCCTAATGTATAATTTCCAATGTAAAACGGAATATAATCTGCATCGGCTCTTTTTAATCCTGTGTATTGTCCAATGTATAATTCGGCACTTGGTTTTTCGGCAATTGTTATTACTTCTGTTTTTGCGTTGGCTTTTAAAGCTTCTTCAAATTTTAGGTTTTCAACTATTCCGCCATTCCAATTCTTGAAGGATTTTTGTAACGATTTATTCAAATTTGCGCCTTCGGTATCTCCAACAATTACTAAGTGCATGGATGCTGGTCCAAAATATTTTTTATGAAATGCTTTTACCTCTTCTAATGTCGCATTTTTTACGTTTACCAAATCTTCTTCAACACTTAAACTGTAATTTGGATCTGCTTTTGGATAGATTGCTTGTGTTAATGCAATGCTTCCTCTTTGTCCCGGATCGTTCAGGTTTTGCTGAATACTTCCTGTAAATTGTTGTTTTAGGTTTTCGAATTCTTTGGCATCAAATAATGGATTTCTAAGTTCTTCGGCTAATAAAGTCACAACTTGATCCAGATCTTTTTTCAAACATTTAAAACCAATATTTACTTTGGTTGTCGATGCGTTTACGCTGATGTTTACGCCTAGTTTTTGAAGTTTTTCTGAGAATTTAAATTTATCGTTCAGTGTTGTTCCTTTTGACAGCATTGATGTTGTTAAGGAAGGAATTGCAAGATTTTTGCCTTCATTGGCATAATTTCCTAATGAAATACTTGCCGCTACGGTTACAAAATCTTTTGCTGATGTTTTTACTGAAACTACATCTATTCCGCTTATTTTTTCTCTTTTGTAAGTTGATGGAGCTTTGTCAATTGTTGTTTCTTCTAATGAAGAAGCGATATTGGTTCTAGTTTTTTGTTCTGATGCAATTGCAGATGAAGCTTCATCATGTTCATGTCCATCTTCTGAATGTCTGTAATAAAACGGTTCATTTTTTGGCATGAAATTATTGGCTTGCGCCGATTGTTGTGCTTGATCTCCCTTTTGTTTCGGGATAAAATATCCTGTTGTACTTTGGTCGTCGACTAGGTATTTTTGTGCCACTCGCAAAACATCTGCCGGTGTTACTTTTTTAAGTCGATCTACACCTGTAATATAATCAGTCCAATCTCCGGCTGCAATAGCTTCTGTTAATTCAGAGGCTATTACGCCTGAACCATCTCTGGCTAAAATAGTTTGTGCACTAATATTGGCAACTACTCGATTTACTTCGTCTTGGGTTACACCGTCTTTCTTGATTTTTGCAATTACTTCATTGATTTTTGTATCAATGTCTCCATGTTTTGATGTCGTTGGAAATCCTACGCCGATATTAAAAAGTCCTACTTCTTTAAAATTTGTAGCACTTGAGTAGGCATAAATTCCTAAACGGGTGTCTACAAATGTTTTATTTAAAATAGCCGAAGGTCCTGAACCTATTATTTCTGCAAGTATATTCAACGCTGGTAAATCTTCATTAAGAGCGCCTGGTATTTTAAAAGCTTTGTTTACAACGCCTAATTCTCCCGGTTTTCTCACTACAATTTTACGGGGGCCGTATTGTTGTGGTTCTTCGGTATAAGGTTGCGGCATTGCGTTTGGTGCTTTTGTTATTTTACCAAAGTATTGTTCGATAAGTTCAAAAACATTCTCTTTTTTAAAATCGCCAATAATCGTTAATGTCGCATTATCTGGCCAATAATAGGTATTATAAAAATTGCGCAAGACTTCTATTGGTGCCTTTTCAATATCTGATTTCCAACCTATGGTCGAATGATGATACGGATGTGCAATGTAGGCTGCTGCCCAGATTTCTTTATCTAATAAACTGTTTGGATTGTTTTCGCTTCTTTCGAATTCGTTGCGAACTACAGTCATTTCGGCTTCTTTATCTTCTTTTAATAATAAAGAATTTCGCATTCTGTCGGCTTCAATTTGAAGTGCCAATGCTATTTTATCACTTGGTAAAGTTTCAAAATAATTGGTTCTGTCGTACCAGGTTGTGGCGTTTAGTTGTGCGCCGGTATTTTGCAGAACATCGGTAATGGTGGTTCCGTTTTTTTTGTTGAAAGTGGGCGTTCCTTTAAACATTAAATGTTCTAATAAATGGGTAGATCCTGTGTTTCCTAAAACTTCGTTTTTAGATCCTACACGATACACAATTTGCACGGTTACAACTGGTGAAGCATTGTCTTGCAAAAGCAAAACATTCATACCATTAGGTTGGTACAAATACTCTTCGATACCACCTAATTCCTTGATTTTACTGAATTTTTCCGATTTATTTTGCGCTGAAATAAGCGTACAGAAAGCTAGTGAGCAATAGCCCACAAAGATGTATTTTTTCATTTTTTGTGATATTTTTTTAGTTTGCAGTCACGGTTTTCAGTTTTCAGTTTTCAGTCGCAGTCGCAGTCGCAGTTTGCACTAAGACCGAAAACTGAAAACTGAAAACTGATACTGAGACTGTAAACTGAGACTAAAAGACTTTTTCTAAGACTTACTAAAAATTTCTTTCAATTTACTTTGAAGTGCTTCTTCACGAAGATTTTTAGCTACAATTTTTCCATCAGGTCCAATTAAGTAATTGGTTGGAACTAGTTTTACTCCGTATAAAACGGCAACATCATTTTTCCATCCTTTTAGGTCAGAAACGTGTGTCCAGGTTAAGCCGTCTTTTTCAATTGCTTTTTCCCAAAGATTCTTTTTGTCATCTAATGAAATTCCTAAAACTTCAAAACCTTTACCATGATAGGTTTTGTAAGCCTGAACTACGTTTGGATTTTCTTTACGACATGGACCGCACCAGCTTGCCCAAAAATCTACTAAAACATATTTTCCTTTGTAGTCTGATAGTTTTACAACTTTTCCGTTTACATCTGTCTGAGAAAATTCTGGAGCTGTTACTCCAACTGCTGTTTTATCATTAAGATCTATTGCTTCTTTTAATTGCTTTCCATAAACAGATTTTTGTACTTCCGGAGACAAAACTGCATAATATGTTTTTACTTGTTCTGGTGTTCCGTATGATACAATTCTGTCACTAATTACTAATGCAGCAGCAACTCTATCTTTATTTTTTCTAATAAATTTATCTGTTAAATCATCAGCAAAAGTTTGTAGGTCTTTCCATTTTTTGTCCATAAAAGCTTGTTGTTCTGCCTTTAATTTCACTTTTCCGTTTTGACTTAACGAATCTGAAGTTTTATAGACTGGACCTGCAATCGCTTGAATTTTTTTAAATTCGTTATCGTAATATGATTTGTAAATATCATTTTGCGTTGCTCCACTTACTTTTGCTTTGAAAATAGAATCTTTTTTGGCTTCAAATTTTATATTTTCATTATCCAAAAGGAAAAATGCGCCATACTCTTCTCCTTTTAATTTAATGGTATATAGTAAAGGTTCTGAAACTTTTCCTGCAAATGTAAACACGCCGCCTTTTTGAATTTCTGCTGAATCGGCGATTTTTTTCTCTCCTTTTTCATCTGTATTTTCCAGATATACTGTTCCTTTATCTAATCCGGCAATTGTACCGTTGATGGTAAATCCTTCTTCTTTTTTAGAGCAGGAAGTGATGGTGCTTATAAGCGCTAACGCCAATAAACCTGTTTTTAAGATTGTACTTCTCATGTTGATATTTTTTTATTTTATTTTTCTAGCATTTTAGGCAATTTAACTTTGTCAAATTTCTAAACTGTAAATTATGATTTTAAAAGCTCTTTCAATTTTTCATCTAAAGCCTCACCTCTTAAATTGTCACCGATAATTACACCTTTACTATCGATTAAATATGTGGCTGGAATTGTTTTTACGTTGAATGCATTACTCACTTTATTATCGTCTAATAAATTGTGCCATTGCATGTTTTCTTGTCCAAGAGCTTTAAGCCATGCTTTTTCGTCTTTATCAATTGAAATGCTTAAAATTTCAAATCCTTTTTCGGCGTAAGCTGTGTAAGCTGTTTTTAAATTTGGAATTTCTTTACGACATGGTGCGCACCATGATGCCCAAAAGTCGATTAATATGTATTTTTTTCCTGCAACGATATCTTTTACATTGTAAGCTTTTCCGTCTTTGTCTTTTAATCCAAAATTTGCAACGCTTGTTCCAATTAATGATTTTGGATTTAGGTCTTTATCTACAACCTGACCGTAGTAACTTTTTTTTGCTGCTGGAGAAAATTGCTCGTAAATTGGTTTTTGGTCTGGTGTAAAATAGTTGTATTGCGTCAGCATGAAAAAAGGTCCCCACCAAGTTGCTTTATTTTTTGTGATTAGATCTTTTGTTGATTTTTCAACTTTAGCAAAAAAGGCTTTTTCTTTTGCTTCAAAACTTTTCCATTCTGGGCAATTTCCAATAGAATCCATTAGTTTTTTGTTTCCTGCAACTCTTGCGCTTGAGTATGCTTTAGAAACTTCTTCTGTTCCTTTATGATATTCGATGTAATCTTTATTTAATTCTTCTCTAAAAGCGGTTTCTTTTTTATAATAGTCGTTTGCTTTTGATCCAGTAATTACTTCGTTTTTAAAATTAATTTTACCATCTTGTTCTTTTAAAACTTCGGCTTCGGCAGTTAGTTTTATTTTAGAATTTTCTACTAATACGGGAATGTATCCTTTGTTTTTTCCAAACTCAAGATAAAATAAGCGTGGTTCGTTTAATTTTCCTGCAAAGGTAAATTTGCCATCTTTACTTGTCGTTTCGGCAACTGCAACTTCTGATGTGTGCGTTGCTCCCGGAAGTAATTTTATAGTTGTTCCGTCTTCAAGTCCTGTTATGTTTCCTTCCAGATTATATGAAGTTGCGGCTGCAACTGCAGGCTTTTTCTTTTGTGCCTGACTGTTATTTGAAAATGCAAATAAGCAGATGCATAATCCTAGTATTTTATATTTAATTGTATTCATTTTTTGATTGATATTTTAAGTAAAAGCTTCCCTTTCGGGTTTCCTAATCAGGAAGCTTTAAGGTTTTTATTTTGCTACATTTTGGGTTATAGTTCCGTTTCCTGGGTTTCTTACAGCACCTTGAGGAAATGGCATTGTCCATAAATGAGAAGTAGATGACAAGTTGTAAGTTGTACCGTTGTCTACTTTTGAGAAACTTACTTTATACACTCCTTCTGCATTTAAACGACGAGCGTCTGCAAAAGGAATTAGTGTTAAAATAAGTTCGTTATTCTTAGTTTTAAAAATAGCGTTTAATGCAACTGTCTTATCTGTGGTTGCGATATCCTGATAAGATGATGGCTGAATACGCGTTTTACGTACTGCATTTAATGCGGTTAAAGCTTCGCTAATTTGTCCTGCACGCGCTAGACATTCTGCTTTAATCAAATATATTTCGACAGTTGTGATTCCACCATAATTAAACATACCAGACAAGGTTCTTCTGTAATACGTTTCAACACCAACGGTTCTGATTTTCCAACGTGATTTAAAACGAACATCTCCTGCTTCAAAACGTTGCGCACGTTCTACCGGAATACTAAATTCTGTTGATAATGAAGTTGAAGCACCATGACGGTACGTGTAATTCTCAACGTAATCATAACCCATTGGAGAGGGTGTATTGGTATAAGAATTTGGAAGATCAATTACGGTTTTGTTAGCAGTATAATATGCATTCCAGTCGTATAGCTTATTATTTTCGGTCAAAGCCAAATTTGCATATTTTAAGGCCTCAGTATAGTTGCTCATTTGCAAATAAACGCGCGAATTAAAAGCATAAGCTGCTCCTAAATTAGGGTGTAAAGCAGTTTGAGATACTTTTGGTAAATAAGGCAATGCTTCTTTTACATCGTTTAAAATAAAATCATACAGTTCCTGAATGGTTACTTGCTTGCTTGGTGCATTAACATCGGCGCTTGTAATTAAAGGCACTGATAATTTTGTCTTTGCAGTTGATGCATCATAAGTATCTGCATAAAAATTAACCAAATTATAGTATGACATGGCACGTAAAATTTTTGCCTCGGCCCAAACTATTCTTTTTTGATCTTCGGTTGCTTCTGTTGTTGTTAAAGCATTTTCAATAATCAAATTGAAGGTTGAAATTCCTTGATACTGCCCGTAATACATTCTTTCGTCTGACTGCTTTAAATCGATACGATCTGCGGTTTCATCCCACATATAGTTAGCTTTAGTCAAACGCTCGGCTGCCAGCGTAGCGATATCGATAAATTTATCGTTCATCAAGTTTAGCGCTTGTGCTGCATCTACGCTTTGGTTTGAATATTCGTCGCGAATAAATGCTTCATAATCAGCCAATGTTGTTGGTATTTTAGATCCTTTTGGTGCATCATCCAGATAGTTACTGCAAGATGCAAAAGTCAATCCTAATATTAATATGCAAAATGCCTTTATATATATATTTTTCATGGTATAGTCTTTTTAAATTAGAAATTAATATTTACACCAAAAACTAAACTTGGAGATTGAAAACCATTTAAAAGGTATTTAGCATCTCTACTTTTAGCAATTGTAAAAACATTTTCGGCATTTAGATTGAAACGTACATCTTGTAATTTTACTGTTTTTAAAACTGATGAAGGCAATCTGTAAGCCAAGGAAACGTTACTTAATCTAATATTTGAAGCATCAAGAATATTGATATCGGCGTAACGATAAATGTCACGAGAATCTGAAATATAATCAGCTTCGTATTCGTAAACCGTACGAGGTATATTAGTAAAAGCTTCGTCACCCGGTTTTTGCCAACGGTTTACAATATTTTTATTTACAGTTGTAATATCTGTTACATAAGTACCTAATCCGTTAGAATAATTATTTTCTAACATTGGTAAAAATGTATTTCTAATTTTGTGTCCTAACTCATAAATAAACAATGCCGAAAGTGAGAAATTCTTGTAATTTACTGCTGTATGAAATGATCCGCTGTGTGTTGGTACAGTAGAACCATAATCGTTAATAGCATTTAGATCTGCCGGATTGTAAATTACTTTTTCGCCTTTTGCATTATAAACCTGAGGTAAACCTTTCGCATTTAAACCAGCCCATTTGTAACCATAAATTGTATTGTAATCGTTACCAACTCTAGGATAAGCAGATGGATAATCTAACTGTAGGTAATACACCGGAGCTGCAACTTTAACAAAATCAACTTTGTTTTTGTTGTAAGCATATAAAACTGAAGCATCCCAAGAGAAAGAAGGCGTTTTAATGATTGTTCCTCTTAAAGTTGTTTCGATACCTTTGTTGGTCATTTCTCCATTATTTATTTTGTAAGTAGAATAACCAAAACCTTCTGTTGGCACTCCGTTACTATTTGATAATAAATCCTGTCCTTTTTTGTTGTAAACATCAAAAGTTCCGCTCAATCTATTTTTAAAGAATGAAAAATCGACTCCTATATTGGTTGTGGTTGTTTTTTCCCAAGACAATTCAGGATTTGGTCTTTGGTTAACGTAACCTTGATTTCCGCCAACATTTGGGTTAGCATAATAAGTAGCTGTTAAATATGGTGCAGCATCTTTGGCAACGTTTCCTCCAATACCATAAGAAGCACGAAGTTTAAGTGAATTTATCCAATCTACTGCAAAAAAAGATTCTTTATCAATATTCCATGCTGCTCCAGTAGACCATGTTGGTTTATTTTGATATTTATTATTTGTTCCCCAAAGGTTCGAACGATCCCAACGTAAACTTCCTGTTAATGAATACTTTCTGTCATATGTATAACCACCTGTAGAATAAAACGAAACATAACGATTTACTAATTCACGATCTGCTGAGAAATTATTACGACCCAAATAACCTGGAAAAATAGAACCGTAAACTTTTAATAAATCTACCTGATTTACTGGCGTATACGATAAAGTTTGCTCGTCCCAGCCGTAACGTGTGTTGTCTCCGTATTCAATTTTCGAATGACGAATTTCCATACCTGCAATGGCTGTTACTTCGTGTACATTATTAAAAGTCTGATCAAAATTTAATTGCTGACGGAAATTGTAAGCATTAGAAAATTGATTAGTTTCTTTTAAGATATCTCCATAAGGTAAGTTGAAAACTGCTTTGTTATTTGCAATTGTTACTAAACCATTTACTGTAGCTCTAACATCATACGAATCTTTTTCTCTTATTAGACTTCCTCTATCAACACCATATTCATACTGAAACATTGCATTGTATGTAAGTGCTTTGTTGAATTTTACATTAAACTTTGCAAAGGTTCTGTTTAAGAAGTTTTTAGTTTCATTTATGTTACGTCCCAATTCATCCATTGGTGTAATATCCATGCTGTAAAGACCATATGTTTTCATGGACTGAAGCGTAAAATTATTGTATCGAGATGCAGCTGTAGAAGTAAAATTTGACCCATCATCATTTACTAATTGATTGTACATCTGAGTTTTAAATTGTGGTCTAAAAGCATTATAAGTTTGCGTATTGCTTTCTCCATAATTAACATATGTACCTAAATCTAAAGACAACCAGCTTGTAATATCTGTCGAGTTTTTTAAATTAATTCCAACAGATTGATTATCAGAATAACGGTCTTCAAATTTATTCCCTTTATAAGTCAACGAAGCATTAAATGTATTAGATTCGGTTGCTTTGCCTAAACTTACGTTGTGCTGAATAAAATACTGATCGCGTTTTGCATATCTGGCAATGTCATCATAGTATCTGTATCCTTGAGAACCCAGCTGTGTTAAGCGGTTGTTCATATCTGTTTGAGAAATATTTCCTGCATAACCATTTAAGAGTGTTTGCATTCCCTGACTCGTAAATATGGCATTGCTTAATAATGATTTTGCATATGTACTTGCATTTGCTCCTTTTAAACTTGGGTTTGCATCTGCCCAACCTTTCTCCAGACCAATAATATCACCTGCATCTGTAAGATTTCCGGTGTAATTTCTATATGGAGTTACGGTTAAATTGCTTGAAAACGAAATATTTGTTTTTCCGGCTTTGGCTTTTTTGGTTGTAATTACAACAACACCATTTGCTGCACGTGAGCCATAAATAGACGAAGCTGCTGCATCTTTTAAAACTGTAATAGTTTCGATATCTTCTAAGTTCAAGTTTGGAAGATTTTCCACTAAATTAAAATTCTCAGTAAATTTTGTATTTTCGATTGGGAAACCATCAATAACGTACAACGGAGTTGTTAAACCATTCATAGAAGTTTGACCACGAATTTTACCGTTCTGGTATCCTACGATACGTCCCTCTAAAATTTTGTTTAAACTACTTAAACGCTGCTCTTGAAAATCTTTTGCTTTTAAGCTAGAAAAAGATCCTGTTGCTTGTTCTGATGAAATGTTTTGGTAACCTGTAGTCAATATAACCTCGCCAAGTTCAAGTGTATCTTCTTTAAGGGTGACATTGATAACACTTCTGCCGGCTACTTTTATTTCTTGTCTTACATATCCTAAATATGCAAAGGCCAAAGTAGTTTCTTTACTAACTGCTATAATTTGAAATTCTCCATTAAAGTCTGTCTGAACTCCTCTTCCAGAACCATTATCCGAAATTGCAGCACCTACTAAAGGATTTCCTTTTTCGTCTGTAACTTTACCTTTTACGATAAAATCTTCTGCTACTTTTTGCACTACAACCGGTTTTTCTGCCGGAGCTTTTTTTGGTGTTAAAATAATATGAGATCCTGAAATTTTAAAATCAGTTCCTGTATTATTAAAGATTGTACTTAGAATCGTTTCCATAGAAGCGTCATTAAGTCTAACGTCTATTTTTCGATCTAAATCAACAGATCTTACATTGTAAACAAATCTGTAATTTGTGGTATATTCAATTTTTTCAATTATTTTTCCAACGGTCATGTCGCTGGCATTAAATGACATTTTTGCTTTTTGCGAGTAGCTTACTCCCGCTTGCATAACTGTCATAGTGGTCAATAAAAATAATGTAGTCAATTTCATCTTCAAATCAAATTTCAAAAAAGGCTTGTCGAACCTGATTTTGTTCAATACTTTTTTCATACTTTTAAATGTTTTTAATTGTGGTTGGTTAGTTTACTGATCGCATTTTATTCTACCGGGAAATGTTGGCGCATTTTCCGGTTTTTTTGTAAATAACGATTCGTTTTTTTCTGAACGTTTTGTTACATAGGCATTTTATTTATTTTAGATTGTTGATTTTAGATTTTAGATTTCATATATCCAAAATCTATATTCTATATTGTTTCTTCTTTATTCTTTATTCTTTATTCTTTCTTCTTTATTCTTTATTCTTTATTCTTTATTCTTTATTCTTTCTCCTTTATTCTTTCTCCTCTACTTAATCGTAATTTTATCTTCATCAATCTTATAATCGATCGCGTAGCTATCGCTAAAATATTTTAAAACCACTTCTATTGGTTCATTGTCAAAGCGGGCATTAAAAATTTCTTTTCCCAGCTCTTTATTTTTATTGATAAAAGTAACGTTGTAATGACGCTCTAACTTTTTAATAATCGATTCGAAAGAAGCATTTTTAAACACTAAACTCCCTTTTACCCAAGCCGTATAATAATCTGTATTAACACTTTCGGTAGTAATTTTTTGTTGTCCTCTCGTGTTTGAACCTTTTAAACCGGGAGTCAAATACACTTGATTTTCTGCTGTTTTTTTGTCTTTGTAAAGCGAAACTTTTCCTTCAACCAAAACTACATCTGTACTTATATCTTCTGTATACGAATTAACGTTGAACTTAGTTCCTAATACTTCAACATCAACTTCTTGCGTATTTACTGTAAACGGATGTGCTTTGTCTTTTGCGACTTCAAAAAAAGCCTCACCTGTTAAGTATACTTGTCGGTTTTGATTCTTTACAAACTGAACCGGATATCGCAATGAAGTTCCGGCATTTAGATGAATTATTGTTCCATCTGCTAATTGCACTTCGAACTTTTTCCCGTATGGAATTTTCAACGTGTTGTAAACCAATTCTCCGCTAGCGTATGCTTTAGAATATATAAATCTGTTTTTTTCTTGTTTTCCAATTACTTTACCATCTTTATCTGTTATGTTTCTTGATTCAGATGTATCTATTGTTTCTGTAGATTCATCCCCTAATTGAAGTACAATTTCATCTTGTCTCGGAACCACGACATTTCCTTTTGAATGAAATAAGTTTGAACTTTTATAGAAATAAAAACTTCCAAATGCTACAATCAAAATAGCGGCATATTTATAATACGATGAGAATCTTCTTTTCTGAAAAACATTATTTTCTTGTTTAATTCTTTCAGATAATTGTTTTCTCACTTCGGTCGAATCAAAAGTATTTACAACAGTATCTACTGCATAATTGGTTTTTACAAAATCCTTAAAAACAATTTGATTCTCTTCTGCCTTTAGCCACTCAGTTAACGTTTCTATTTCGTCTTGACTAGCTTGATTCGTAATGAATTTCACGATTAATCGCTCTGACTTTTTCACTGTCATTTTACTCTTTTTAAATATTATTACGAAGCTAAAAAACAAAACCCTAACAATTTGATAATCTTTTTTTCATTTTACTGATTTTTTTATTATTTGAAATCTTTTTCTTTCAATAAAAATTTTGCAAAACTATATTAACTTGATAGAATTAATTAACTAAATAATATATCTTTGCATTTTCAAGGGCTTTTTTATTTGTAATAAAATTCAATAGAAAAGAGAAAAAGTTGCAGTTTTTAGCAAAAAAACAGTACTTTTAGGTCCTAAAAATTATAAATTTATATATTTGTTTCAATGAAAAGCGAAGATTATAACGATAACGATATACTCATTGAATCTCTAAAAAATGGAGACGAGAAGGCGTACAATTATTTGATCGATACGTATCATCATAAACTTTGTATTTATGCTAACAGTTTGGTAAAGAATATTTATAGTGCCGAGGATATTGTACAAAATGTATTTATAAAAGTATGGGAACAACGTACTCGCTTAAAAACAAATCATGCTATTAAAAGCTTTCTATACAAATTAGTTTACAATGAGTTTATTGATTTGTACCGAAAAAATCAATCGTTATTTTCATTAGAAAAATCGTATTACGATGCCTTAAATTCTATTGTTCTGGAAGATGATTCTGAGTCGTTGCAACGTGTTATAAATGTGGTGGATAAAGAGATACAAAACTTACCTCCAAAGTGTAAAGAGGTATTTATTTTAAGTAAAAAAGAAGGTTTAACTAACATTGAAATTGCAGAACATCTGGACGTTTCTATCAAAACTGTCGAAGCTCAAATAACAAAAGCGTTTTCTATTTTACGCTCTTCGCTTGACGAAAAAATAAAAAATTTCTTGTTTTTATTATTCTCAAAAAAGAAAAATTTACCATTAAATCTTTAGAGTAATTCACATTATCTGAAGAACATTATGCTAGAGCTTTACAAGATTCAAAAAACTCATAAGCTCTTTTTTCAGCATAAGAAAACTCAGAATTACGTAAAGGAAAAGCACAATGTCCTCCATATTTTGGTGTTTCGAGATATACATATTCACTTTCTTGAGCTATTGCTCGCGGGTAACATCTTTCGCCCAAAAAAGGATCATCAAGAGAATTAATAATTAAAACAGGAGTGGTAATATTTTTAAGCGAAAACTCTGGAGAAACACGTTGATAATAGTCGTCTCGGCTTGCGAAACCATGCAAAGGTGCGGTAAAATATTGATCGACTTCGTCAAAAGAAGTGATTTTATCAATTTGATCACTATTTATAAAATCAGGAAACTGCGCTGCTTTATATTTCAACTTTTTTTTAATATCTATTGTAAAGTTCTTTAAATAAACGCGGTTGAAACCTTGTTTAAGGACCGCCGCACTTGTAGCAATATGTGTTGGTGTTGAGATCGACACGGCAGCTTTTAAACGCTCATCGATTTTGGTCCATCCTAAATAATTTAGAAGTTGAACACCTCCCATTGAATATCCAATTAAATAAACTTCTTCAAATCCTTTCTTTAAAACAAACTGAACTACTTCATTCAAATCGTCAACTGCACCGTGATGATAAAGTCTTGGCAAACGGTTCATTTCTCCTCCGCAGGTACGATTGTTCCATGCAAAAACTGAAAAACCTTCATGTTGAAAATAAGCTGCACAGCTATTATTGTACGTTCTACGGGAATCTCCTTCTAGACCATGACACAAAATAACTGCTTTTTTGGGATCGTTTACAATGAAATCGATATTGATAAAATCTCCGTCACTTAATTCCTGTTTTTCTCTTGTATATCCGGGTGCATCAAACTTTTTAAACAAAGCAGCATAAATAGTCGAAACATGCCTGTTGCGATGAATAATCGGAGGAAAATTATATTCTGATTCTTCAATTACTGGCATGATAAAAAAGTTTTTGTGGGTTATACAAATCTAAGAAATGAATCAACACGTCCTTCAAAACTTTCACTTTAATTTCATTTAAAAAATCGCAACTTAAAAGAACTTGCATCAAAAAAATTTTAAAATAATATGATGTTTCTCTAATTAAAAAACCCTCCAAAATTAAAATACTTTTGAAGGGTTATGTTTTTTTTTGACGGTAAAAAGTTTCAAGCTTTCATTAAAAAGAAACTGTTTCAAGAAATTCAATTACCTCTCCGTTAAGCCCGTAAACCAAACTGTTGCTCACTTTTACTCTTTTTCCAAGGTTTTCAAGTTCTAATGTTTCTTTTACTGATAAAGGTTTGGCTCCATTTTTTACGGCTTCATTAAAAGCCTTTTCGGCATCTTCAACAGTAAAACAAATGTGCAATAGAGCATTTTCTATATATGGATCTCCCGCTATTCGCTTACGTCCCTGAGTTGGAAAATCTGCATTATTGTCACAGATCTCAATATAACAGTCAAATGCTTTATTTTTCATCATGGCACATTTTTTCAAATTAAACTGTGGCAGACTCCAGCTGTGGGCAATTTCGAAATTAAGAGTGCGGTAAAATTCTATCGTTTCATCAACATTCTGAGCTTTGACTGCAAAATGATGAAATCCTTTTATGTTGTTATTCATTATCATTAAATTTGAAACAAATATAATTCCTAAAGTCTCAGAATGGGACTACTTACAAAATTGTTAGTTATGCGAAAAGAAAGCTCTACAAACTTTGAAAACCAACAAACTCTTACAGATTTTTGTAATGCTTCTAAAACGCTGATGCTCATTTCGGGACGTTGGAAATTATCGCTCCTTTTTAGTTTATTGGAACATAATTCCCGAACTTTTTCTGATTTCAAACAAATTGTACCCGCTGTCAGTGATCGCATTTTGGCACTTCAGCTAAAACAACTCACGGAAGATTCTTTGATTGTGAAAGAAAAAAGAGAAAATTCTATGTTTTATACTTTAACAGAAAAAGGAAAATCATTAAAAGACATTCTTGTAGATCTCGCCAAATGGCAAACAACTTAGAGGTAATTTAAAATCGCTTCCTTTAATTACAATGGAAGTGTAATTGTAAAGACGGTGCCTTTATCAACAATGGAATGAACTTGAATTGTAGCGTTATGCAAACTAATAATTTGTTTAACAATAGACAGGCCAACACCATAACCATTTTCATAGTTTTTGTTTTTGCCTCTATAAAACAAATTGTAAATCTGTTCTAAATCTTCTTCAGGAATACCAATTCCGTTGTCTGAAAAAGTTAATACAATCTTATCTGATGCTGCATTTATATCGACAATGCAAGAATGATCGTTAGAATATTTGCAGGCGTTTTCCATAATATTCGAAAAAGCGATCTGCAATAAGTACGGGTTTCCAAGATAATTATAAAAATTAGCATCAGTATCGTCTAAGTCTCTGTAGCTTATGGCTATTTTATATTTTACATCTTTCTTGTTTAGTAAATTTAATTTGGCATCAACAAGAACTTCATCTATTCGAATGTTTGACATTTTTATTTGCGAAATATCATAATTAGCGCGTGCAAAGTCAAGAAGTGCAGTCGAAAGCTGAGAAACATGATTAGCTTCTTCTAGTGCATTATCCAATGATATTTTATAATCGTCAATCGTTTGATTTAATTCTTTACCAAGTTCAATTTCAGCAATTAATATCGAAAGTGGCGTTCGAAATTCATGTGAAATAGTGATTACAAAATTTCTGTGATTATTAAATGACTTTTCTAATCTGTTAAAAGTGGCGTTGAAAGTTTGTGTAAGCTCGTAAAGCTCGTCTTTAGCTTTTGGCACTACAATGCGTTTATTTAAATTATGCTCTGATATATCTCTGATTTGAAAGATTATATCCTTAAGTGGTTTTAAGGTGTAATAAGAAAATCCGAAACCAATAATAAAGATTAATATAATTGAGATAAAATAAACGTAAAGTACATTTTGTTTAAAAGCATTAATGTGATTTAATCCTGTTACGTCTATTGCTCTTCCAACGATATAAAATGCTCTATTATTATCGGTATAAACAATGCCTCGGTATTGGTATTTATCATCTACCCAATTTAATGTCCTATTCTTTTTTATAGACTGTAATATTTTTTTATTACCAAGTGGTGGCGTATTATCTGAAAAATAAAGATTAAAATTACTATCATAAACACTTATATCGGCTTCATTAAGGACTTTTTTATTTTTAGTATGCAGAAATTTAATCAAATCTTTATTAATCTGAGCATCAAATATAAACTCGGCACGCCAGGTTATTTTATAATCGAGGCGGTCAAAAAATTCGTCTTTCCTGTTTTTTTCAGAAACAAAATATACGCTGTAAGCAAAAACAAAAAGAATAAAAGCGGTTAAAATAGCATAAGCAAGAGCTGTTCTGGTTACTAATTTCATATTTTACTGCTTAAAATAAAACCCATTCCAACTTTAGTATGAATTAGTTTCTGATCAAAACCTTTATCAATTTTTTTTCTTAAATAAGCGATATAAACGTCAATATAATTGGTTCCAGTATCAAAATTGTTTCCCCAAACATTATCGGCAATCTCATCTCGAGTAAGAAGTCTTTCCGGATTCTGCATCATAAAATGCAATAGATTAAATTCTTTTGGAGTCAGATTAATAGCTAATCCTTCCCTATAGATAACCTTAGTTCTTTTATCCATAACAAGTTCTCCATAAGTAATTTGAGCGCTTTCATCTGATGTACTAACTATATCACTTTTGCGATGTAGTAAAGCCTTAACTCTTGCGTAAAGTTCCCTGATTTCAAAAGGTTTCACCAGATAATCATCGGCACCGGCATCAAAACCTTCAATTTTTTCGTCTATAGTTCCCAATGCCGTAAGCATAATAATTGGGATCTTTTTTCCCGAATGGCGGATTTTTTTACAAAAAGTAATTCCATCCATTCCTGTTAACATAATATCTGTGATAATTAAATCAAAGTCTATTTTATCCAGAAGTATAAGTCCTTCTTCTGCCTCTTCTGCAATGTACACTTGATATCCCTGACTTTCCAATCCGCGCTTCAGTAATGCAGAAACACGACTGTTATCTTCAACTATCAACATCTTCATCTGTATACTTCGATTTTAAATTCAATTCAAATTTACGACAATAATTTGTCTTTCTAAAAAGCCTCAGTGTGTACTGCAATTCACACATCTAAAAAAATAACTGAATATCAATTATTTAACAACAAAAACAAGAGTTTTCTAATAACATTCTATAGCCTTTCTAATACTTTTCTAATAACTCTAAGACCATCCTGAATCTAACTTTGTCCTGTCAAAAACAAGTAGTGATCACTACCACACAGAATGTAAATTTTAACTATACATGAAAACAAATTATTTAAAAATTGGATTATGTCTTTCTCTCTTAGCAGGATTCATAAACACAATAAATGCCCAAAAAAAGAACGATTTTGGAAATCCAACACTTACGCACTATTTAAACGATGAAAAAACGCGTTCAATATCTTTTAGTGGTTATACCGAAATTTGGGCACGTTACTTAGAACTTAATCCCGGAAGCTTAGTAAATGGTGAGCAAGTAAATAGTATTTCTGACTTGTCATTACGAAGAGTACGCGTAAAAATGGCTTATCAGCCCACAGAGAAATTAACTTTTGTATTACAAGGTGGTTTAACTAACGTAAATGTAGCTTCTAAAACATCTCCAACATTTGAACTTTTAGATGCTTACGCAGAATATAAATTTAACGATGTAATTTCTGCCGGTGCTGGACGATCTACTTGGAGAGGTTTATCCAGATTTACTACAGGGCCATTAAATACTTTATTATATGATTTACCATCTTATGCCACAGGAAACGCAGGTATATCAGACGAAACCGTTAGAGAGTTAAGTATATATGCAAAAGGACAAATTGGTAAACTTGATTATCGCCTGATTATTGCTGATCCATACACAAATGTCAGTGCAGATCCGCAGTATAACCTTGCCACCTTTAGCAAAACAAGCCCTAACAAAGATTATTCAGGTTATTTTAAATATGAATTCTTTGAATCTGAAAACAATTCTTCTCCGTTTCACTCTGGCACATATAGCGGGAAAAAGAAAGTCCTTGCATTAGGAGCAGGATTTGAATATATGCACAATGCATTGTGGCATCTGGATGAAACGAAAACTACCATCAATGATGACGAAAAAAGTTTTGCAGTTGATATTTTCTACGATACACCAATAAACAAAAACCGAGGTACTTCTTTTAGCGCTTATGCCATGGCAATGAATAATAATTATGGTCCAAACTATGTACGTTATTCCGGAGTGAGTAATCCAGCAAGTGGCGTAAATACAGCCGCAAGTAGTCTAAATGGTGCCGGTAATAATTCGCCAGTAATTGGAACTGGTAATACTTATTATGTTCAAATTGGCGGTACACTTCCTTACTTTAATAAAGATAAAAACAATTTACAATTACAACCAGCCGCAAGTGTAATGCTATCAGATCTTGACGGACTTCACGATAAAGCATTGACTTATGATGCTGGTGTATCGCTATTAATGAACGGTATGTCGTCAAGACTGACTGTTGATGCACAAAACCGTCCTATCTATAAATTAAATAATATCGGTCAAGCCGATGTATCAGACCGCAAATGGCAGTTTGTTCTGAAATACAGAATCGACTTTAATTAAAACTTTACATATGGAAAGAAGAAATTTTATTATCGCAACGGCGAGTGCAGGAGCACTTGCGCTAACCGGAGAAAACGTGTTAGCAAATACTAAAAATGAAGCAGAAACAGAAATTCAGCCCAAAACAGTTTACTTTCATTACCTCCTATTTTGGCTTAAACCAGAACTTACTCCAACTCAAGTAAAGGATTTTCAAAACTTCTTTGAAGGACTTAAAAAACTTCCTTATGTAAAAAATGTACGCTATGGCGGGCCGGCTAACTCAAGTCCAAGACCCGTTATGGACAATTCTTTTACATACAACGCGTCTATGGAATTTGATTCTCTCGAAGATCTGGAAACTTACGGAAGACTAGACGGACATCTTGCTTTAGTTGCAAAATACAAACCATTTTTTAATAAAATGATGGTTCACGACTCTATATACAATCAATAAAAATTATTACTTTTAAAATCAATAACAAATGAAAAATTTATTAAGAGGATTTATCCTGACAGCAGTTATTATGACAGCAAACAGCAATTATGCACAAAACCACAAAAGCGTTTCTGTAAAATCTATGGAAGAAGCTTCAGAAATCCCTGCCTACCGTCTTGTAAATAAACCTGATGGCTCGTGCTACTTCGAAAAAGGCTCGATACCATCATTAAAACACATGAATACAGCTTCATTTTGGTATAGTAATAAAACCGAAGAATGGGAAAAAAATGCCCATCCAGCGCCAAGAAAACAATATGTAATAACTGTGAAAGGCAAAATTAAATTTAAAGTCTCAGACGGAAGTACCTTTATCATAGAACCTGGTGTAGTATTACTTGCAGAGGATCTAAAAGGCAAAGGCCATAGCTGGGATATGGTTGATAGTGATGTTTGGGAACGCTTATATATTCCAATTACCGAAAATTCAGATGATCTTTTTCAGCCTGAGTCAAAATAAATATACTTTTTCTTTATCAAAAGGTGCTCCGATAGTCGAGCACCTTTTTTTATATCTCACACTTAAGGTTTTCATAGTAAGAATAGAGAAAATCTAACCATTAAAGAATCATAATACATTTCTAGCATCAGAAAGAAACTATATTCAAAGTATATTAATAATAGAATTGACCAATAAAACATTTATACAGGTAATAGGATATGCTAGCTCCTATATTTCAAAGCAAAAATATCATTAATCAATTATCAACATTGTTTATAGAAATAAGTACTATCTAACGATTGAGCCCATCTTGCGCAAGAACATAGAGCTGTTAAGTTTAGAAAACTTTAATATACTATACAATATCACCTCTATTAAATATTATTCCCTCCTAACTATCTTGATAACAAAATCAATGCTTCAAAAATTATTCTGGTAAACAATACTAGATCTTAATTCACAAGCTTAAGTAATATGAATTTCTTCCTATTCAGATTATCTAATCATTTTACGTATCTACATCTTTTACAGATACAGCATTATTGAAATCATTGACGAAATTAAACGATGGAGCTTTCCCTAAAACTGATATAAAACAAAAAACCCTATCCGATTGGATAGGGTTTTTAAAAGAAAGGCGACGACATACTCTCCCACATAACTGCAGTACCATCTGCGCAGGCGGGCTTAA
>Ga0302173_10000393_pt1 | contig 23918 bp, 17 predicted proteins | sample I_Fen_N3_1_FD_198785 | JGI IMG/M metagenome (GOLD analysis project Ga0302173, IMG submission 198785) | Peat permafrost microbial communities from Stordalen Mire near Abisko, Sweden - I_Fen_N3_1 | ecosystem: Environmental > Terrestrial > Soil > Wetlands > Permafrost | place: Sweden: Abisko... | reverse complement strand
ACGGCATCTGACGACTTGCACAGCTCTAACGTCTCAGCCGGTAAGGGGTTTCCGGTTTTATCAATCGCAATAGCTCCGACTAATCCATGAGTGAAATTAAATTTATGATTATACTTCTTCCCGACAGCGATAATTACTTTTTTAGCCTGGTCTATGATCTCAGGTCCTATACCGTCGCCCGGCAATACAGCTATTTTAAAATCCATGAGCTATGTCTATTAATTTTTTGTTAGGTTGGGCGTTAAGTTCAATATTTTCGATGATATTAAGCATTCTTTCAGTTGCCTTAATTGCCGATTCAGTCTGGTCAGCATCAAAACCCCTTGTTTTAAATTCCTTTCCATTGTAGTTCCAGGTAATTACAGTTTCCACGAAAGCATCAGTTTTTCCTCCGGGGGGTATTGACACCTGGTAGTCAGTCAGTATAGGATACTGTTTCCCGAGCTTGTCATAGATAATCCTCAGTGCTTTCATAAAAGCATCATATTGTCCGTCACCAGATGATGTTTCCTGGTATAGATTCCCATCGATCTCAATCTGAACGCTGGCAAATGGTTTCAAACCATAGGAGAGGGACAGGGAATAATTTTTAATAAATATCTTATAATTTATCTGTTCACTGCCAAGTACATCTGCAATTATAAACGGCAGGTCCTCAGTAGTAACATTTTCCTTTTTGTCACCGAGTTCAATGACTCTCTGCGTCACTTTTGTGAGTGATTCAGGATTAAGAAACAATCCAAACTCTTCAAGATTCTTCCTGATAGTGGCTTTGCCTGATTGTTTCCCAAGGGCGTACTTCCTTTTTCTGCCAAATCTTTCCGGAAGAAGATTATTAAAATAGAGGTTATCTTTACTGTCTCCATCAGCATGCACTCCGGATGTTTGGGTAAAAACGTTCTCCCCTATAACAGGTTTATTTACAGGAATTCGTACCCCGCTGAAGGTCTCTACTATTTTGCTGGCTTTTGTTATTTCGAATTCATTTATTCCGGTTTCAATGTGCAGCAGATCACGAAGAACGCCAATAACACTTGAGAGAGGCGCATTTCCAGCTCTCTCCCCGAGACCGTTTATTGTGGTATGAATTCCTTTGATCCCTGCCTGAACAGCTGAAAAAACATTGCCTACTGCAAGATCATAATCATTATGAGCATGAAAATCAAAATGAAGTGACGGATATCTTTCTATGATTTTTTTGCAGAAATTGAATGTCTGTTCCGGATTCAGAATTCCAAGTGTATCTGGAAGCATGAATCTCCGGATATTTTCATCTTTTAAAGAATCAATTAAAAAGAAAACATACTCTTCCGAATGGATCATCCCGTTCGACCAGTCTTCCAGATAAAGATTTACCTCCATATCCCTTATTTCAGCTTTCCTGATGATGTCAATAACATCTTTTACATGCTTTTCCGGTGTTTTTTTCAACTGTTTTTCGAGATGCCGCAATGAACCTTTACACAGCAGATTGATAACCTTTCCGCCGGCATCATTTATCCAGTTTAAAGAAATATCACCGTCGACAAATCCCAATACTTCAATTTTCCTGTGAAGATTATTATGCCGGGCCCAGTCGGTTATTTGCCTGATAGCTTCAAATTCCCCAGTGGAAACACGGGCAGAAGCCACTTCAATCCTATCGACTTTCAGATCCTTAAGGAGTAGCTTGGCAACATGGAGTTTTTCGAGCGGTGAGTATGACACTCCCTGCGTCTGTTCTCCGTCCCTGAGGGTAGTATCCATTATTTCAACTCTCATTTTACCTGGATTTTGTTGTTTTCATAACTTGTTATTAAACCTTTTATACTCAGGAGAAAATCAATATCATCCAGCCCTTTGAGCAGGCATTCTTTCTTATAAGGGTTGATATTGAATTTTACCGAATCTCCTGTGGATAAGATGGTAAATATTTGTTTTTCAAGATCTATTTTAACTTTTGTCCCCGGATCTTTTTGAATCAGATCGAGGAGTTTCTTTAAAAGAACTTCTGAGATTACAATTGGAAGCAGTCCGTTATTAAGGGCATTGCCCATGAATATATCAGCAAAGAAGCTTGATACGACTGCCCTGAAACCATAATCAAAAATAGCCCAGACAGCATGTTCCCTGCTCGATCCGCTTCCAAAATTTTTACCTGCAACGAGGACCTTTCCGTTAAAATGAGGATCATTCAGAATAAAATCTGTATTCTTCTCCCCTGATTTTGTATATCTCCAGTCGCGGAAAAGATTATCACCGAATCCTTGTCTCGATGTGGCGCTTAAAAATCTTGCAGGGATTATCTGATCTGTATCAACATTTTCAAACGGAAGCGGAACGCACGTAGATTCAAGAATATCAAACTTAACTTTTGGCATAACATTTATATTTTAACTTTTTCTTCTTCGGTCATAAAATCCCTGGGATCTGAAATCTTTCCGGTTATTGCTGCTGCGGCAGCTGAAAGCGGACTGGCAAGTAAGGTTCTTGCCCCGGGGCCCTGTCGTCCTTCAAAATTTCTGTTGGATGTTGAAACTGCATATTTCCCAAGTGGAATCTTATCTTCATTCATTGCCAGACATGAGGAACATCCGGGTTGCCTGACCTCAAACCCGGCATTTTTATATAGTTCTGTGAGACCTTCAGCAACCATCTGATCCTCTACCTTTTTAGATCCGGGCACTATAAGGGCTGTTACATTTTCTGCCTTCCTTCTGCCTTTGATTATCTGGGCAAATGCCCTGAAATCTTCTATCCTGCCATTTGTACAACTGCCGATAAAAACATAATCGATCGGATGGCCAAGGAGCTTCATTCCAGGTTTAAACCCCATATAATCAAGTGATTTTAAAAATGAGGATGAGGCTTTGTTCCCATTATCATCCGAAAGAGGTATGGTATCATCTATTGCCATTCCCATACCCGGATTGGTGCCGTATGTTATCATGGGTTTAATTGATGCTGCGTCAAATTTCAGCTCTTTATCAAAGACAGCGTCAGTATCACTGTGCAGATTTTTCCACTTATTGACTGATGCTTCAAGGTCATCGATTCCCGGTATTGAAGGAAGCTTTTTCAGATATTCGAATGTGGTTTCGTCGGGTGCGATCAAACCGCCACGTGCACCCATTTCGATACTCATATTGCAGATTGTCATTCTTCCTTCCATACTCAGGCTTCTTATTGCACTGCCGCAATACTCAACAAAATAACCGGTTGCCCCACTGGCTGAGATCCTCGATATTATGAACATAATAATATCCTTGGATGTCACTCCTTTGTGTAGTTTACCATCGAGTGTTATCCTCATCCTTTTTGGTTTTGGCTGAAGAATGCATTGAGTCGCCAGTACCATTTCCACCTCGCTTGTACCTATACCAAATGCTATTGTTCCGAATGCGCCATGTGTAGAGGTATGGCTGTCACCGCAGACTATAGTCATTCCCGGGAGAGTATACCCCAGTTCCGGACCAATAACATGCACAATACCGTTTTTCGGGTCATTAAGCCCAAACAACTCGATACCATACTTCTGACAGTTTTCAGAGAGTCTTTCAACCTGGTTTCGCGATAATTGATCCTTTATCTGAAGGTGCTGGTTCCTGGTAGGTATATTATGGTCTGCTGTGGCAAGGGTTTTCCCGGGTCTGAAAACAGGAATACTTCTTTCTTTCAGACCATTAAAAGCCTGTGGACTAGTAACTTCATGGATATAATGCCTGTCTATGTAAAGAACATCGGGTCCATCTTCAATGGACTTCACAACATGACTGTCCCAAATTTTGTCGAAAAGTGTTTTTGAATTCATTTAATTTCTATTTGTTTTTTCCTTTTTTGCCTCTCTGCCCCCTAAAAGGGGGGACGTTCACAATTATTAAGTAAAATTTTCTTGATATTACTCAGCCAGCCCCCCTTTAGGGGGATTGGGGGGTCAATTTATTTTAGCCAGTGCGTCTATAAAAGCTTCAACTGAGGCCGTAATTATATCTGTATTAGCAGAAAACCCATAATAGATTTTTCCCTGATATTCAACCTGAATATGTACTTTCCCAAGGTCATCACTTCCTTTTGTAATAGCCTGAATGAGAAACTCTTCGAGGTGCACTGTTTTACTGATAAGTTGTCTGACAGCAGTGAATGCTGCATCTATCGGACCATTACCTGAAGCAGTTGAGAAATGCACTTCCCCGTTAATCTTAATTCCGACAGTTGCGACAGGTATTAATGACTTTCCACATGAAACCTGCAGCAGGTCAAGTTTAAGTGATTTTTCTCCCTGGAAGACTACACCTGCAAGTATCCTTATATCTTCATCATTGATCTCTTTTTTCCGGTCGGCAAGAACCAGGAATCGATGGTAGATATCATCAATTTCCTCTTTGCCAAAATTGAAACCCAGCAATTCCAGATGATGATTAAGAGCAGCTCTGCCACTGCGGGCAGTCAGGATTATTGATGATTCCCTGATTCCAACCTCAACCGGATCGATGATCTCGTAGTTTTCCCGGTTTTTAAGGACACCATCCTGGTGTATACCCGAGGAATGAGCAAAAGCGTTTCTTCCCACAATTGCTTTATTAGCCTGAACAGGCATACTCATTAATGTTGAAACGAGCCTGCTTGTGCTGTAGATCAGCTTTGAGTTGATATCAGTTCTCAGGTTAAGATCATGGTGACTCTTTATTATCATTGCGATCTCTTCCAGAGAGGTGTTCCCTGCTCTCTCACCGATGCCGTTAATTGTCACTTCAACTTGCCTGGCACCATTTAATACGCCCATCATCGTATTGGCCGTAGCCATTCCAAGATCATTATGACAATGTGTTGAAATAGTGACCTTATCAATATTAGGAACATTTTCCTTCAGATATTTTATTTTCTGACCATATTCTTCTGGCAGGCAGTAACCGGTTGTATCAGGAATATTTACAACAGTTGCTCCGGCTTTAATTACTGCTTCAATAACCTTTGCCAGGTATGCATTTTCGCTTCTTCCTGCGTCTTCAGCGTAGAATTCAACATCTTCAACGAATTTCTTTGCGTATTTAACTGCATCCGCAGCTCTTTTGATGATTTCCTCAGGAGTGGTCTTGATTTTAAATCTGATATGGAAGTCAGAAACTCCTATTCCTGTATGAATCCTTTTTCTTTTGGCATACTGAAGAGCTTCGGCTGCAACCTCAATATCCTTTTTAACCGCCCGTGTAAGTGCGCAAATCACCGGATTTGAGACAGCTTTGGATATTTCTACTACCGACTTAAAATCTCCCGGGCTTGAAATAGGGAAACCAGCTTCGATAACATCAACCCCCAATGCTTCAAGAGCATGCGCAACTTCAATTTTTTCAATTGTATTTAATTGACAACCAGGCACCTGCTCCCCATCGCGGAGTGTTGTATCGAAAATAATAACCTTATCGTCCATAATTATAATTTATTTGTAAAAGATTTCTATTTCACCGGTCTCAGTTTTCTCACTGCAGCACCTGCTCTCCACATTTCAGAATTTCCAAGTTCATTTAATTCGGCATCGAGTACTTCTTTGTAATTATCAGCCCCTGTTGATTTCAAAACTCTGACGCATTCTTCACCTGATTTGACTCTCTTATACAAATCGTTGAAAACAGGGAGTGTCGCATCTTTAAATTTTGGACGCCAGTCGAGGGCCCCACGCTGTGCTGTTGCACTACAATTGGCATACATCCAGTCCATGCCTTTTTCATCGACCAGCCTGATCAGACTCTGAGTTAGCTCTTCAACAGTTTCATTGAATGCTTCGGACGGACTATGCCCGTTTTCCCTTAGTACCTGGTATTGTGCATCCATAATCCCGGCCAGGGCGCCCATCAAAACACCTCTTTCTCCAGTCAGATCGCTGTACACTTCCTGTTCAAAAGTTGTTGGGAACAGATAACCGGAACCAATTGCAATTCCTAAAGCAATCGTGCGTTCTTCTGCTTTGCCGGTAAAGTCCTGGAATACTGAATAGCTTGAGTTTATCCCTGCTCCTGCAAGAAAATTGCGTCTAACGCTCGTTCCTGAACCTTTCGGGGCGACTAGTATAACATCAACATAAGATGGAGGGATAACACCCGTATGTTTTTTATATGTAATTGAAAATCCATGGGAGAAATAAAGGGCATCACCTTTTTTAAGATATGTCTTAAGCTTTGGCCAGAGTATGCGCTGTGCAGCATCAGAAACGAGGTATTGAATTATTGTTCCTCTTTTTACAGCCTCCTCTATAGAAAATAATGTTTTCCCGGGTATAAAACCATCAGCAGTAGCTTTATCCCAGTCAGTTTTACGTTCGGGAGCTGCTCCGACAATTACATTAATGCCATTATCTCGCATATTCATTGCCTGTGCAGGTCCCTGAACACCATAACCTATAACAGCTACGACTTCATTTTTAAGTACTTCGCGGGCTTTTGAAAGTGAAAATTCTTCTCTTGTAACTACATTTTCTATAACTCCGCCAAAATCAATTTTTGCCATGTTCTTAAATTTTAAATATGTGATTATTACTGGTTTTTAATATTGTCACCAACCATTCAACTTGCTCCGGTTTTTACCTCTCACGTCATTATTCTGTGGATTAGCCCCCCTTTAGGGGGGGTGGGGCGCAAAACGGGGGCTGTTCCTTTCAATTCATTGTCGGTTCTGTTTTAAAACGGTTTGCTTCATCCATTTCCTTAAGATAAGAAGATAACTCTCTTACCTGTTTTGTTATAGCTACCCTGCCTGATTTGGCAAACTGTAGTAAGCCATACGGTTCGAGATGGACGAGCAATTCATTTATCTCTGAACGGCGTCCTGTTTTTTCAATTACCATATATTCCGGTGAAACCTCCAGAATGCGTACATTATAAGTTCTGACAATTTCATCTATAATGTTCCCCGACATTAATCCGCTGGTACTGACTTTGAACAAAGCGATCTCCTGGTAAATTATCTGATCGGAGGTATGGACAAAGACTTTCAGCACATCAATAAGCTTTTCCATTTGTCTGGCCACTTTCTGGATCATTTCGCTGGTTGTCTTTACAACAATAGTTAAGAGATATACTCCTTTTACTGCTGATTCAGAGGCAGTAAAGCTATCGATATTGATCTGTCTCCTTGTTAAAATTATTGTTATCTGGCCAAGTATCCCAATATGGTCCTCGGTGAATAGCGAAATTGTAAATTCCTGTTTCATAATGCTTTATTAATAATGTAATCTAATATCGGAAACGGATGCTCCTGGTTCTACCATAGGGAACACATTTCCTTCCTTTTCAATTGCAACTTCAAGTACATACGCTTCTTCAGATGATAGCATCTCTTCGATAGAACTTTTAAGATCTTCCCTGTTCCATACTTTTTTTGAAGGAATTCCATAAGCTTTGGAAATCATTACAAAATCGGGATTAATAAGCTCTGTAGAAGCATAGTTTTTATCGAAAAACATATCCTGCCATTGGCGTACCATGCCGAGATAATTATTGTTTAGCACTACTATCTTAACCGGTACCTTGTATTGCAGAATTGTTCCCAGCTCCTGAATAGTCATCTGAAAGCCACCATCACCGACAAAAGTGACTACCTGCTTATCTGGCCTGCCTATTTTGGCTCCTATCCCGGCCGGAAGGCCGAATCCCATAGTCCCCATTCCACCTGAGGTTACAAAGCTGTTGGGATGTTTGAATTTATAATAACGGGCTGCATACATCTGATTTTGTCCTACATCGGTAACTATAATTGCATCACCTTTTGTAAGTTCAGATATCAGGCTTACTACTTCACCCATTCTAAGCTCACCTTCTTCAGGTTTTGTTTCCGGTTTTATGACTTTCTCATACTCTGTCTTATCGCATATACGGAATTCCCTGATCCATTTTTCAAACGAGTTTGGTTTAACCAGAGCAGTGAGATATTTGAGGGCTTCTTTAGCATCATTGTTTATCTCAACATCGACAATGACATTCTTATTTATCTCAGCTTCATCGATTTCAATGTGAATTATTGTAGCTTTTGTTGCATATTTCTTTAAATTGCCAGTAACCCTGTCATCGAAACGCATACCTACTGCGATTATCAGATCTGCCTCATTTGTAAGAAGATTAGGACCATAATTGCCATGCATTCCCAGCATCCCGGTGAATAATCTGTGGTTTGAAGGGAATCCTGAAAGACCAAGTAGAGTTGAAGCTACAGGTATCCCGGTTTTTTCAACAAATTCTTTAAGCTCATTTTCTGCTCCGGATATAAGAATTCCATGTCCTGCAAGGATTAAAGGTCTCTCAGCATGATTTATCATTATTGCTGCTGACTCTAATGCCTTGGTATGTAAAGGAATATGAGGATTATAGCTTCTGATGTAATCACATTTTTTATATTTGAACTGGAGTTTTTCGAGCTGTGCATCTTTCGTTATATCAACTAGGACAGGACCGGGCCGTCCTGATTTAGCGATATAAAAAGCCTTAGCAACAGCCTCAGGAATATCCTGTGATTTTTTTACCTGGCAATTCCATTTTGTTACAGGCATTGAAACACCTATTATATCAGTCTCCTGAAAAGCGTCGGTACCGATAAGGCTTGACACCACCTGTGCCGTAATAAATACAACCGGAACCGAATCGAGAAATGCATTGGCAATCCCGGTCACCAGATTAGTAGCGCCCGGACCCGAAGTTGCAAAACAAATGCCGGGTTTCCCGGTTACCATAGCATAAGCCTGGGCAGCATGAGCTGCACCCTGTTCGTGGCGGGTCAGAATATGCAAAAGTCTGCCTTCATAATCCATTAGTTTATCGTATACAGGCATTATCGCTCCGCCGGGGTAACCAAAGATGGTATCTACCCCTTCTTCAACCAAACAGTTCAGAAGAGCTTCCGCTCCCGTAATCTGTTCAATTCCACTGACTTCAGCCATAATTGGTTCTGTTTCCTTTTCTGTCTTCATATACATTGTAGTCTAATTGTCTATTTGTTTTAATGTCTTGCAGTCTTGCAGTCTTGCAGGCATTCAATTCTTAGTTTCTTTTCTTTTACTCTTCGCCCTGTGCCATTATATAAGCCTTATAGCTCCCAGGTCAGCAGAACTTACATTGGCAGCATAAACTCTTAAAGCAGCAGAGATATAACGATTCCTTTTTTCAGGTTTGTAAGCCTTTGCTCCTTTTAATTCTTCTTCCTGATGCCTGGTTGCCAGTTCCTTATCAGAGAGCATTACATTAATTTTTCTGTTACTTATATCTATCTCAATTCTGTCACCATTTCTTATAAGAGCCAGGGCTCCTCCGGAAGCTGCTTCAGGAGAAACATGACCGATGGATAATCCTGAAGTTCCCCCGGAAAATCTTCCGTCGGTAATAAGTGCACATTTTTTATCGAGTCCTTTTGATTTAAGATATGAAGTAGGATAGAGCATCTCCTGCATTCCCGGACCTCCTTTCGGACCTTCATATCTGATAACCACAACATCACCTTCTTTAACAGCTCCTTTCAGGATTCCATCGGTTGCTTCATCCTGCGATTCAAAAACTATTGCCTTTCCTGTGAATGAAAAGAGCGAGGGATCGATGCCTGCAGTTTTTACTATGCAGCCTTTCCTGGCAATATTTCCAAAGAGTACACATAATCCGCCATCTTTATTATATGGAAATTCAACTGATCTGATACAGCCATTTTCCCTGTCGGTATCCAGTTCCTTAAACATGGTGCTATGAGAACCCATTTTGAGGTTTTTTTCCATTGAAGGAGCACTCTTATAAGTTTCAAAAGCCACTTCCTTCGCCTTTGAACCTTTTATATCCCAGTCTGAAATAGCTTCATGCAGAGTTAGAAAATCTACCCTGTTTACGCTGGTGTCCAGCAGATTGGCACGATTTAGCTCACCCATAATACCCATAATTCCACCGGCACGGTTAACATCCTGAATATGGTATTGTGAGCTGGGGGCCACTTTACAAATATTTGGAATTTTTTGTGAAAGTTCGTCAATATCCTTCATGGTGAAATCCACCCCTGCTTCCTGGGCTATAGCAAGCAGATGGAGAACAGTATTCGTGGATCCCCCCATAGCAATATCCAGCGACATTGAATTTATGAATGCTGCTTTTGAAGCAATAGACCTCGGAAGAACTGATTCATCTCCATCATTATAGTATTTATTTGCCATTTCAACAATTAAACCGGCAGCTTGTTCAAAAAGCCTTATCCTATTATGATGGGTGGCCACTATAGTTCCATTTCCCGGAAGCGAGAGACCTAACGCTTCTGTCAGGCAATTCATCGAGTTTGCTGTAAACATACCTGAACACGATCCGCACGTGGGACAGGCCAGTTTTTCAATTTCACTAAGATCATTGTTGCTTACCGAGTCGTCAGCCCCCGCGACCATTACATCCACCAGGTCAATATATTTGCCATTGAAGCGTCCTGCTTCCATGGGTCCTCCGGATACAAATATTGCCGGAATATTTATTCTCATGGCGGCCATTAACATCCCCGGAGTTATCTTGTCACAATTGCTTATACAGATCATCGCATCTGCCCGGTGAGCATTGCAGACATACTCAACGCTGTCAGCTATCAGGTCCCTGGAAGGAAGTGAATAAAGCATTCCGTCATGACCCATTGCAATTCCATCATCGATTGCAATCGTATTGAATTCTGCAGCGAAAAGACCTCTCTTCTCAATTTCTTTTTTTACAACCTGTCCAATCTCATGAAGATGAGCATGACCAGGTACAAATTGCGAGAATGAGTTGACTATAGCAATTATGGGTTTTCCAAATTGGCCTTCTTTCATACCGTTCGCTCTCCAAAGACTTCTGGCACCTGCCATGTTTCTGCCTGTTGTAGTCGTTGAGCTTCTGAGTTGGTTTTTCATGTCAAAAAAATATTAAAAAAAAAGCTTCCCGGTTTTCCGGAAAGCTTCTGTATGTTTATATTATTACATATTATTCCCGGGTCATATGCGTGGAGCAAGAATGAGTACGAGGACTATAATATGGATTAAAGATATTTTCACTTTTTATTATAAAATGATGCACAAAGGTATGACTTATTTTAATAAATCAAACAAAAAGCGCTATTTTTTTTCATTTTTGTTAAGCATTCACAGGAATAATGGCATAAATCTATTTCCTGAGAGTTCTGATTACTGGTTATTTATTTATAGTTAAACAATACTTATGCTTTTTAAGTTCGGTCAATACGAAATTCCAAGACCTGTATGAGGGATCTCTGAATTATTTATTATCTTAGACATAATGAATTTACTCCTATACGACCTGTCAATGAAATTTATCACCTTTCTGTTATCGACCTTTCTTTTCTTTTCGGCTGCATTTGCCCAGAAAAAAGCAGAAGAAAATCAAAAAAGCTACAGAATAGAAAAGATAATTAATTCTCAGTGGACATTTAATTACTTTCCCGGCGAAGCAATGAATAAGGGATTTGAAGCCCCCGGACTTGATGATTCAAAATGGCCGGCTGTAAGTATTCCTCATACCTGGAGCACTTTTGAGACCACAGGAGAATTTCACCCATTCATCAGGAGTTCAGAGTCAGAAAACCCTTACTGGTGGACAGGATGGGGCTGGTATAGAAAGCACTTTTCAGTCAGTAAGGAATATTCTGACCGAAAGGCCTTTATTGAGTTTGAAGGAGTTCAGAAATATTGCAAGGTATGGGTAAATGGCAAATATTTAGGTGATCACAAAGGTGGTTATGGATCATTTGATTTTGATATCTCAGCAGTTTTAAAGCCAGGAGAAGATAATGTCATTGTGGTTGCTGTAAATAACAGACAGAAGGATGAATTTAAAATACCCCCACTTGCTGCCGGAGATTTTGATGTTTATGGCGGTATCTATCGTGATGTGAAACTGGTACTTAAAGATAAGCTGTTCATTCCTATGCAAGGCTCCGCAACTCATGAAGGCGGGACATTTGTAACTACTCCTAAAGTGTCAGAAAAAGAAGGTCTGGTGAGAGTTCAGACATGGGTTAAAAATGATGATAATGATAAAAAAAGCTGTACCCTGGTAACTTCTATTGCCGACACTTCCAACAACATTATCCAGGTTATAAAATCGGATGCAGTGATAAATCCCGGACAGCTTTACAGATTCGATCAAACGTTCAAACCGGTTAAAAATCCACATTTATGGTCAAATGATGATCCCTACATGTATAAAGTCTTTTCCCGTGTAATGGATGGCAAACGAATTACAGATATCTATACAAGTCCTCTTGGATTTCGATGGTTCTCCTGGGATTATAAAGATAACTTCCTCTATGTTAACGGTAAAAAAATGCTGATACATGGGGGAAACAGACATCAGGAATATCCGTGGCTTGGTGATGCAATTCCGAAATGGATTACAGAAATGGATCTTAAAGATATGTCTGATAACCTGAATTATAATTTTTTGAGAACAGCTCATTATCCTAATGACATGTTCGTTTATGAATTGACTGATAAATCAGGAATTGTCGTTGATGAGGAATTACCAAATATTAACAACCAGGAATTTTCATCTGAGGTTCAGGAACAGCAGTTAAAAGAAATGATTCGTCGCGACCGTAACCATCCCAGTATTATGTTCTGGAGCATGGGTAACGAAACAAATCACGCTGCCGACTCAAAATTTGCATTTGCAGAAGATACGACAAGGATTCTGACAGCAAGAATGGTGACAGGAGGATCTGCCGGAACTTTTGTAAAACATGACGATGAGAATCTGGCCATTGAAAATCTCGCCAGATGTACAATAAGGGGATGGTACAACACCGATGTAAAAAACCTTGAACCAAAAGATGGTCAGCAGAGTGGTACCGAAGAGTATCATATGAAGATGCTTAAAGCAAGTGAAAAGTTCGGGAAAGAAAATCTTTGCATCTGGTTATATGAAGACCATGGAACTGAGAAGGCATATCTGAATTCGCCACTCGTACATGTAAGTCCTAATGGTTACGTAGATGTTTACAGGGTTCCGAAATATGCCTACTACTTCTGGCAGGCTAACTATTCTAAAAATCCAATGGTATTTATTCAGCCGCATTACTGGCGATCACAATATCTGGGTCAACTCAGAGATATTGTTGTTAATTCCAACTGTGAAAAGGTTGAATTATTAGTGAACGGAGTCAGCAAAGGATATAAGCTTCTGGACCAGACAAATTTTCACAGTGTCACTTTTAATAATGTCCCGGTTGAAGCGGGAACATTGACAGTGATTGCAACAAGAGATGGTAAAATATTCAAAAAAGAGGTTGTCATGGCAGGAAGACCTGCGAAGTTAATTCTTACCGGAACACAAAATAAGATAATTGCTGACCATAGCTCAGTAGCAATAATGAAAGCAGATATTGTTGATACTTGGGGAAATCATGTCTATGGTGCCAGCAATACTGTGAAGTGGACCGTTTCGGGACCTGCCACACTTGTTGGCCCGGCTGTCTACGAATCGGATATTAACAAACAAGGTCAAAAGGACGGTGTATGGTATATTGATATGCCTGTGTCTAATGTTATCAGGTCAACGGGGAAGCCAGGTAATATTCATATTTCAGTGTCGTCAAGCGGACTGGTTTCCGGAACATTTGATATTGAATCTGAAGAATTTAAGTCCGACAATTCGGTTATAGCTGAGCCGGTACTGCACGATGAAGGCAGAATGACAGCACCAAAAATTATTATCGGTTCAAATGCTGCTGATGAAGCGCCACGCGAGATTATCGCGGCTCTTGAAGAACTTAATCTCGGCAATTCAGATAAAACCGGATATGAAAAGTCTGTAAAAGATTATATAATAATGAATAATCCTCTGGTTGACACCAGTTCGGTTGAATTCAAAACACTTACAGATCTCCTGGCCCTTCAGCTGGTTAACTCAGCAGGACATCTAAAGGCTGAAGATTATAATTTCAGTGTAACCCACTATAACAGCTGCAGGTTAATATCTAAATATATAAAGAGCACAAAATTACCGGCACCTTTTAAAGATGGTCTGAAAAAATATTATTCGGATGCTATTATCAGAAAGGGAAACGAAAAAGATGCAGGTAATGAGATGAACTGGCTGAACTGGATACCTTCCGGCGGCACTGTTGTTATAGTTCAGAATGAAAAATCATCAACAGGGGAAAAGGGAATTATTTTTACCTCAGATACTAATCTTGAAGAAATAATCAAATCAGTTTATCCTCAGTTTGCCAATTTTTCTCCGGAGGCCCGTGAACGCGCCCTGATTTTTACAAGTAAAGCCAATCCCTACGTACATATCAATTCAGAAAGTGAACAAACTAAGGATGGAGATAACACGCAAAAGTCAAAAATCTCATATACTGCTGAAAAAGGGCAGCCTATTCTCATCCCGTTGTTAAAATTTATTTCTGAATAATACTTTAAGAATAAACAGAGACTTCTATTTGGATAAAATTAAATAATTCCTACTTTTACCCTTTAAGTTCTTTGATTTTAATTAATTAAAAATTAAGGACTTGAAAATTCAAAATGAATTAACCTAATACAATAAAACCTAAACCTGATTAAAATGAAAAAAAGAAGCATTATTTCGGTTATCTTGTTATTGGCTGTAACAGGCCTTATTTTTTCCACTTTCTATTCATGTAAGACAACTCCACAGAAAAACATAGGCTTACAGTTGTATTCTATCCGCGATTCAATAAAGAAGGATGTACCTGCTGCAATAGCAAAGGTTAGCAAAATGGGATATAAGTTTGTCGAGCCTGCCGGTTATTCCGATGGCAAGATATACGGAATGGAACCGGCTGCATTCAAGACGTTATGTGAATCTAACGGTTTGACAATTATCAGTTCTCATGTTGGTCAGGTTCTTCCCGATTCAGCAAATTTGGAAAAAACCATGACATGGTGGGATGCTTGTATTGAAGCTCATGCTGCACTGGGAGTAAAATTTCTTGTTCAGCCATTTATGGGAGCAGAGGCTTACCGTAATCTGGACACACTGAAACTTTATTGCGATTATTTCAATAAAATTGGTGAGAAATGTAAAGCCAAAGGTATTCAGTTCGGATATCATAATCATGACAGGGAATTGTCAACCAAGTTAAATGGTCAGACGATCTACGATTTCATGCTTGAAAATACTGATCCGTCAAAAGTTACTTTTGAAATGGACCTTTATTGGGCAGTTGTTGGTGGTGCAAAACCTGTTGAGTATTTCAACAAATACCCTGGTCGTTTTGAACTCTGGCACATAAAAGACAAATATGAAATAGGTGGTAAAGGAACTATGATGGATTTTGCTTCTATCTGGGCTGACGCTGCTAAATCGGGAATGCAGTATGGGATTGTTGAAGTAGAAGAGTATAATTTCGACCAGTTTACAAGCTGCAAGATGAGCATCGACTTCCTGAATGCTGCATCCTATGTTGTAATGCCCAAATAAAAATATTCTGGCTTAAAACTTTTTAAATTAATTTGGGAAGAACACAGATTTTATTTTGTGCTCTTCCCTTTTTTTTGCTTAATTTTATTTTCTACCAAACCCTAAAAAAATAATGAAAATCAGAATTATTCTTCTAATATTTACGACATTGGTTTTCATCGGATGTCAGAGCAAATATTATACTGAAAAGGACTACAGTTCTGTTCTGAAAATTGATTCTCATGTCCACCTGAATACTAACAAGGGATTCTTTGAGGATCAGGCAATTAAAGATAATTTTATACTTCTTACCCTGAATGTTGACCATTCGGATTCATTAGCTGTTAAACAGCAGTTTGAGAGCGCAGTCAAATCTGTTCAGCAATATCCCGGCAAAGTCTTTTATGCAGCAACATTCTATTTTGATACAACAGGATGGGGAACAGAGGGATGGTCAGAAAGGGCCATTTCCCATTTGAGTAATAATATCTCAGGAGGTGCCGTTTCGGTCAAGCTCTGGAAAAATATCGGCATGAGCAAGAGAGATAAAAACGGAAAGTTTATCATGATTGATGATCCAATGATTAAGCCGGTTATCGACTTTATCATTAGTAAGAATCTCCCAATTACTGGACATCTTGGGGAGCCTCGCAATTGCTGGCTGCCGTTAAATGAAATGACCGTCCGGAGCGACAGCAGTTATTTTGCAGAAAATCCGCAGTATCATATGTTCCTTCATCCTGACTATCCATCATATGAGGATCAGATTAATGCCCGTGATCATCTTCTTGAATTGCATCCTGATCTTATTTTCATTGGCTGCCACCTTGGAAGCCTGGAATGGAATGTGGATGAGCTCGCCAAAAGACTGGATAAATATCCTAATATGACAGTCGACATGGCCGCACGTATCTGTCATCTGCAGTATCAATCGTCAAAAGACAGAGAAAAGGTCAGGAATTTCTGTATTAAATATCAGGACAGGCTCCTTTATGGTACGGACCTTTCAGACAAGGATGCAGACGGACGTGAAAAACTTTCTAAATGGGTGCATGACACCTGGCTCGACGATTGGAATTATTTCACCTCAAAAAAAATAATGACTTCTGATAAATTCAGAGGAACATTTGAGGGGCTTGAGCTTCCAAAAGAAGTTATCAAAAAGATCTACAGTGAAAATGCAATAAGATGTTATAAGCTTAAGATCAAATAACCATTATTAATTACACGAGTAAGAAAAATCAAATTAAAAACCCCAGAATATGAAAATATCAGCTTCGGGTATATTAATAATTTTATCAATAGCGCTCGGTATTACTTTAACTGCCCCTGCAAAAGCCTCCGTTGTATCATTTAAAAAGGAGTCAGATGGAGTAATATTCAATCTTGATAAAGGATTGATGAAAATAAAAATATGCAATGACAATATTGTAGAGGTAAAATTCAGTGTCATGCAAACCTTTCCTGAAACAAAGTCACTGGTAATTGTCAATGGCTGGAAGATAGCTGCAAAATTCTCTGTTTCAGATAACAAAGATGAAATAGTCATCTCAACTGCAGATTTGATGATCCTGGTTAACAAGAGTACCAATGCTGTTAAGTTTACAGATTTGAAGGGTAAAATAATTCTTGAAGAAGACGGGAAGACGGGTAAACAAATGAGTGACGCTACAGTAGCCGGGATAAAGGTTCACAACTGCCTGACACAATTTGTATCTCCCTCCGATGAAGCGCTCTTCGGTTTAGGATGCCATCCGGAAGACACACTTTCAATTAATTATAAAGGTCGGAATCAGGATCTTGTAATTAAATATATGACCGGCGCCATACCAGTTCTGTTATCAAATAAGGGATACGGTCTTTTCTGGGACAATTACTCTCCTTCATATTTCTTTGGTGCAGAGGGAGGTAGTACAAAATATAAATATATGTCTGAAAGCGGCAACCTGATAGACTATTACTTCTTCTACGGTCCCGGATTTGACCGTATAATTGCGTCCTACCGTCTGGCTACCGGCAATGCTCCAATGTTTCCGAAATGGGCATTCGGGCTTTTTCAGTCGCAGGACAGATATAAGAGCCAGGCTGAAGTACTCTCTGTAAAGGATAAATACCGCAACAGCAAAATTCCGGTCGACTGTATTGTTCAGGATTGGTTTTACTGGGAACCCGATGTAATAGGTTCTCATCGCTTCTGGCCCGAGAGATATCCCGATCCCAAATCCATGGTTACTGAACTGCATAAGGCAAATATTCACGCCATGATTTCCATCTGGCCTGTGATGGCCAAAGGTACGGCCAACTATGACGCTATGGCGAAAGCCGGAAACCTTACTACTGTTACCTGGGACAATGTAATGACACATACTTTTGACAACTATTATGATGCACATAGTGAAAAGGCCCGCAATATGTATTGGGATCAGGCTAGAGACAGCCTGATAGCTCCACAGGGATGGGATGCATGGTGGGTAGACCAGTGCGAACCCGATAACGGAACACTTCTAGATGAAAGAAGAAAGGCAACTTTTGCAACAGGCAAGGGGATCGACTATTTTAATACATATTCTTTATTGCATTCGACCGGCTTATATGAAAACTGGAGAAAAGATATAGCAGGTAAAAGAGCTTTCTTCCTTATAAGGCAGGCTTTTGCCGGTTCACAACGAAATGCCGCAACATTGTGGTCATCAGATATTTCATGTACCTGGAGAGCATTCAAAAGTCAGGTTCCACAGGGAATTAATGCGTGTTCTTCCGGCATACCATACTGGACATCAGATATCGGTGGTTATCATTTCCACTGGATGCCGCCTGATTGGTCAACTTCAGATAACAGAGAATTATTTACACGCTGGTTCCAGTTTGGAACCTTCAGTCCGGTTTTCAGAATACATGGTAAAGGCGAAAGAGCTTTGTTCTCAGATAACTGGGATGCAAAGACAAAAGCAACACTTTTGAATTATGATAATCTGCGATATCGCCTCTTACCTTATCTTTATTCGCTGGCATGGAAGGTAACAAATGAAGGTTATACTATAATGCGTTCACTGGCATTTGATTTCAGAAACGATCCTGCAATAAATTCCATTCCCGACCAATATATGTTTGGCCCGGCTTTCCTGGTTAATCCAGTTACTGAACCCGGGAAAAAGTCTCGTAGAGTTTATCTGCCTGAATCAACAATATGGTTCGACTTCTGGACAGGTGAGCAGCTGACAGGCGGTCAAACAATTATTGCTCCTGCCCCTGTCGAAACCATTCCGCTTTATATAAAAGCAGGTTCAATTGTTCCTATGGGACCTTTCCTTCAGTATGCCACTGAAAAGCCTGCCGATCCTCTTGAAATTCGTATCTATCCAGGCGCTGATGGAACATTCGTTCTTTATGAAGATGAAAACAACAATTATAATTATGAGAAAGGACTTTTCTCAACAATATCTTTCAGATGGAATGATGCAAATCACCAGCTTACAATCGACAAACGTAAGGGAAAATTCCCCGGAATGCCTGAAAAACGTACTTTTATGATAGTGCTGGTTAATAAAAACAAAGGGACCGGTACAGGAATTACGGAGAATCCCGACAAAATTGTTCAATATTCAGGAGATACACAGACAATTCAATGCAGTTCATTAAAAATAAAATAAACAGTAATCCAGGTATGAACTCTACACAAACAACTGATCAAAAATGATGAAATCAATCCTACAAAAGCGGATCAGACTGACACTATGTTCAGCCATTATGCTGGCAGGTTCTCTGTTTGCCCAGCAAATAAAGCCACCTGTAAGTGAGGGCCCTTTTAAGCCAACAGATGAATCACTTAAACTATATCAGTATCCTGAATGGTTTCGCGATGCAAAGTTTGGCATCTGGGCTCATTGGGGGCCACAGGCAGTACCACGTCAGGGAGACTGGTACGCGAGGAGAATGTATCAAGAGAATGACTCTGCATACAAATATCATATTGAACACTATGGACATCCTTCACAGTTCGGATTTAAGGATATCATCCCTCTTTGGAAAGCTGAGAAATGGGATCCCGATAAATTAATGGAGCTTTATAAAAAAGCAGGAGCAAAATATTTTGTGAGCATGGGAACCCATCATGATGATTTCTTTTTATGGGATTCCAAAATTCATAGATGGAATGCAGTTAATATGGGTCCTAAAAAGGATGTTGTTGGAATATGGCAGCAGGCCGCCAAAAAGAATGGATTGAAGTTCGGAGTATCGGAACATCTGGGAGCAAGTTTCACATGGTTCCAGGCCGCTCATGGTTCAGATGAAAAGGGTCCGGCAGCAGGAGTGCCTTATGATGGCGCAAACCTCGATTTCCAGGATCTCTATCATGCACAAACAACTTCTGATGACAGGGACTGGCTTACCAATAATCCTGCGTTTCAGCTCGAGTGGTACAGAAGTATAAAGGAGCTTATTGATAACTACCATCCTGATCTTCTGTATTCCGACAGTAAAATGCCATTCGAAAATGTAGGACGTACGCTGATCTCTCATTTTTATAACCAGGACATGGCAATAAATAATGGTAAGCTCGAAGCTGTCTATACATGTAAACAGGCATCCGGAGGAATGTGGGTTGAGGATCTTGAGCGTGGAATAAAAGACACCGTAAGTCGATATCCATGGCAAACAGATACTTCCATTGGAGATTGGTTCTATCGCACAGGTCAAAAGTATAAAACATCCACAGAGGTGATCCAGATGCTTGTGGATATTGTCAGCAAGAATGGTAATCTTCTTTTAAATGTTGTACAAACACCTGAAGGTGACCTCGAAGAAGATATGCTTAAAATACTTGATGAGATTGGGATATGGACAGCAGCCAACGGTGAAGGAATTTATGGCTCGCGTCCTTGGACAATATACGGAGAAAAACCTTTAGGCAAACCTGTTAAAAAACTTGGTCAGTTCGATGAAAACTTCGGATATAGTTCCAAAGACATTCGTTTTACTATAAAAGGAACAACACTTTATGCCTGGTGTCTGGGTAAACCTGAAGAGGATATAATGATCAGATCTATTTCAAATTTATCACAACCAGGGTCTAATCCAATAACCTCGGTTGTTTTTTTAGGCTCCGCGGAGAAAATAAAGTGGAAGCTAACTTCCGAGGGTCTACTGATTAAAAAACCTGCAATATTGCCTCCATGGCAGGTCCTTGGATTTAAGATTGAATTTAAAAAGTAAACTTTACCGATAAGCATCCTTTTATAGAACTCAAAAATATTATGTTCTTAAATATTTAAAAAAAAGAGAACATTTAATTAATATTCTATACTTATATAAAACATTGTAATACAGATACATATAATAATAAATTATAAAAATATAAAAATATATCGAAATAAATGTCCTGAAATATTTGTAAAAAAGCGAACAAAATATTTTTTGTAATGTTTATGTTAAAAAACAATTATTAATTAAAAACAGAAACATTATGAAAAAAAAGACTTTTGCTCTAGGATTGATTGTCCTGATCGGGACTTTCACAATTACAGGTTGTCAGAAGGAAGATAAAGTGAATGCTTCAACCGGTCTTTCGGTGGTTGGTTATGCAGCAACCGACAAAAATCTGACAATTCTTGTTGACGCACTTACAAAAGCTGATCTGATTGATGTTCTTGACGGTCCGGGTAACTTCACCGTATTTGCACCAACAAATGATGCTTTCAAATCACTGTTTTCCCAGCTTGGAGTAAGCGGGATTGCAGATCTCTCAAAAGAGACTCTTACACCAATACTACTTTATCATGTTCTTGGGACTGAAATGAAATCGAATATGCTGACTACATCTTATTTAAGCTCGTTAAGCCCATCACAGGGTAATAAATTGAGTCTCAAAATAGACGTTGCAGGTGGTGTGATGATAAATAAGACAGCAACTGTAACCAAAGCTGATATTGATGTAAAGAACGGAGTAATTCATTTGATTGATAAAGTTCTTCTTCCACCGACAGTAGTAGATCTGGCTATGGAGAATGATTCATTCAGTATCCTGGTGCAGGCTGTAGTAAAGGCTGGTCTCGCTGAGACACTTAGCGGAGCCGGACCATTTACTATTTTCGCTCCTACAAATTCAGCATTTACTGCTTTGTTTGCACAGCTCGGCGTTTCCGGTATTTCTGACCTCACTGCTGCACAACTCATTCCAATATTAAAGTACCATGTCGTGAGCGGTAATGTACTGTCGACCCAGCTTTCAAATGGTTCGGTTCAGACTCTTAATGGCGCCATTAATGTGTCACTCAGTCCGGTTCCTACTCTAAACGGAAATGCAAAGATCATTGCAACTGACATTCAGGGCACGAATGGTGTTGTTCATGTAATTGACAAAGTACTTTTACCTACTTCGAAATAAATTATTTTACAATTAGTAAAGAGGCAGTCTCAAAAGTCCTCTGTGAAACTCTGTGAAAACTCTGTGATCTCTGTGTATGTTCTTAATTATTTGTTGCACAGAGTGTCACAGAGAAGACACAGCGCGACACTTGGAAAGTATTACTGTAATTTCTGACTTTTAAGACTGCCTGTTTTTTAAGTTAATTTCCAGACATACTATGATAATATTAAATTATATTTATCGATCGAATCTTCTGAATGATGGAACGGTATACTCTTAAAGACCTTGAAAAGCTTACCGGTATCAAGACTGCTACAATCAGGATATGGGAGCGGCGCTACCGGATCATCAGTCCTCACCGGACTTCTACAAACCGGAGATGGTATGACAATGAAGATTTAAAATATCTGATCAATATCTCGATACTATACCGGAATAACCTCAAAATATCTAAGATAGCTACTCTTTCAGGGACCGAATTAAAGGAGAAAGCCGGATTACTCTTAAATGATTCTTCAGACTCAGGAATTCAGATAAACTCGCTGATTTTAGCCATGATTGGTTTTAATGAGAATGCTGTAAATGAGATTCTTTTACGGTCTATAACTAATACCGGATTTGAAGACTGCTTTACCGGTCTTGTCTTCCCATTCCTCAGAAGGGTCGGGATGATGTGGCACACAGGATCTGCAAGTGTTGGAGCCGAACATTTTGTCTCTAACATCTTCCGCCGGAGACTTATTACTGCTATAGATGCATTGCCCCCTGCCTCTGTTTTCGATAGGAAGAGGATTATTATGTATCTTCCTGAAGATGAGTTACATGAATTAGATCTTTTATTTTATGCATACTTGATCCGTAAGTTGGGACATGAGCTAGTATACCTCGGTCAGTCGACCCCTTTTTCGGCTTTATCACAGGTAAATGAACAGTGGGATGCAGATATACTTGTAACTGGGTTGGCTTCCGGTTTGCCATATCAAAAACCAGAAGAATATCTTAAAAATCTCAGCACTACATTTAAGAGGCAGAGGATTTTTGTCTCCGGTGTGCTGGCGGATATTGCAGATAAGATGTGTTACAAGAACGTTTTTTCATTTAGATCAGCGAACGATCTAAGACTTTTATTATGAATTATTCGCCTTTAAGCTTTTTCATTTCAAGAAAATGCGCCATGGTCATTTTCTCTCTGGCTTCGCGAGAAGTTTTACGATATGTCTCAAACTCATCCTTGAGTTCCTGAAACTCTTTTTTAGTATTCGATATTATTGTTAAATTACGTTTAAAAACAAGAAATCCTGCCACTAATGCCGCAACCAGTCCGAACAGAATTGTCCACATGATTCTGTTATAAGCAGCTTTATTGACTTCAAGACCCATAACACTTATACTGTTTTTTGACTTGGTAGTTGCTTCCAGACTCGATTTTGTAGATCCCAGGTCTTTCCTTAGAGTATCAATAGTCTGGTTAAGGGTCCTTGCTGTTTTGTTTAACCCTGCTATCTTAGTATTAAGTAATGAAAGGGTATCTGAGACATTCTTCTTTGTCAGCTGAAACATATCTTCCCTGACAGCCCTGTAATTTTCATATATTTTTGTATGTTCATCCAGATACTTAAATTGTTCATTCAGAGAACTTTTCAGAAGAGCATCGGGCATAGTAGCCTGACCTGTTAATTTCATAACTGTAGTTATCAGTACAGCTAAAATCACAATGCATCTTAATTGTAACTGTTTCATAATATTCGATCGATTAGGTTAAAAATTACAGACACTTATAACACTAACGTTAATTTAAGGTTAAAATTATATTCTAAAATAAAGTAAATTTAGAATCTTAAAAGGAGAATTGAGATGAAAACAAAAGGAAAATTAAGTTATATAGCTTTTGTTATAGTTCTGATCAGCTTTTTAATCCCTGTTACGGGGATTGCACAATAAAATACTAAACTGCCGTTTGCCAGGCCTGTATTCTGAATGCCTGCAGCTACAAGGTCGGCTGAGATTCTCCCCGGTAATAGTGTTACATTCATTTAAGATAAATTTTTTCAGGTTCCATCAGGCTGGAATTAGATATGAAATACCGCTTTCTGTCGGTAAAATATATATGTACTTCTATTTAGTTTTTACCGATACCTGTTAAGGATTACATTTAA
>Ga0302173_10000390_pt1 | contig 24042 bp, 21 predicted proteins | sample I_Fen_N3_1_FD_198785 | JGI IMG/M metagenome (GOLD analysis project Ga0302173, IMG submission 198785) | Peat permafrost microbial communities from Stordalen Mire near Abisko, Sweden - I_Fen_N3_1 | ecosystem: Environmental > Terrestrial > Soil > Wetlands > Permafrost | place: Sweden: Abisko... | reverse complement strand
CCGTACAAAAAGACAACTTCTTCGGCGTGCAGTTTCATCCCGAACGTTCCGGTGCCGCGGGCGCGCAGTTGCTGAAAAACTTTCTGGAGATGTAAACAGCATGATTATTCCCCCTTTGGATTTGATCGAAGGCAGCGTGGTGCGTTTGCATCAGGGCGATTACGGTCAGCAGCGTGACTACGGTAACGATCCTCTGCCACGTTTGCAGGATTACGAGCAGCAAGGCGCGCAGGTTTTACATCTGGTGGATTTGACCGGTGCGAAAGATCCGGCAGCACGCCAGATCCCTTTGCTGAAAAAGTTATTAGCCGGAGTTTCCGTGCCGGTTCAGGTTGGTGGCGGCATCCGCAATGAGCAGGACGTCGAAGCTTTATTAAGCGCCGGCGCCACTCGCGTGGTGGTGGGTTCAACGGCGGTAAAAGATCCGGCAACCGTACAAGGCTGGTTCAGCCGTTTTGGCGCGGATGCACTGGTGCTGGCGCTGGACGTGCGTATTGATGCGAACGGCACGAAAAATGTCGCCATCAGCGGCTGGCAGGAAAACTCCAATGCCACACTCGAGCAGATTGTTGAACAATACCTGCCGTTTGGCCTTAAACACGTGCTGTGCACGGATATCTCCCGCGACGGCACGCTCGCCGGATCCAACGTTGAACTTTATCGCGAAGTGACAGCGCGCTATCCGCAAGTGGCATTCCAGGCTTCCGGCGGTATCGGTTCTCTGGACGACATCGCGCAGCTGCGAGACAGCGGCGTCGAAGGCGTAATCGTCGGACGAGCGTTGCTCGATGGCAAATTTAATGTGACGGAGGCAATCTCATGCTGGCAAAACGGATAATCCCCTGCCTTGATGTGAAAGACGGTCAGGTAGTGAAAGGCGTGCAGTTCCGCAATCACGAAATCATCGGCGACATCGTGCCATTAGCGCAGCGTTATGCGCATGAAGGCGCTGACGAACTGGTGTTCTACGATATCACCGCCTCCAGTGATGGCCGCGTAGTGGATAAAAGCTGGGTGTCACGCGTGGCGGAAGTCATCGACATTCCTTTTTGTGTCGCAGGTGGCATTAAAACGCTGGAAGATGCCGGTCGCATTTTGCAGTTCGGCGCTGACAAGATTTCCATCAACTCCCCTGCACTGGCCGACCCGACGCTTATCAGCCGTCTTGCAGACAGATATGGTGTACAGTGCATCGTCGTGGGTATTGATACCTGGCACGACGCCGCGACAGGCACCTATCAAGTGCATCAGTTCACCGGCGACGAAGCGCGCACCAAAATCACCACCTGGCAAACCATCGACTGGGTGAAGGAAGTGCAGGAGCGCGGCGCCGGAGAAATTGTGCTGAACATGATGAATCAGGACGGCGTGCGTAACGGCTACGATCTTGAACAACTGAAAATGATCCGCGAAGTGTGTCACGTACCGCTCATCGCCTCCGGCGGAGCAGGCACCATGCCGCACTTCCTGGAAGCGTTCGCAGAAGCACGCGTTGATGGCGCACTGGCAGCGTCGGTGTTCCACAAACAAATTATTAATATTGGCGAGCTGAAAAGCTACTTAGCCGAAAATGGCGTGGAGATCCGCTTGTGAGTAATCAAGAATCAAAAACCAGTCTGCTGACCGGTGAACAAATAAGCCAGCTCGACTGGGTGAAAGTCGATAATCTGATGCCAGCGATTATCCAGCATGCTGTTTCCGGCGAAGTTCTGATGCTCGGATATATGAACCAGGAAGCGCTAAACGTCACACAATCTTCTGGCAAAGTAACCTTTTGGTCACGCACTAAAGAACGTTTGTGGACTAAGGGTGAAACCTCTGAAAACTATCTCAACGTAGTCAGCATCACCCCGGATTGCGATAACGATACGTTGCTGGTACTGGTAAATCCTGTCGGCCCGACCTGCCATAAAGGCAACAACAGTTGCTTCCATCCTGCCGAAACCGACTGGGCGTTCCTGTATCAGCTCGAAGAACTTCTGGCCTCGCGCAAAACAGCCGATCCCGAAAGCTCTTACACCGCAAAGCTTTACGCCAGCGGCACCAAGCGTATTGCGCAGAAAGTCGGAGAAGAAGGTGTAGAAGTTGCGCTGGCGGCTACCGTCAATGACCGCTTTGAACTGAAAAACGAAGCCTCAGATTTGGTATATCATCTGCTGGTACTGCTGCAGGATCAGGATCTGAACCTGAGCGCAGTGATCGAGAATCTGCGTCAGCGTCATAAGAAGTAACGCTAACCGACAGATATAAAAAAGCCGCCTTTGCGTAAGCATTGGCGGCTTTTTATTTCTCAGACCGGACTAATTGATCAGCGGGAATAATTTCTGATAGCGTTGCGACCTAATACCACGCCCGATCCCAGAATTAAGCCGATCAGGGTTGCCAATACTAAGATGACCCCCTTCTTCGGGCTGTCACGATGGATAGGCAGATTGGGTTTCATCACATAGCGTAAAGAATAAGTTGAATCAGGTTTAGACTTCAATGCACTGATCGCCAGGAGTGTCTGGCGTGTATTATAATAGGCCTCATCCAGAGGTAACGGACGCGTAGCTTCATTCTTGATAATTGAGTTAAGTGCATCGCTTCCCAGAACGAATAGCGTATCTTCAGAAAGTCTTTCAGCCTGCTGTACAACCGGATTTTTAATATTAGATTGTTGCGCAACGATTAAGGCTTGGCTAAGAATTTCCAAACGCTTATCTTTTCTCTCCTGAGCAACTTTTTCTTTAGTTGCTAAATCCCCTTTCAGATCCTCGACTTTCGAGCTAATACTAATTTGTAAGTCGTTATCAAGTTCAGTGACAGAACGTTTATTGATTTGCTGAATATAAGTAGTGAGCGTTTTTTGCGCTTCTACCGCTGTTGCTGCGGTATAACTAATTTTGAGCGGCACAGGCTGGTCTTTCACTGCTGGGGCAATAGTCAACTTTTCAGGATTAGCCTGATTAGCGAGTTGCTCGGACAAAGCCGAAATAGCGGAGTTAAAACGACCAAAAAAACGCTGTTGAACATCAACAACCGTTGGCGCATTAGAGGGATTCTGGCCATATAAAACACTCATCGCATTGTTATAGTCAGCGATTTGCCCTGAGTCGGGGTAGGTCACTATCGCTTCAGAAGTCCATTTCTCTTTGGCAACAAAGATATAAATAATTGCGATGATGATGGCGGCTACGGCAAAAGATAAAACCAGCCATTTCCCACGCCACAACTGTACAACCAGATCCATTAAATCAATTTCGTCAGATGATTTATTGAGCTGATTTTTAGTCATACTATTATTGTTTTGATTCATAATTGCCCTAGAAATTTCCACTTACTCACATTCGATTTATGTATGCATTATAAACAAGTTAGAGATAAAAACTCATCCGCAATGTGGGTTTTTTATGAGATTAGCCCGAAAAATGAAACTAATTAAACAGATTTTTGGAAAGTAGTAACTGCCAGTGCAGGTTTCCAAAACAAAGTTATGTCGAAAAAAAACGGCCCCGTAAAGGGCCGTCAGTTTTAATGATCAGTAAAAGAAGAACTTAATCCAACCATTCGGTGTGGAATACGCCTTCTTTGTCAGTGCGTTTGTAAGTATGTGCACCGAAGTAATCACGCTGTGCCTGGATCAGGTTAGCTGGCAGAACTGCTGAACGGTAGCTGTCATAGTAGTTGATAGCAGCGGAGAAGGTTGGCGTAGGAATACCGTTCTGAACAGCATAAGACACCACGTCACGCAGCGCTTGCTGGTATTCATCAGCAATATTTTTGAAATACGGAGCCAGCAGCAGGTTAGCGATAGATGCGTTTTCCGCATAAGCATCGGTAATTTTCTGCAGGAACTGAGCGCGGATGATACAACCGGCACGGAAAATCTTCGCGATTTCGCCGTAGTTCAGATCCCAGTTGTTCTCGTCAGAAGACGCTTTCAACTGTGAGAAGCCCTGAGCATAGGAAACGATTTTGCCCAGATAAAGAGCCCGACGTACTTTCTCGATGAACTCTGCTTTATCGCCTTCGAAAGGTTTAACAGCTGGGCCAGAAAGCACCTTAGATGCTGCGACTCGTTGAGCTTTCAAAGAAGACAGGTAACGGGCAAAGACAGACTCGGTGATAAGCGTCAGTGGCTCGCCAAGATCCAAAGAGCTCTGGCTGGTCCATTTACCGGTACCTTTGTTCGCTGCTTCATCCAGAATCACATCTACCAGATATTTACCTTCTTCATCTTTCTTGGTGAAGATATCTTTGGTGATGTCGATCAGATAGCTGTTCAGCTCGCCTTTGTTCCAATCTGCGAAGGTGGACGCCAGCTCTTCGTTGTTCAGGTTCAGAGACTGTTTCAGCAATGAATAGGCTTCAGCAATCAGCTGCATGTCACCGTATTCGATGCCATTGTGAACCATCTTAACGTAGTGACCTGCACCATCAGCACCGATGTAAGCAACACAAGCATCGCCATCATCAGCACGGGCTGCGATTTTTTCAAGAATCGGAGCAACCAGCGCATACGCTTCTTTCTGTCCGCCAGGCATAATGGATGGGCCTTTCAGTGCGCCCTCTTCACCGCCGGATACACCGGTACCAATGAAGTTAAAGCCCTGCTCGGATAGTTCGCGGTTACGGCGAATAGTGTCTTTATAATAGGTATTGCCGCCATCGATGAGGATGTCGCCTTTATCCAGGTGCGGAGTCAGGGATGCGATGGTTTTGTCAGTTGCTTCACCGGCTTTCACCATCAGCAAGATACGACGTGGTTTTTCCAGCGAGTCAACAAACTCTTCGACGGTGTAGTGCGGTACAAGATTTTTACCCGGGTTTTCTGCGATGACTTCATCAGTCTTGTCGCCAGAACGGTTAAAAATGGAAACGGAATAACCACGGCTTTCGATGTTAAGCGCGAGGTTACGGCCCATGACCGCCATACCGACAACGCCGATCTGTTGTTTGGACATTAGCAACTCCTGTCTGAAAGTGACACCTGTGAGGACTCTCCCCACAGCACAAGTGTAGTAACCATGTTAACTCACCTTATGATTCCCGAGATAGCGATTGATGCGATAGAGACTCTGTATGTCTGAATTTCAGACTGAAATTGAGTTCCTTTAACGGAAATTAATCCTAAGTTGGTGGAGATATAAATTAGCCACTGACATTGTAAAAATCGGCAACATCAGGAACACTATCTATTTGATCAGCTCTATAATGGGAATCGCTAGATAGATTAATTCGGTAATACGAATCACCAATTACTGAGAGGTTAGAAAATTTACTCGAGCATTTCAAGTCGAATAATGAACAGCCCAAAAAATAGTTAGGTGAATTATTAATATTAAGAATTTGTAAAATAGTTGGAGCCAACGATAGACTGTTTTTTCCTGTGGCATTAACTATTTTTGGCACTATCCCCCCACCTATCATAACGAGCGGTATAGTATCGACAAAAAAATCAGTTGAAGTATTAAAACTTTTTTTAAACTCCGGAACGGGGAATGTTGAATGATCAGCCGTTATAATCAGAACTGTATCATCGAAGTACTGACTTTTTTTAAACCATGAGACAAATTCGCCCAATTGAAAATCATAGTTATAGAATTTGTTGTAAAAGGGGTTGGTTCCCTTTTGATATTTCTCATCAGGGCTATCCATGCCGTGATGTGTACCTGAAGAGTACATACCAATGAAGAACGGTTTTAGAGATTGCGCTGAAACAACGGTTTTTAATGCAGAGAATATTTTCTTATCTGACATTCTATCATTTATGTGCCAATCAAAGTCCTCCATACCATAAACTTTTTTAAATGGCATAGAACTAACCAAAGCATTTAAGTTACTTTTAGTTTCGGTGCTGGCTATGAAATAAGTGCTAAATCCATTTGCATTTAGAATTTCAGGCAATGAAATTAAACGATGATCATAGATTTCAGAAATTTTCTCACTTTTAATTTGGAAAAAACCCTCGCCCTTGCTATCGACACCATCTTTATATTGATATGCAGAACTGAGTTGCCCCCTTAATCCACGAAATGTGGCAGCGGTATGATTAAAATAATTCTCAAAAACCAAACCCTCTTTATAATATGAGTCAATGTTTGGTGTTACATTCAGTCCGAGTCCATTTTCTTTATCGATTACTTTTGAGGACATTCCCTCTGTAAATATAACGATAACGTTTTTAGGCTTACCTTTAGGAAAAAATGAAGATAAATCACTGCGATTATATACATCAAATTTCAGATATTTTTTTGCAACTTCAGGATAATTGTAATTGGGTTTGTAGGTGAGTTGTTTGTAATACTCATATCCAGAAAAGATAAATTTATGTATTGGGCCAGGAGTAAAAATAAAAACAAAAACACAGAAATACCAACGTCTGAATGATAAGCCACCTCTTAAAAAGAATAAAGGAACTGTCGCGAGTATATATAATAGTACGATAGCCCCCACTTGAAATTGCACACTATGACCTACAGCTCTAAATTCAGATAAATTCGACAGCGTTAATGGAATTATGTATCCACCAGTGTTTATTATTGAACTGATTTGTATTGCAACGACTACACAATACAATACCCATAGTGATGATCTGATGAAACCATCTTTCAATAGTATAATTGAAAAGTAGAAGAAAGTTATTTCCAAGAATATAATAAATGACAATTCAAAATTAGTAGAGTGGAATATAAGCAATGATATTGTTAGCGCAAGAACTGGTAGTAATGGGAAAATAAAAGGGACGCATTCCCGTTTAAAAGAATTCATAGGTCAGCCCAAGTGATTTATTAACTTACACAAAACTTGATGAGATTATTTAAAATACACTGCAGAGTATTCATTTAACATTTTTTCTTTGCTAAAATTTTCAGTTACATATCCTTTCGCATTCTCTCCGTGCTGAGCTATGAGCGCAGGTGATTCTATATATTTTATCATACAGTTCGCCAACTGCTCCGCGCCACATTGGTATAGAATTCCTGTATGTCCATCTAAAACAACCTCCGGGATACCCTCAACACTTGTGGCAATAGATGGAATAGAATAATATGCAGCCTCAACAAATACGAGCCCAAATGCTTCCCATTTAGAGGGTTGACAAAGTACATCGACATCATTAAAAAAATTATCTTTATTTTTAACCCAACCGGGCATTTGTAAATATTCTGCCAATGCTAATTTGCTAATCATTAATTCGCAATCATTTCGAAGATCACCATCACCTGCAAGACTGAAACGCAGTTTTTTTTCTCCAGTGTATTTTTTTAAAACAATATCAACTGCTTGAATAAATTCGAGAGGGTTTTTTTGTTCATCTAAACGGCCAAGAAATGCGAAATGTATTTCACCATTGTTGTCAGTATTTATAGGATTTAACTTCTCGAAATCGACACCATTATATATAACAACACTTTTCACCAGCGGATAGTATTTTGTATATTTTTTATTAACGGTGATATTTATATCTCCGAAAAGTGTCGCTATATTTTCTAGAATATAGTAAAAAATCCTTATGAGTATATGGGTGTGTGCATGAAACGCTATACCATGAACTGTATGTATGATTTTTTTTATACCAGCACATTTCGCAGCAATTCTAGCAATAATCCCTGGTTTAGTCGAATTAGTATGAACTATGTCGAATTTATTTTTTTTAAATAATTTATATAAATCAATAAAGCACTTTATGTCATGAAAGCCAATACTTCTTTTTATCGAAGGTATTGATATTATTTCAATACCCTCTTTAACAAAAGCTTCTACAAACTCATTCTCAATTAATTCACCACAAATTACTATTTTTTCAATAGGATTCTGTATATCATTTAGACCGGAAAGTATGTCAAGTGTGATTTGTTGAACTCCTGACAATTTAGGAATAACTTGAACATGCGCAATTTTCACAAAACAACCTTTTCTTCAAAAGAAAATTTATTACTTCAGGATAATACCCTTGAAGATTGAAAGTAAAATTAATAATCGATATTTGACTTTGTCACAAAAGGATCTTTTACTGTCAAATCCTGTAGTCGTCACGGTTGAGCTATGCCGTCTGTATAATACTAACGGTCTATTAACGAAATGCACTTGACCATAGTAAGACCCAACAACACCAAGCCAGAGATCGTGACCGACAGCATATTTTGGGAAGGGTGATGCTTTGCTAATAACAAATCTATTGAATGCCATACAACAGCCGTGGAATGAACTTTTATGGAGAGTCCGTATAATACTCGCACTAGGTTTAATATATGAAAAATAAGAGTCTATAAGTGTCTTATTATTTTCATCAACAACTCTGCAGTTGCATACTACAACAGTAGCCTTATCATCTTTCAATAAAGGCATAGTCTCACTTACACGCCCTTCAAGCCAAATGTCATCTTGATCTGAAAGAAACAAATAGTCACCAGTAGCTTTTTCTAAAGCATTTTGCACATTGAGGGAGACCTTTGTTAAGGTATTTATTTTCGATTGCAATTTTTCCTCAGGACGGAATAGATATACTTTAATTCTATTGTCATTAATTTCTTTAATCACTTCCAGAGTATTATCTGTGGAATAATTATCTGATATTATTATTTCATCAGTTAATGAAAGTTGAGGAAGTATACTGTTGATTTGTTCTTTTATATATTTCTCGCCATTATAAGTTGGGATACAAACAGAAATCATTTTATTCCTCTCACATATTTTTTATAAAAAACTGGCAAGAATTTTAATTTTTTGGTTCTAATAGTCAATTTGATAGCTCTTATGAAAACCATCATAAAATAGATAAAGTCATCATAAACAGTTAATCTTTCACAATTGCGAGCACATTCACAATAAATAGCATATCTATTTAAGAGATTTTTGTGATTTTCATCTTCGTTAGATAAATCCTGTTTTAATGTCAACGGCATTAAGTAAAATTCTTTAGACTTATCCTTGAGTCGCTCAATAAACTGGAAATCGCTGAAATCCAAATATACTGCTTTGTTATATCCTCCAACTGAAATAGCCATCTTCACATCTAAAAGCATTCCGCTATTGATGGGAGAGTATTTATCAAGCGAATAAACTCCAGGGTCTAATTCATTTGTAACAAAACCACGATGCATTGCATATCTTAGAGGTGAACAAAATTCACCGTTCAACGTAAGCAATTTTGGAGCATGGAGATTAATACCAGGATTATCTTTAATTGATTGAAAATAAACACCCATAGCATCCACTGGGAAGATAGTATCTTGGTCTAATAGCAATACATATTTAAAACCTAAACATTTAGCTTTATGCATGCCTAAATTATATGCCGCACTCACTCCAGAGTTTTTAGGATCATGAATGTATATTACATTTCTATTTTTATAAATCCCACTAACAGGCGCTGCATTTGAATGTTGTTTGGGAGAGTTATCATAAACAAAAATATCAGTAATGCACCCATCAACATCACCTTCTAAGAGTGAGTTAATACTATCGGCATACTGAAGTTCTTTTTTATATAAAACAACTATTGGCAATATTTTTTCGTTCATTTATATACTGTAACCTTTTACAATTTCATTGTGATATAAATTCATAAAAAACACCAAAACGGCTAATAAAACAACTGCAAATCTAGCAATTTTCCTTTGCTTACAATAGAGTGCAAGAATAGGTAAAACAATAATATCAGCTACTGAAAAAAGCTCGCTAATACGTATTGCAAATGCAGGTAATGAAGAAAGTAAAGCTAAGCTAATAGGTGATAAAGAATATAATTTGCACAACAGGACCATTGATGGATTGTCATCAAATTTATTAGCATTACAGAAAACAACTATCAACACCCCTATATGGATCACCTGTAATGCAGAAAATACATTAACCGCCTCAACCATTCCATTAGCAGTTTGGTATTTATAAATGGTTAACTTCTCTTGTAACACTGAAATAGGAATATATCTTAATATTTCTAAAGGGTTAAAGTTTAATATTATAATGCTATAGCTAATAATGATTAACAGAAAAGAACTGAATATGAATTTATTGCTAATCCTTTTGGTGTCGAACATCAATGAAACCAGAAGTATTATCATAGAAAAATGGAAAAGTGTTGCAACTAATACAAACGCAATAAATTTATTCTTTCTTCCATCAATTATATACCTCAATGAATAGAAACCGATCGCACTAGCAACCCCTATCCTTATTTGCGTCAACTCATGAACAAAATAAAAGTTCGAGTAATATATTAGCAACGACAAACAAATATAAGGAGAGAAATATCTGATGTATTTGGATTTATAATGTAATGCTAACGCTGCATAAATTACAAATATAAAAAAATAAGAACCTGTAATTACATGAGAAATATAAGTTAACAATATGAATGTTGGCTCTATTGTATAAGAATCCCCATTAATCAAGTACTCATATATGCTAATGTATGTTTTATAATCTCGATCAACATCATCACTTCTCAATGCAGCCACAATGAAAAGAATAAAAATTGAAAAATTAAACAGTTTCTTATTGTTCTCAAAGCAACAATTTACAACTAACACTAATAACAAGATAATATAAATTAACATTTAATTCCTACTAGTGGTTATCAAATTTTCTCATCCCTTTACGGAGAATATATTTAAGCAAAAAATAACGCCTCCGCGCCCCCCAAAATAACTTCATAGGCCTTGCTAAAAGTTTATTATAAACTCTTATTTTATTGCTGACTCTGTTCAATTGAGTAGCTTTCATATCTGCCCCCATGAGGGTAAAGCATTTTATTTTCTCTTCGACTTTTGATGCTTCAGATTGAAGTTTATAATTTATCCAACCATGATGTTCAGCTGTAAATGTCCTTGGTGTTCGACATGAATAAAGTTCAGGACGAAGATATCTTATATGATCTGGATAAAATTCATAGCCTGTTATCGACCAATCCCATCGATAAATTGCGGCAGTTGTATCTACAGGCGATATATATAGCGGCCCAATTTTTTTATCTTCATTATATAATTTACGCTCTTGCTCATAGATCTCCTTATAGAAAGGGTCTTCAGCAATTAAATCCCAATTCAGTGAAATGCCAATTTTACCAAGGCATCTAAATTGTTCCATATAACTTATTAAATCTAGTAACCAGCAGGTTGTATCATTATTATTTTTAAACTCAACGTCCCCATCGGTCATGACAAAATACTCAGAATTACTGAGATTCTTAATATTCCTTAAGTGATTATTCAACCCAAGAACCCATAGGTTATTATTATTTTTAATAACTGTTATATTTTCATGCGTAGAATATTCGTTGAGCAAACCAATTTGCTCTTGCTCATTAGAGTTATTATCTATTATGTATATATGAAATGAGCATGTAATGGTTTGTAATAGTGAGTCTATACACTTTCTCAACAATCCGTTTTCATTTCTTGTCATAATAACAATAGGAATTTGTTTGTTCATTTCAAGTCCTGTTGAAGAAATGCTGTTTTAATAATTCACGAAGTGCTTTACTACCTGCAAGAAAGACTCCTCCTGATATAATAGAGGCTGAAAGCCCTAATATCATACAATTAATAATAAAATCAAACAAATTACCTGTGTGGAATTTATCTAAGACATTCAACTGATTGATTAAAACCAAATAAAGCGTAACAATTGATATCAAAGATAATGACCAGACTAATATATGATGTTTTACAAATTCAGAAGTCGTTTTTCCAAAAGCTTTTTTATACAAATAGTATGGTCTCGCCGCCATTACAATGCATATATTTGAAATTATCGTACCAATAACCACACCTTTGATACCAAAAAAATGTACCAAGATTAAGGAAAATATCAGATTAAGCAATCCCTCCATAATTGGCAGATGCGTATCAGACATATATCCGTATGCAACTTTAAAAATATCAACCGATGTTCTGGCTATGAGGCAAAAACAGTTTAATGCCAAGAGCGAGACGACTGTTTGAGGCAATACAACATCTTCACCTAACCAAAGTGTTATTAAATTACTAGAGACGGTGAAATAACAAAAGGAGAATATTGATGCCCAGCACATGAATATTACGTTTATTTGTACAAATTTCTCATAGGTAGCATCACTTCCTTTCTCATGAAGATAGTTACCTAGTGCAGAGTTAAGTGGCACACTCAGCGTAGTTATTATGAATGACATCGCTTGCGCAAGCATTATATATGAGGAGTATGAAGTTACCGAAGACAACCCAAGAAAAATAGAAATGATAATGTAATCAGTGTTGAAAATGAGAACGCCGGATATTTTATGTATAAACGTTTTTTTTATTTCAGCAAAAATATTTTTCTTTATTATAACATTTACATTCTTTTCAATCTCTGAGTTCAATGTATATTGTTGTTTTACAATTTTTTTGAAAAAATACATTTGAACACTTACTGACATCACTTCCAACATACTAAAAACAATAAAACCATAATTGAGTTTCAAAGCAGCAATTTGTAATAAAAAACAGGTAACTCTAGCAACACCATTTATTAACCTTAAGTAATATACTTTTTGGTCAGCAGTTAACAGAATTGATTCAGCGCTATAACTATATGATAATGAGGTGCTAAAAACGAAAAGTATCCACGGCAGATAAAGGTTATAAAAATCGATACTTGATTTGACTATATATGGCAACAGAAAGCATAGTATCAACCCAATACCGAGTATAACCTTTTGGATCACATTATAAATACTCCTTACTGCAATAAATGTGCTGGATAAAACACTATTGTTATTATCATTTAATGGTTTGAAGAGTAAATATGTAGATGCTGTGCCTAATCCTAATTCTGCTAAATTCAAAAAACCTAACATTTGGTTTATAAGAAGATAATAACCAGTTAACTCTGTACCTAATGAGTCAAAAAACACTTTCCTGACCCAGAATGTCATAGCCATTATTAGAATTGAAAAAACGAAGCCATATTTAAATGACTTCATCACATTTTTTTTTCTCATATAGTCATCATCAGTTCTAATATTCACTACAGATAAATTTATAGCTGAGTAATATAATATTATATGACTCAGCTATGCGTTATAATGTCTTAAGCTTTGTAGCACTTAGATCTTTATCAGAGAGTAAAAACTCTCGATTTATATTTGGCCAAGATATATTAATATCTTCGTCACACCAAAGAATACTACGATCATGTGTCGGAGAATAATAATTCGTTGTCTTATAAACGAATTCTGCAGTTTCACTCAATACCAGGAAACCATGAGCAAAACCTTCTGGGATCCAAAGCTGACGTTTGTTCTCAGCAGAAAGATGTACACCAACCCATTGACCAAATGTTGGTGAACTCTTGCGGATATCAACAGCAACATCAAACACCTCCCCCACTACGCAACGGACTAATTTGGCTTGCGCAAACGGTGGAAGTTGAAAGTGAAGTCCGCGAAGGACGCCTTCAGTCGATTTGGAGTGATTGTCTTGAATGAAATCAACTTTGTAACCCACGGCATCTTCAAAAACTTTTTGATTAAAGCTCTCAAAGAAAAAACCACGATCATCACCAAATACTTTAGGCTCTAAAATCAATACATCTGGGATTTCAGTTTTAATAATTTGCATGAGTTTTAATAACCTTTAATCATCTTCAACAAATATTTGCCGTAATCATTTTTAATTAATGGGGCAGCCAATTTCTTAACCTGTTCTACATCGATAAAACCTTTGCGGAAGGCGATCTCTTCAGGGCACGCAACTTTTAACCCCTGACGAAGTTCAATAGTCTGAATAAAATTACTCGCTTCGATTAAACTCTGATGCGTGCCGGTATCCAGCCATGCGTATCCACGTCCCATCATGGCAACCGATAAACGCCCCTCTTCGAGATATAATCTGTTTATGTCAGTGATCTCATATTCACCACGTGGTGATGGCTTCAATCCTTTAGCCATTTTGACAACACTGTTATCGTAGAAGTAAAGCCCCGTAACCGCATAATTGCTTTTTGGTTCTAATGGCTTTTCTTCGAGAGAGATAGCTTTACCTTCTTTATCAAACTCCACCACGCCGTAACGTTCCGGATCATGGACATGATAAGCAAACACGGTAGCACCAGACTCTTTGGCTACAGCAGCCTCTAACTGTTTCTGTAAATCATGCCCGTAGAAAATGTTGTCACCGAGTACCAGTGCACAATCATCATCACCAATAAACTCTTCGCCAATAACAAAAGCCTGAGCAAGACCATCAGGGCTTTCTTGAATTTTATACTGCAGGTTTAATCCCCACTGACTACCGTCGCCCAGCAGTTGCTCAAAACGTGGTGTGTCCTGGGGTGTACTGATAATGAGAATATCGCGGATACCGGCCAGCATAAGGGTGCTGATCGGGTAATAGATCATCGGCTTATCATAAATAGGTAACAGTTGTTTACTGACTGCCATTGTCACCGGGTACAGGCGCGTGCCTGATCCGCCAGCGAGAATAATACCTTTACGTGTGGTCATTTTAAGCTCTCAATTTTGTCGCTGCCCTTTAACGGGCAATAATTATTTAACTAGTGACTATTACAGACCCGAAGGTGTGAACAATTCAGCGAGCATGCGTTTAACCCCGACATCCCAGCGTGGCAGTGTTAAATCAAAGGTCTGTTGAAACTTACTATTATCAAGACGTGAATTATTTGGGCGTCGGGCGGGCGTAGGATATGCGCTCGTTGCAACCGGATGAGTTTGCTTTAACGCGAGTTCATAACCCGCACTTTGCGCTTCAGTGAAGACCACATTTGCAAAATCAAACCAGGTCGTTATGCCAGAGGCAACAAGATGATACAGACCGGCTACTTCAGGCTTGCGCATTGCGGTTGTTATAGCATGCGCGGTACAGTCGGCGAGAAGTTCAGCACCGGTTGGCGCACCAAACTGGTCATTGATAATTGAAAGCTCTTCCCGGTCTTTCGCAAGACGAAGCATGGTTTTTGCAAAGTTATTCCCTTTGCCAGCATATACCCAGCTTGTGCGAAAAATCAGGTGCTTAGGGCAATGCTTCTGAACAGCAATTTCACCGGCAAGCTTGGTTTCACCGTAGGTATTCAATGGTCCGGTTGCATCATCTTCTGACCAGGGTTTATCACCGTCGCCCGGGAACACGTAATCAGTAGAATAATGGACTAACCATGCACCGATTAAGGCAGCCTCTTTTGCAATCGCCTCAACACTCGTCGCATTCAGCAATTGGGCGAAATCAGGTTCTGATTCTGCTTTATCAACTGCGGTATGTGCAGCAGCATTCACGATAACATCAGGTTTAATACGGCGAACGGTTTCAGCTATCCCTTCTGGATTGCTGAAATCACCACAGTATTCTTTTGAATGTACGTCAAGGGCAATCACATTTCCTAAAGGAGCCAGAGATCGCTGTAATTCCCAACCTACCTGGCCTGTTTTGCCAAACAGAAGAATATCCATTATTTGCGATCTCCATAATTCTGCTCAACCCAAGATTTATAAGCACCGCTTTTGATGTTATCAACCCACTTCTGATTATCTAAATACCAATTAACTGTTTTACGAATACCACTTTCAAACGTTTCAAGTGGCTTCCAGTTTAATTCCTGATTAATTTTATCTGCATCAATGGCATAACGATGGTCATGACCAGGGCGATCGGCGACGTAAGTGATTTGTTCGCGATAGGAAACGTCTTTTGGGACAATTTCATCAAGCAAATCGCAAATGGTCAGCACTACGTCGATATTTTTCTTCTCATTGTGTCCACCGATGTTATAGGTCTCACCAATTACACCCTCGGTGACGACGGTATAAAGCGCGCGCGCATGATCCTCAACGTACAACCAGTCACGGATCTGATCGCCCTTACCGTAAATCGGCAGATTTTTGCCTTCCAGTGCGTTAAGGATGACTAATGGAATGAGTTTTTCAGGAAAGTGATATGGACCGTAGTTGTTTGAACAGTTAGTCACAATACATGGCAGGCCATAGGTACGCTGCCATGCACGAACAAGATGGTCGCTTGAGGCTTTAGATGCGGAGTAAGGGCTACTTGGCGCGTAAGGCGTCTTTTCTGTGAACAGAGGCAGTGCCTCCTGGCTTTGCCACTCATCAGGATGGGGTAAATCACCATAGACTTCATCTGTAGAAATATGATGGAAGCGGAAAACGTCTTTTCTTTCCTGAGTCAGCTGCGACCAATATGCGCGAGTGGCTTCAAGCAGGGTATAAGTCCCTACGATGTTAGTCTCGATGAAATCAGCTGGGCCGGTGATAGACCGATCAACGTGACTTTCTGCAGCGAGATGCATTACCGCATCAGGTTGATGTGTTACAAAAATCTGATCAAGAGCGATCTTATCGCAAATATCTGCCTGAACAAAAGTGTAGCGTTCGTTATCAGATACCTTCTCAACTGATTCAAGATTCCCAGCGTATGTGAGTTTATCAACGTTGATAACGCTGTCATTGGTATTATTTATGATATGACGAACAACTGCAGAACCAATAAAACCGGCACCACCAGTAACTAAAATTTTCATTTATAGTCTCTCTTTAACAAATAACATCTTTATTTTAAATAGGTTAGCTTTGGCTTAGCAATTATTCTCTTTGAGCGCGCCTGTTCTGGCAAGTTTATTAATGAATAGTACGAACGCTACAAAACAGAGAATAAAGAACACCAGAACGGCAAGCTGATTGTAGTTTTTATAATCGGCAAAAATACCCACTACCGAAAATGAAATAGATATCGCTAACACTATTATCAATGCAGTAGAATGCCTGAAACCGTATTTCAAAAGAATATGATGTAAATGCTCACGGTCCGGTTTAAAAGGGCTGTCTCCCCTGCGTACTCTCGCAACCATCACACGGATCATATCCATCAGTGGCACTGCGATGATCCATAGTGCAGTAACCGGATGTAAGATTGCTGTAGTCCCCTGCGTTGCCAGAATAATTAGCCAGATAACGGTAAATCCAATCAAAGTACTTCCGGCATCCCCCATGAAGACTTTAAATTTACGTCCCCACGGGATGCCTAAGTTCAGCAGGATGTAAGGGATACAGGCTATTGTCAGACAAATACACCACTGCGCCAGTTCAAAGTTATTATGTAGTGAAAAGGCTACGCCTAACGAGGCAAAACTGACGCAAGATAAAGCACCAAGCAATCCGTCAATTCCATCCACCATATTGAAGGCATTAATTGCACACATAACGGCGAATATTGTCACTACATATCCCAAAATACCTAAACCAACCGGGTAGCCCAGGAAAATATCACCGAGTGAAGCAAGATGTAATCCACTAAACATCATGACTATGGCCACAAATGCTTGCAAAGCTATACGGGGTGTAACAGGCAAATCGTAACGGTCATCCAGGACGCCGACAAGTAATAGTAAGCTGGTACAAATGATGTAATAGCTAAAATTTGGGAACCAATCAGGCTGCAGGAAAAACAATACCCAAATAGATATGTATATTGAAACGCCCCCGACCAGAGGAATATGCCCATTGTGATGTTTCCTCGCATTAGGTTTGTCTACCAACCCAACACGACGCGCAATTTTACGGGCAACAAATAATGAAGCTAACGCACTGAAAAATATTATAATATATTCTTGCATGACCGCACCATGTTCAATCGATTAATGTTTTAAATTACTTCAAGCTTTATTAATAACGCTAACTAAGCGGTGTTTTTTAAGAATTTAGTATTTTAATCAATTTTTAAATTTATTATTTAGGTTATGTACTTAACTTATCTGAATGTGTTATCCATATAGTTTCGGAAAACATATCCACTTTGTCGCTTGCGTACAGCCGGAAATGGTTAAAAACCACGCTACCGCCCTTGGCTCACAAGCTACCAATGCACTTATCCTACATACCTAGTTGAAACAAACCTTAAACCATGTACAACACCAGGCAACTATCTCGATAAACCTGTCTGACAAAACTCAACTGGCAATTTTTAACCTAATTATGTTTGATAGCAACATGTAATCATCTTAAAAATCCGTCTGCGCGTTGATACTGACACGTCAATTACGATGGTAAGCGTCGAAGATGTCTGGTCCTGATAACACAAAAATTTCAACAGCAGGCTTTTATATAATATATTCAATAGCCTATATGAAATAACATCGTAGATGATTCAAAGCAATATCAGAGAGCCTGCGTATCTTTCCACAACAATTACTTGATCAGCCGCTTAAAAATTGTCAATCAAGAGTATAATTTTTAAACACATCGCCCGGCATGAAAATTACTGATATAGCCTAGCTCAATACTTCGCAGAACGCAGCCTTAATCCTATCTTTTCGTTGGTAAATGTATGTTTTAACGACATCATTGCTTAGATAACGTACAAGGCATTTATGAATTCGATTTAAATGCAATAAACATAATTACTTATAAACTGGGTGACCGGTTATTTATTATTCCTGCGCATCATTCGATATTTATAAAGCTGCCTAGGGGGCATTCTGGGCAGGTGTATTAATTGCATAACCACTAATTTCAGCTATAAAAAAGCACCATCAAGATGGTGCTTTCCATACAGGTCTTGAGCGCTATTACTCGCCTGTAAACTCTTTCAGCCACGCTTTAAAAGCATCACCCTGTGAGTTATGACGTACGCCGTACTCAACAAAGGCTTTCATGTAACCGAGTTTGTCACCACAGTCGTGTGAACGGCCGGTCATGGTAAATGCTTCAACGGTTTTCTTCTTCATCAACAGGGCTATAGCATCTGTCAGCTGAATTTCGTTGCCTGCACCATAAGGAGTAATTGCCAGCAGTGGCCAGATATCTTCGGAGAATACATAGCGCCCTACTACCGCCAGGTTAGACGGTGCATCTTTACGCTCAGGTTTTTCAACGATTGCGGTCATTGGTGTACTTTTACCAGGTTCACCTTCAACCCCATTACAGTCGACAACGCCGTATTTAGATACGTCTTCTTCCGGCACTTCTTCAACCATAACCTGGCTGTTACCTGTTTCTTTGAAACGGGTCAACATAGCGGCAAGGTTGTCCTTGCGCAGATCGCTGGTGGAATCATCCATCAGGACGTCAGGCAGAATAACCGCAAAAGGTGAATTACCAATCAATGGCTTAGCGCAAAGAACTGCGTGACCCAGGCCTTTTGACTGCCCCTGACGCACGTTCATTATCGTCACACCCTTAGGACAGATGGACTGAACTTCTTCAAGCAGCTGGCGCTTAACGCGTGTTTCCAACATGCTTTCCAATTCAAATGAGGTATCGAAGTGGTTTTCGATAGCATTTTTTGAGGAATGCGTAACCAGAATGATTTCTTTGATGCCCGCCGCAGCACATTCGTTAACGATGTACTGGATCAGAGGCTTATCGACGATTGGCAGCATTTCTTTCGGAATCGCTTTCGTCGCTGGCAACATACGTGTGCCCAGACCGGCAACAGGGATAACAGCTTTTAACATTGTAAAGGATACTCCTTGAAACCTATTGTGTGTAAATCCAGTCGGTTAACGTGAGTAATCACAATGAGTTCACCAGACTGAAATTGAAAATACAAACTTATTGCCCAGCACGATATTTTTCTTTACCGAGTATAGTCCCTGTCGTTTCGTTTAGGAAAACTATACTGCGAACTTCAGAACATCAAGTACATAGCCTGTCTATGTGATTACGATACCAGTAAGCAGCACCAAACGGTAAGCTAAAGACTCAAATTTAGGAATGTTGAACCTGTTCGACGATTTTATCATCACAAATTGCTGCTTTCCAAATCAGATCGATAATTCATATTTATCGAGTCTCCCCAAGCCTACTTTGCTCACTTATCTTAAGGTACCCTGCTGTTTTAGATTTGAATTTTCCGCGCCTGACGCCCATTATTCACCGTGCGGCAACCGCCGTGTAACTAAAGGTGAAAAACGCAATATGGAATGGATCGCCGATCCGTCGATTTGGGCCGGGCTGGCTACCCTGGTAGTACTCGAAATTGTTCTGGGCATAGACAATCTTATTTTTATCGCCATTTTGGCTGAAAAACTTCCGCGCCAGCAGCGTGACAAGGCCCGTGTTACCGGGCTTTTACTCGCATTAGTGATGCGCTTATTGCTGCTGGCCTGTATTTCGTGGCTATCTACGCTGACTCGCCCCCTGCTTACTGTGCTCGGGCATGCGTTCAGTGCCAGAGATATGATCATGCTAACCGGCGGGGTGTTCCTGCTCTTTAAAGCCACCATGGAATTGAATGAACGGCTTGAAGGGAAGGATGAGGAACAAACGCAACAGCATACGGGAGCCAAATTCTGGGCGGTAGTCGCGCAAATTGTGGTTCTGGATGCCGTCTTCTCCTTGGACTCCGTCATTACTGCTGTCGGGATGGTCGATCATTTAGCCGTCATGATGGTCGCGGTTTGTATCGCCATCGGGCTGATGTTGCTGGCAAGCCGCCCGCTTACGCGCTTTGTGAATGCACACCCGACGATTGTGATTTTGTGTCTCAGTTTCCTGCTGATGATCGGCTTCAGTCTGGTCGCTGAGGCCTTTGGTTATGCGATCCCGAAAGGTTATCTGTACGCGGCCATTGGTTTCTCGGTAATTATCGAAGCACTGAACCAGCTGGCACAGTTCAACCGCCGACGCTTTTTATCTTCACGCCGTTCATTGCGTGAACGTACTGCAGAAACGGTACTTCGCGTTCTTCGTGGTAAACATGAAGAAGCCGAGCTGGATGCCCATTCCTCCAGCATGATCGCTGACAGCGCTAATGAAGAGGATGCGATTTTCAATCAGCAGGAACGCCATATGATTGAACGTGTTCTCGGGCTCGGGCAGCGCACCGTCAGCAGTGTCATGACCTCGCGGCATGATGTCGATAATCTTGAACTGAATGACCCGGTTGACATGCTGACGCAGCAAATTGCCAATAATCAGCACACCCGCATGCTGGTGACTGAAGACAGTTCGACTGACGAACCGTTGGGCGTGGTGCACGTTGTGGACTTGCTCAAACAGCAACTGCTGGAAAATGAGTTAGATCTTAAAGCGCTGATCCGTCAGCCGCTGATTTTCCCGGAGCAGCTTTCCCTGTTGATGGCGCTGGAACAGTTCCGTCAGGCGAAAACGCATTTTGCGTTTGTGGTGGATGAGTTCGGTTCAGTTGAAGGGATCGTGACGCTGACGGATGTCATGGAAACGATCGCCGGTAACCTGCCTGAATCTGATGAAACGCCGGATGCGCGCCATGACATACAGCAGTTGGAAGATGGCACCTGGATTGCTAACGGCTACATGCCGCTTGAGGATTTGGTGATGTACATTCCCCTGCCGGTTGATGAGAAACGTGAATACCACACGCTCGCCGGGCTGCTGATGGAGCATACGCAGAGCATCCCACAGGTGGGCGCGCAGATTACCATTCACGACTATCTGTTCGAACCGCTGGATGTCAGCAGCCATCGTATTTTGAAAGTGAAAATTACTCCTCTCAAAACAGCTGAGGATAACGACTACGAAGTCTGAAGCTGAATTAAAAAAAACGGGTGCCTGATTCAGGCACCCGTTTTTTATATTCGAAAGACGTGCGTAACGCGTTACTTATTCAGAAACTTCTGCACATCTTCGTTTTCTTTACTGTCTTTACGCTTATCAATCCAGTTTTGAATCGCGCTGCGGGCGCTTTGTTCCAGCGTGCGCCTCAGCACCTGATCAACCTGCAACTGATAACCCATCTGCGCCCACGGACCGTAAACGCGCAAAGGAATGTCAGTCGTTTTGAGCGTATTGATCAGATTGCTGTCACCTTTCCAGCCACCTGTGACGCGGATCAGTAAGTTCATATCTACCTGCTGATCGGCCATGTCGATGCTACCGTTCCCTTTCGCATTCACCATCGGCGACTGACCTTGAAGATTAGTGAGCGTCAGTGTGCCATCGGCAAGCTTGCCTTCAGCTTTGAGCGTATCAATCTGGCTATAGTGATCGTAGCGCTCGAGCCCCTGCACCTTGTCGCTGCTGCGTGCAACTGCCTGCTGAATAAGCTGCTGAATATTAATGCCATTGAGGTGAGCATTATCCATGGAAAGCTGCCCTTCCCCCTGCCAGCGTCGTGCGAAATCCGCGGCAGAAAGCCCTTTGCCGTTAACATCGCCTTTCAAGGAGAAACTGCCGGTCAGCGCTTTCGGCAGACCATAGGCCGCCAGCAAATCACCCAGCTCGATTTTGTCCACATCCGGCATCAGGTGCACCTGAATCTGTTTACCGGTCACGTCCATATCACCGGGCAGTGAAAATTTCCCGCTGCCCATAATGCCGCTGAAGGTCGATAACTTAACCTGACCCTGCTGATTATCGGCATTCAGCGCCAGATTTTGGATCTTCATACCACGATAGGTTAAATCAGCGACTTTCAAGGTCAGCCTGGCATTAAAGTTCTGCAAACTGCTCAACCCGTTCGGCTGGTCGTCAACATCGCGGGCAATCACCGGCGCGGATGTCACGGAGGGCGCGTTTTCCGTTGTTTGTTCATCGGTTTTAGGCTGCCATCCGCTGAGCGCATCAAGGTCGAGTTTGTTAGCGGTTAAATCCAGCTGATAATTAGTGCTGTCTCCGAGTGTGGCTGAGGCAGTGCCAGAGACCTGATTATCGTTGGCGGTTAAATCCAGCTGGCCCAGCGTGACAGTGTCGGTATCGCGCTGATAGCTGGCCTGCATTGCACCGTTACCCTGTACGCCCTTAACCGGAATATCTGCGCCGTTTAGCTGATAGCTAAACTTGCTAATATTCGCCGCAAAGGCCTGCGGATAATGCTGCATATCCAGTTCAGCTTTCATCGTGAAAGCGAGATCGCGCTGATTACGACTGATGCGGCTGGAAAGCTGAAGAGTTGCCTGTCGGTTGGCATCTTTCTCCATCTGCATATTGATATCGCGAACGTTGATGACATCATCATTGCCGCGTTGCCAGATAAGCAGACTGTCGACAACGCTTAATTTATCGATATCAAATTTCCAGCCCGCCTCGAGGGTCGGCGTTACCGGCGCAACAGGCGTTGGTGTGGAAGGCGCGACAGGAGCGTCAGGCTGATTCTCTTCGCTATCCGGCGTAAGACGAACAACTGCATTTTTTAGCAGGACCTGCTTCACCGCGAGCTGATGAGAAAGCAGCGGCCAGAGTTTGACATCCAGCCGCATGTTTTCGGCGCTGACCACCGGCGCTTTCGCTCCGGGCGCGGTCAGCGTTGTTTGTCCGGCGATAATGCTCAGCTGAGGCCAGACATGCCAGCGCAGTGAGCCGTTGATCGCCAGCTGATAGCCGCTTTTCATCTCAACCCTTTCCACCATATATTGGCGGAAGTCGTTCGGGTTAATCAGAAACACCAGCGAAGTCATGCCGGCAATGATAACCACCAGTAAAATCACCAGTGTCGTCAGTAGTCTTCTCATGCCTTCCTCACGTTTTTATCCGGCTTGCAGATAAAAAAGCTGTATCAGTCTTCATCAATACGGCTGGCAACCGCACTTTGCTGGTCGCGATATTTCGCATCCTGACGGCTGTTATAAGGACGCGCCGCCGGGCCAGACAGCGGCTCGAAACTGAGTGCGCCAATCAGCATGCCGGGACGAAGTGCTAAGGGTAATTTGCCGGAATTATAGAATTCCAGCACGATACGCCCCTGCCAGCCGGGATCGATGCGGTGCGCAGTGACGTGAACCATTAAACCCAGACGCGCCAGCGATGAGCGCCCATCCAGCCAGCCGACCAGATCATCGGGTATAGAAACCGTTTCAAACGTCACGGCAAGCGCCAGTTCACCTGGATGCAGGAAGAACGCTTCACCTTCCGGCAAAACAATTTCATCACTCATCACTTTATCGAGAGAGGCGCTGACTTCGTCCTTCGGGCCACTCAGATCGATAAAACCGGCGTTGTGCCCGAGAAATACGCGAAAGCCATTGCCCAGACGCACATCTACTGTAGCACCGTTAATACGTTCAACGGGCGGACGCGGTGAAATCCCTAATTTGCCACTGTCCAACCAGGCTTCTATATCTCGATCGCAAAGTCTCATCGTTTCTCCGGTA
>Ga0302173_10000388_pt1 | contig 24079 bp, 16 predicted proteins | sample I_Fen_N3_1_FD_198785 | JGI IMG/M metagenome (GOLD analysis project Ga0302173, IMG submission 198785) | Peat permafrost microbial communities from Stordalen Mire near Abisko, Sweden - I_Fen_N3_1 | ecosystem: Environmental > Terrestrial > Soil > Wetlands > Permafrost | place: Sweden: Abisko... | reverse complement strand
TGCGTGCCCTCGCTGATAATTAAACCTGCCGAGGCGCGCTGCTGGTAATATTCTGCAATTAATGGCGTGGCGGCATGCTGTGGATTATCAGCGCGGCTTCTTGTCATAGGGGCCATTACAACCCGATTCTGTAATTCTTGCCCCTTTAGGTTAAAGGGCTCTAAAAGTGGTATCATACTACTGGATAATTTATTTTTTTTCTTGATTTAAAAAAACAGGATAACCTGGAAGATATTCATTTCTTGCCCTGAAGTCCGCATCACGTTTTAATGCACGCTGTTTGCCCTGCTCAATAAATTCCAGTACTTCTAAATGTGTCATTGTTTTTTCGTGCACCGATGCTATCTTGTCTACTTCTAAATGATAGTGATTCAAATTATTCTGATAACTATCGGGCCATAATTGCCAGTCTTCAGCTGCTGTGGCGATATCAGCATCTATAAAAATTCTTTGTTCTGGCAGGTAGGCAAAAACCGCATCAGCCATATGATTATTGGAAATAACATGATAGATTTTCAAAGTATTTATTTCATCTTGCAGCGTTAACTGTTCATCAACGGGTACAAACTCGAAATTTGCTGAACCTTGCAAGACATCATTAAAATCAGCTGCCTTTCTAGCGGCTATTTCCCTTAAAACAGCTTCATTGTTTTTCTGGGCATAAATCTTTAAACCTGCTGCCACAGCAACCCTGAAACCGCCAGTGTGATCAAAATGATGATGTGAAACAATTAGAGAACTTACCTTTTTACCCGCAACCAATGTGTTGGCTTTTTCCAGAATTGCTTTTCCCATAAGCTGGCTTCCATACAATTCAAAAGCCACTAAATGATCCTTAAATTCTATTATAGTTGTTCCCCCGGTCAGTCTCCAGGCCCCTCTGCCAAGGATTTCAGCCTCAATTTGGGGTGCAGTATCCAAAGGGGCTGGTTTTCCTTGTAAATCATCCGGCACTTGGAGATTCTCAATAGGAGCATTCACACGATAGCCATCTACAAACATTCTAAAATACACCAGGTCTCTAAAATCAGTCTTTGTAGTATATCCCATTGGTAATTTTATACCGTCAAAAGGCATGTAAGCTGTAAAGATCGTACGCAGGTTTACTTCTCCCAATACACTATGGGGTGCTTTCCATTCTATGGATAAAGGAAAATTTGTCCGATTATCAATAGTCATTTTTACATCAATACTCTCACCGGCATTAATGGATAAAATCGTAAAATGCCCCTTTTTGACCATATGTGTAACTGCTGCCTTTTTTGTAAGCAGTGCATTGAGCAGAGCGGCCGGATTTGTGAGCGACCATAATTTTCTGACACGTATGCCATCAATAAACAAAGGGTTTTCTGTAAAATAAGGCACAAGGACTGCCTTGCCATCTGGTTGAAGATCAAATGCCGTATTTTTTTTCAAAACCTGATTCACAGGAAAAAAACCATGTCCAAAAAGCGCTGCAAAAGGAAACAACATATTGCGACGCTCCTTCAATTGAAAGGCTTGCTGATCGAAATCCCAGATTCTTTGCAGCTCATTGGCAGCAATTAATTTTTCGGGAGCATCAATGGATCCGGAAATATTTCCCCCACCCCACATATAGGAATATTGTGCATATCCCTGCAGTACTAAGGAATGTAGGTTTATGATTTTCTGGGATCCCCCTAATGCATCTGCAGCTTTATTAATAATTGACACAGCTTCTTTATCGGATTTAGACTGCTGGCCAAAAGAAGGATTAACTGCCAAAATGATAAAGAATAATCCTAGTGCTGTATTTATTTTAGTTTTAGTTTTCATAATTATATTCTTAAATTTTACCTTTGCAAAGATACTTGAAATTCAAGTGCGATTCAATAACGGCAGAACGTTGCGCATAGCGCATTTTTTTGCGCTATAAATATAAACACATGTATCACAGGAAAATAGAAAAGCAGTATGGTTGTGGTATGGAAGTAACCGTAGAGGTAATTGGCGGCAAATGGAAAGCCTGCATCATTAACCATTTGAACGAAGGAAAAAAAAGACCAAGCGAAATAAAACGCTATATTCCAGAGGCATCTCGCAGGGCGTTGGAAAATCAATTGACTGAAATGGAACTTCACGGTATCATAACTAAAACAATCTACCCTGTAATGCCTCCAAAAGTAGAATACGAACTTACAGATCTGGGCCGATCGCTGCTGCCGATTACCTTAGCGATGGAAGAATGGGGCGTTGGTTTCAGAGAATCTTTTTTGCAGATAAAACAACAGCAAGCTGCTCTGGCTGAAGATCTGTAAAGAGTCCCGTTGATACAGGCAGGCAAATTTCGGATAAGAGTAACTATAGTAGAATGCTGCTTTGATTTGTTTTATTTTTATCTGGGCTCTTTATCATCCCTAAGCAAATAATAGTAGGGCAATAAACATAAATACTCAAACCGCTGATCACTGGTTTGCTTAAATAGCCGATGCACCAATCACATTAAATGAGTGGTAAAAAATACCATTATCCTGTTTACTATCAGCATATCATTGTGGTGCAAAGACAGAAGCAGTACGATATTTTTAAGTCTTTTCAAGAGGAAAAAAACAGCATAAAAAGCAACTTTTGAAACAATGATAATAATTTCATATATTTGTTAAAGCTTTAGGGGTATTCTGAAAAGAATTGAGAGAGTCCCTTTGAACCTGATACGGCTAACACCGGCGTAGGGAAAGGCAAAAAGACGTCGCTACGATGCTTCTTTGTTTTGTTTTCATTTTTCCTAAAGCCATTTATTTAATCAATGACAATGGAAAAAAATCTTTGGAAACACGTCTTATCAGTAAGACAGCAATCTCCCCTTGTACACAATATCACCAATTATGTTGTAATGAACAATACAGCCAATGCCTTGCTGGCTGCAGGTGCTTCACCTATAATGGCACATGCAAAAAGTGAAGTACGCGATATGGTCACTATTGCTGGTTCTTTGGTTATCAATATCGGAACACTTGATGAGTATTGGTCAGAAGCGATGTTAATTGCTGCAGAAACCGCTCACTCCCTTGGAAAGCCCTGGGTGCTGGATCCAGTGGGAGCCGGCGCAACGTCTTTCAGAGATGACGTGCTGCAGCAGCTTTTACAATTCAGGCCTGCCGTGATTAGAGGAAATGCATCAGAGATCATGGCACTGGCAAAAAAAAATCAAACAACCACAAAAGGTGTTGACAGCACTGCCCAAAGCAATGAAGCTCTAACCGCAGGTGCATCGCTTTTAGAGCAATATGGCGCAGTGGTCTGCATATCAGGAGCTTTGGATTTTATCATTGGCCATAAACAGATCATCTGCATTGGAAACGGTCATCCTTTAATGACCAAAGTTACCGGTCTAGGCTGTTCGGCTTCTGCCATTGTTGGGGCGTTTATAGCTGCGGTTGAAAATAAAACAGAAGCTGCCACGGCAGCAATGGCCTTATTAGGCATTGCGGGAGAACTGGCAGAAAAACATTCTCAGGGACCTGGAAGTCTTCAGTTAAAACTAATTGATAAGCTTTACAATATTAGCGAAGAGGAGTTTTTAAACAACATAAAGATAACCCTGCAATAATGGAATCTCTTAGCTTTCCATACCAGCTTTATCTGGTCATTTCAGAAGCCGACTGTAAGGGACGTAATTTTTTGAAAATTGCTGAGCAGGCCATTATTGGAGGTGTAGATATTATACAGTTAAGGGAGAAAAACTGTGAAACAAACTTTTTTTTAAAAAAAGCAAGACAATTAAAAGAAATTACAGACAAACATGGCATCCCTCTGATGATCAATGATAATCTCGATGTAGCGATGCAGGCAGATGCTGCCGGCATTCATGTAGGCAATAAGGACATACCGCCAGCTTTAATTCGGGAACGCTGGCAGGATAAAAGTAAATTAATAGGGTATTCTATTGAATATCTGGAACAATTAAAAAATGAACAGACCTTTATTGCGGATCATCTGGGCATCAGTCCGGTCTTTAGTACAGCCACCAAAACCGATACGGTAACCCAGTGGGGATTGGAAGGCATAAGAAAAATCCGTTCGCTTTCGAATAAACCTCTGGTGGCAATAGGAAATATCAACAAAGAAAATGCGCAATCGATCATTCAGGTTGGAGCAGATTGTATAGCAGTGGTATCTGCAATCTGTCAGGCAGAAAATCCGCAAAAGGCAGCTTATGAACTAAAAAATGAAATTTTAAAATGAAACGATACAAATATCCCTCGGTACTAACTATAGCCGGTTTTGATGGAAGCGGAGGCGCTGGCATTCAGGCAGATATAAAAACAATTTCTGCTTTAGGCTGCTATGCAACATCTGTGTTAACCGCTTTACCGGTGCAGAACACGCAAGGAGTTAGAAACATCTATCCTATTTCTTCTGCCGCCGTAGTGGAACAAATTGAAGCCATATTAGACGATATTACCCCTGATGCGATAAAAATTGGAATGGTACATACACCGGAACTCGTCAGCGCGATAGTACAGACATTAGCTAAATATAAAAGCTGTCCTATTGTTTTTGATCCCGTAATGGTAGCCACAAGCGGGCACAGGCTGATTGAAGACAAGACTATCGAATCTATTATTGAGAACTTACTGCCATTGGCCAGTATTATCACACCCAATATGGATGAGGCAGCTATTCTTTCGCAAATGGAAGTGAAAACCCTGGATGATATGTACAACGCCGCAAAGAAAATAAAAGCACTGGGCTGCAGTACGATGCTACTGAAGGGCGGACATCAGGAAGCACCAATTATTACCTCACTTTTTTTAGATGAGAAAAATCAATTCCATTGTTTTGAAACGACAAAATTCAAGACAAAAAATACGCATGGATCCGGCTGTACGCTCTCCTCTGCAATAGCCTCTTTTATTGCACAGGGAAAAACTCTGCATCAGGCCGTCAGTCTGGCGCAGCAATATGTCTATGATGCTATCTTCTATGGAAAAGACGCAGAGACCGGAAAAGGAAATGGTCCTTTAAATCATTTTTTCAACCCTCAAAAACTCATTAAAAATGAAATGGTCTGAACAAACATGGAAATCAATTGAAGTAATTTATGCTTCTATACTGGAAATGCCTTTTATTGAAGAATTAACCAATGGTGAGCTCCCAACAGAAAAATTTCAATTCTACATCGCACAGGATTCGCTCTACCTTGAAGAATTTGGAAGGGCTCTGGCGTTGACAGGGGCGAAAGCATTTGATATTGCAGATGCATTAGCTTATATCCGATTTGCTGAAAACGCTATTGTTGTAGAAAACATATTGCATGAATCTTTTTTTAAGGATTTTGGATTAACCGACAAAGGTTCAATCCAGCCGGCTTGTCATCACTACATCCATTTTTTAAGAAGTACTGCGGCTTTTGAACCTGTAGAGGTGGCTATGGCTGCAACTCTTCCCTGTTTTTGGATCTATAAGAAGGTGGGAGATTATATCTATCAAAACCAAAATACAGCTGCTAATCCTTATCAGCGCTGGATTGAAACGTATGGCGGAGAAGAATTTGCAGTTGCCGTACAAAAAGCAATTGAAATCTGTGACAATGCAGCTGCAAACACTACACCGGATATTAGAAAAAGAATGACCCAGGCCTTTATTACTTCTTCCCGCTTGGAATATGATTTTTGGACAGCTGCCTATAATTTAACAGTGTGGAAATAATATTACAAGTCTCTTAGAAATGATGCTATTGACAACTCCTTCAATGCAAAGAATGGGCATTGAACAGTGCCCTTCTTTTTCCTTGATTAGATATGCTGCAAAATCTCTATTTATTTAGTAAATCAACAAGCTGGTTTAATGCTCTTTATTTTCAATAATGCAATGACTGGTAAATAAGCTCAAGCTGATTTCTATTTTGCTTTTCTTAAATTCTCCAATAGCTCCCTGATATTTTCCTTTCTATTATTGCTAAAGGCCAGATCTCAATATAAAGTAGCGCACTGCTTACGGGATTGTTTTAATTCTTTCCACTCATTCCATAATTGGCCATAACACTTAATAGACCGATTCAAAATGCTGCATTGAGATTACCTGAATAATCAATGAAAATCCTTTAATTACAACGTATTTATTTAATTTAGTTTGCCTTGAAAAGAAATCCACTTCCATTGTATTGTAAGCTAGTGAGCCCGTCTTAGTTTGAAATATTTCAAAACTTGTTACTCATCAACCTTACCTCTAATTAATAAATTCTTCAATCCTTAATGTTTGCTTTGATCATAGGTATGGGTCATATCTTTTATACTGACAATTTTTCACAAAAAAAATCAATGCTTTTAAATTTTAATGTTATAAACGTTAAGGTTCAGCTGTCTCTACTACATCAAATATTCTAAAAAAGTCGTTTCACTTCTTATGCCAATTTTATTTTTATAGCTCAAAACGCATTATCAGTATTATTAAATGACAAAATAGTATCAGTTTTATCTTACCTTATTTTAAACATTTGTAGGGAAGATTTTTCACATAAAATCTTCATTAACTTTAATAACTATTTTATGAAAAACCACAATTTATTTAACAAAAAAATTACAGTTGTAAAAGTTTTATTTCTAATCTTAAGCATCACATCATTAGGCAGTTGTGAACAATCTGAAACAGAAAAAACTACAGCATCTGTAACCAAAGAAGTTTTAACTGCAGAGACTTCTGCGCTAGGTTTAAATTCTACAGCAAAAACCACATCAACTTTTGGTGATATTGGCAACGGGGTTAATTTACAGCCGTCTTATTACAATGGCGGAAATTGCGACTTAGGATGGAATCTAATGAAACAGAATACCAAAATTAAAACGGTTCGCATTGAAGTTGAACCTGGACAGGAAACTAACGCAAAGAGATGGATTTCCGAAGCAAAAGCCAACGGATTTACTGTCATAGTGAGCTATCATAAATCAAGTGTTTTGGGATCAGACAGTACCTCAGAATTAAATGCGGCAGCTGTCTGGTGGAAAAATAATTACAATTATTTGGGAGGTAATTTTATCGTGAATCTTTCCAACGAATGGGGAAGTCATAATATTACTCCATCTGCATATGCATCAGCTTATAATGCTGCCATTACTGAAGTGAGAAAGGTTTACAGCGGTTCCATTATTATTGATATTCCTGGATGGGGGCAAGAAACCGCAACTGCTGCCTGCGCGGTAAAAGGCTGCTCGACGGGACAGACAAAAATCAATGATACTAAAATTATTCTTTCTGCGCATATTTATCCGGGAGCTTATAACCAGGCAAAAGGACGCTATATGAATACATCCGATATTGACGACCTTGCCTCATCAGGAAGACCCTGCATGATTGGTGAATTTGGCAATACCGGGGGATCTGGTGCAGATTGGTCCGCAATTGTTGATTATGCTAAAAACAAAGGATGGACAATTTTAGGCTGGGCCTGGAACGGTGACGGAGGTTCTATGAATATGATTACACCCCAATTCCAATCCTATAGTAGCGGAAGCCCAAAAACATATAACAAGGGTTCCTATTTCAGCATTGTATATAACAAGCTTTAATTGAAAAAATTATACCACAGATTTTTAGTATTCTTAAAATCTGTGGTATTTATCAATATAATATTTCGATTTCTTCCGCGTTTGCTATCCAAAATTTTGAGCAGGTGAATACTGCAACACTTAGCAGCCGCAATTCTTCATTGTTATAAACTACCTATTGTATTTTTTAATTATCTTTATTTTCATTGGACTTTGTCTGGTAATATTCTTTCATCACATACCATGCTTTCTTTTTTTCTCCTTTATCAGAGAGTAGTCCTTTTCGATTCCAGCCTTTCTGATATGTTGGGTGCAGTCTTGCCAAAGAGCGAAAATCACATAATATCCAAGGGCACACCCCTGCCAGATTTGGAGCAGTTTTAAACATTTCGATTTGATCTTTGTAAATCTGTTCCTGATACTCTTCGGACCAGCTTGATGCGGCATCTCTTGGTTCTTGATCATTTCCGTAAAGTGCCTCACCTCCAAACTCTGATATCATTACAGGTTTAGTATTATTCACAAATTTCCATTTGGTAGATTTAGGTGAGCCCTGCCAAGGTGTATACCAACCTACATACTCATTAACTGACATGATATCGAAATAATTATACAGCGGATCCCATACATCAAACGTATTATCGGTATAACCCTGCGTAGCGATAACCGTTGTCGTGAGTCGGACCGGGTCTAACTCTTTACATTCTTTAGCTAATTTTATTAAAGCACTATCACGATTTGGTGTAAAATGATAGGTTTCATTAGACAAACTCCAAATAACGATCCCACAGCGGTTTTTATCTCTTTTTATCATTTCCCTGAGCATCAAATGCATCTTTGCTTCTACTCCTTCAGTTGCAAATTCTATATGCTGGTAAACAGGAAGTTCTTCCCAAACCATAAGCCCCATTTTTTCAGCTTCTCTCACCATCTCTTCATTATGGGGATAATGAGCCAGCCTGACCATATTGCATCCGAGTTCTTTTGCCCAGGAGAGCAGCTGTAAATCATCTTCTCTTGACCAGGCTTTTGCTGCGCGGCTCGGATTCTCTTCATGAATATTAACTGCTTTTAAAAAAATGGGAGTGCCGTTGAGTGTTATTTTGGTTCCCTGAGTTTCGATGGTTCTAAAACCAATATCATCCCTAATGGTATCGGTTTCACTTTGAATGATTACTTTGTATAATTTAGGGCTTTGAGGGCTCCATAACTTGAACTTTGATTTGAATTGTAAAGATGCAAAACCTTTATTATCAGTTTTAGTATCAAAATTCAATTTTAATTCCGGAATTATTACTTTTATTTTTTGAACCAATTTTGATCCGTCTATTTTTACCCAGCCCTCTACTTCATTTTTAGAACTTTTCTTCAGCTGTAAAGAATAGTCTTCTGTAAAAGATTCCGATGTTTCCACCAAATTTACTTCTCTTGTAATACCTCCATAATTAAACCAGTCGTAACCGTATCCCGGAATACCATTTTTTTGCCTCCCATTGTTCACTTTAACTACTATCGAATTTGCAGATGGTTTTAAATCTTTTGTAATTTCAAATTGAAATGGTGTAAAACCACCTTCGTGAGTTCCCAATAATTTTCCATTCAAGTAAACACTTGACTGATAATTTACAGCGCCAAAATGAAGAAACAATCGTTTGTTTTTATTCAAAGCATAATCAAAGTTTTTTTGATACCATACCGTCCCTTCATAATACGTTAGCTCAGGTAACTGTGTATTAAAATCGCCGGGAACATTTATCATTGGACTACCCTTAAAAGAGTATTCTACAAAATCAGTCTTCTTTTCAGGTATTTTTTCTTCCCATATCCTTAACCACTCCCCTTTTTCAATAGGATCAATAATAGTATTCCATTTACCGTTTAAACTCATCGTTTTTCTTGCTGAAACATTCATCATAGCACTTTGTGCCAAAACAGAATTGGAAGGCAAAATAATGCCTAAAAATAAATGAACACCGAAGAAAATCAATAGTACGTGAAGCTTTTTCATATATGCTTATTTTACTCTTTCCACACCGTTACCCCTGCAGGTTTTAACGTACTTGTACCAATAATTATCTCTGACTTTAAGGGAATATCTAACTTATAATCTGCTGATGAATAATTCACAGCCACCCAAAAGCCATCACGCCACTGCACATAAACCCCCTCCGGATAATTCTCTGTCGTTGCTCCGGCTTGTTCATATACTTTTTTCAATACATCTTTTTCAAGATTATTATCATCGGTATCCACACCAATATAAGTAACAGTTCCTTTACCTATTTTATTGACAACCACAGCCGATTTACCGGCATAAAACTGATCAGCATATGAGGCAAGTACATTCTTTTTTTGATTGGCCTCTACCAAATCAGCCCAATTATTCCAGCTATAAGTTTTAGTTTTATCAAATCCGGTAATCTTTCCCTGCACATTAGAAGGCAAATGATCAAAATCATCAATTTTAGCATCAATAAGAGAATAAATTGGCTCTGCCCAGCCGGCGCTGAAAATATGTCCGTTTAAATCTTTTACACCAGTTCTTACGGTAAGTACTAAATTACCACCTTGCTTAACATATTTCATCCATTTTTCAACTACTGACTTATCCACCATTTCATAAGCCGGTACAATAACGATGTTGTAAGGGGAAAGGTCATCGGTTTGGTATACAATATCTGTTGGAGCTCCAAAAGACTTGGCCGTTTCTAAATATTTTTGAAAAAAGACTTTTGTATCCCATTGTGAAGTTTGCTTCTGCCTGTCCATACTCCAAAAGTTATCATAATTCCAGAGCAAAGCGGTACGCCTTTTTATTAATTTATCAGGGCTTTTAGCCTTTGGATTATAAGCTTTGCGTAATTGTTCCATTTCACTCATCGTCTGTTTATATTCCAGTCCTCCTTGTGACAAGGTAACTCCATCATGTTTGGTAATCGCGCCATGATACTGTTCTGAACCATAATTTATCTGCCTGTAACGATAAGAACATGCAAAAGAAGCTCCAGATCCAAAATTATGGTACAGCCACATTCGAACAGTTCCAGGTTCCAAGAGTGGATTCTGCTGTCCCCAGTTAACCGGACCCGGCTGAAGTTCCATAATCCCGGTCACCTTTTTAAAAGGTCTGAAAAAATCATTAGCAAATGATATTACCTTATTGTCTCCAAGGCGAAAGCCTTTTCCACCTATATTAGCCCATCCTCCATTTGGATATGCGATAAAACTACTGAAATCAATTTTGTCTGCCCTTCTTGGATCAGCAAAAGGGCTCCAGGCTGTATAATTTGTTGTTATGTATTGATTCTTTAAAATCAACGGTCTAAGTGTCTGGGTCTGTAAATTTAGAAAGTCAGCCTGAGTATCCGCCGTGAAGCGTTTAAAATCTAATAGTGCATGCGGATTACTGCCCCACCATCCTACAAGTTGTGCATTATGGGCAATGATCTGATCAAAACTGCTGTAGGTCTGGCTCCAAAAAGCGGTTCCCCAGGCTTTATTTAAAGCAGCAACAGTTCCATATTTTTCTTTCAGCCACTCCCGAAAAGCTTTCTGGGCAGACGCACTGTAATCGGCTTTGGCCTCAGGCTCGTTGTCCAGCTGCCATCCCCAAATAGCAGGATTCTTACCGTATCTTTTTCCTAATGCAGTTATTATTTTTACTGACAAATCTCTAAAAACAGGATTAGAGAGTGATGAATTGGCCCTTGTTCCATGCTCAGCACGCTGGTAATTGGCATCCATTGCATAAATTTCAGGATATTTAATTCCCATCCAAACTGGAGTAATAGCCGTGGGTGTTCCTAAAATTACTTTAAGTTTATATTTTGAAGCGATATCAATTACTTTGTCCAGCCATATAAAATCATACTTACCCTCTTCAGGCTCCATCTCAATCCAGGCAAATTCTGCAATATGAATAAATTGAAAACCTAATTCTGATATATTTTTTATGTCCCTTTCCCAATCAGATTCATTCCAATGTTCAGGATAATAATAAATTCCCATGGTCATTAAATCCTTTTTAGGAAAAAAATGCGAACTATCCTGCGAATAAGCTTTACCAATTGTTGTTATAAATGATAAAAAGTAAATTAATTTGGTCATGATACGGAATTACAAAAAGTTTTTATAAAAATTTCATTTAAGCATTTGTCTCAACCACCTAATGGTTAAAATGACTACAAGTATAGAGCTAAATTTTAAATTCCCAAAGTATTGAGCTAAAACTTTTATATAATATGGATCATAAATCTTTTTCTTTAACGATAAGTAAAAAACATAATCAAATCAATACGACCCAAAAGGCAATTGTCATTTTAAAAATGTTTACTGATTGATTTTTATTGATTTACTATAAGTTTTTAACTTTCTGCTAAGTAAAATTTCTCTTATTCACAATTAAAAGTATCTTTTGCTCTTGTAAAGTGTATCTTTACTACAGACTTCAGCAACAACTTAAAATATGTTAAAAACGTAAACTTATTCTTTAAATTTCATCAAAGTTTTAAAACAAAAACAAAATAAAGACGATAAATGTCTAAATTATTTAGATTTGCATAAAAACACATTACAATAATTGGTTTAGCTTGAAATGGAAAATAAAAAAAGTGATATTTATCTTTGGACTCAAATCAAAAAGGGAGATCCTCATGCTTATCATAAACTATATGATCTTAACGTAGATACGCTTTTTAGTTTTGGTATGCAGTATACAAATGATCATCAAATGGTACAGGATGCCATACACGATGTATTTGTTGAGCTCTATCTTTACAGAAAAACTGTTGCTGAGCAGGTAGTGATCAAATCTTATCTGTTCAAAGCACTGCAGCGGAATATTTACAGAAAGCTTAAATCTCAGATAAAGATAGTGTCTCTGGATAAAGCTGCTGAAAACTTATATCACTCAGATTCTATAGAAGATGAGTTTATTTTTAGTGAAAATACTTTAGCCAAACATACTAATTTAGCCCTGGCCTTAAATTCACTTACTAAAAAGCAGCGGTATGCTTTGCACCTTCGCTTCAATGAAGACCTGTCTTACGAGGAAATTTCTTGCACATTACAAATCAGCCTAGAATCATGCAGAACATTGATTTACAGATCTTTAACCGAAATAAGAAAGAAACTTTAAAAAAACTTTAAAAAAACTTTATTTTTTTTGTCTATGTTTTTAACTTTTTGTCCTCTTATAGATAGAGAACCCAAAAAGAAAAATATTTTGAACCCAAATTTTAAGTTTTTAACAAAAGAAGATAAAGCTGATTTAAAAGCCAGAATTGCACATAGTATAGCAATGGAAAAGCAGCGTGCTAAAAGAAAAAGATTTTTTATACTTTCCTGCTGCACTGCAGCTGTACTTGTTATTGGTTTAGCAATTACATTTGTTTTTAATCCAAGTAATAAATCAATTAGCCCTATAGAAGAATTTGCAAATATAAATTCTGCTGATGCTGTTCTTGAGAAAAACGGTGAGGTTAAATTGGTTCTGGCAGGAAAAGAATCAATTACTGTGGCTGACAGCAGTACTATTGCTTACAATATATCGGGAAGTACAATACAGGTTAACAATAAACAGCTTGAACAAAAAAAGTCTCTTGAACCACAATACAACACGGTATTGGTTCCGTACGGGAAAAGGGCGCACTTGAGTTTAGCCGATGGAACTTTAGTCTGGCTAAATTCAGGATCAAAATTAATTTATCCAACACCCTTCAGCACAAAAAACAGAGAAGTATTCCTGGAAGGTGAAGGTATATTTGATGTGGCTCACAATGCTTCTAAACCATTTTTTGTGAGAGCGGCCAATAATTACAGCGTTCGAGTCCTGGGAACATTATTTAATGTTAGCTGTTATCCTGTTGATTCAAAAGTTTCTACGGCATTGCTGCGAGGCAAAGTAATTGTGTCTTATTCCAAAAAAAGCTTTTTTACAGCAGATACAATTCAGGCCGAACTAAAACCGGGGATGATTGCTGCTTTAGACAAAAAACTTCAAACTATACAAACAACTGTACAGGATGTCGAACCATTGTTCTCCTGGAGAAAAGGATATTATGAATTTTCTAAACAAAAATTACCGTCTGTCCTAGAAAAACTGACAAGGTATTATAATGTCAATTTTATTATAAATAAAAAAATGAATCAAAATGAAACTTATTCAGGAGTTTTTACACTAAATGATGATTTAGACAAAGTCGTTACAACACTGGAAGCAACAACAGGTTTTGAATTTATTTATGACAAAAAGACCAGAAAAATAACCATTAACTAAACTACTTAAACTAAAATTATGAATCTGCCTATGATATAAAAAAGAAATGAGAATAAACTAGAAAAACCAGCCAAAAAAAAACCAAAAGATGCGCTAACATCTCTTGGCTTATGTAAAATTTTAATTGCATATGCAATTATCGATAAACTAAAACAAAATTATGAATAAAAATCATGATATAGGCTTTCTATTGCCTAAAAAAATCATCAACCTTACTTTTATTTTATTTATGAGAGTATTCATTTTAGTTCTCTACGCAGGATTAACCAGTATTTATGCAAATGGAGCCAAAGCCCAAAATGAATTTTCAGTGAAAGTTCAGGGCGCTTCACTGCAAACACTTTTTAATGCCATTCAGCAAAAGAGTGATTATGTTTTTTTTTATAATGATGATCTTCTTTCATCTACTAAAAAACTAAGCCTTGATAAATACGGAACAGTTGAAGAAATATTAAATACCGCCTTATCAAATACTGGACTGACTTATAAAATCATTGATAAACAGATAGTCATAAAAAAAAGCAGAATAATACAACAGGAAAAATATGAGCTTACCGGAATTGTAACTGATGAATTAAATAGTCCTGTTCCAGGTGTAACTGTTAATTTGAAATCTGGAACAATGTCTGATATTACCAGAGCTTCGGGTGATTATCGTATTGCAGTAACAGCAAACGATACTATTATATTTTCATACATCGGCTATAAGACTAAAAGCATAGCTGTTAATGGGAGAAAAACTATTAACTGGAAAATGGAAATCTCCAACGAGCAGCTCACGGAAGTAAAACTGTACTCGCCTTCTAATGGATATTCAATTATTCCCAGGGAACGCGCAACAGGATCTTTTAGTGTCATATCTAGTAAAGATCTTGCAGAAACACCAACCATAAATATTTTAGAGCGACTTGAAGGAAAAGTACCCGGAGTAAAGGTTGACCTTAAATCAAACAAGATAACCATTAGAAGCCTAAATACTTTTTCTGCAACATCTGATCCTCTTATCGTAATAGATGGTTTTCCTTTAAGTGATGATGGAAGCGATACCCAAAAATTGACCAATATCAGAAACTCTACTGTAACAGGGAATTCGGCACTAAGCAATATTAATCCTGAGGACATTGACCAGATCACGGTACTTAAGGATGCAGCGGCAACCTCTATTTGGGGGTCACGAGGAGCAAACGGAGTTATTGTAATTACTACAAAAAAGGGCAGAAAAAGCGTACAAACAATTAATTTTTCTTCCACTATAGGATTTTCAAAAGCACCTTCAATCAGCAGTCTTGATATCATGAGCAGCGCACAATTTATTGATTTAGAACAGGAGCTCGTTGACAAGAATCTGACCACTTCTACTGTAAACAGTTTATCCGCTGCAAACCCAAGCCAGGCCTCAGAGGTCATGCTCCAATATAAAAGAGGAACAATTACCCTTGCCCAGAGAGATTCTCAACTAGCAGCAATTGCATCACATAATAATCAATCTCAAATTGAAAATTTACTCCTGCAGCAAAATGTGACCCAGCAGTATAATTTATCCACTTCAGGAGGTGGTGAAAACAATACATATTTTCTCTCTGGAAATTTCAATAAAGATCAATCTATCTACAAAGGAAATAGCGGGCAGAATGCCTTTATAACGGCAAATTTGACCAATGATTTTTTAGATAAAAAAATTACCCTTAGAACAGGAATCAATTATCAATACCTGATAAGTGAAGTTAATTTAGCTCCCATAGATGCCCTTGGACTTACAAGCACCTCCCTGAGACCCTATGACATGCTTTTGGATGAAAACGGGAACAGAATACAGCGCACTATCAATTTTAGGCCTGAGGTGGCTGCAGCCTATGTTACAAAAGGATATTTGCCATTTGGCTACAATGCCCTTGATGAGCTGGATAACAACAGCAACGCGAATAAAGTGGGCCAGCTAAGATTCAACATGGGCATCAACACCAAGATCACTAAATGGCTAAATGTGGACCTTTCCGGAATGGTACAAACCTTTAACAGCACTACAAAGAGCATTAACGGAGCAAATAGCTATACTGCGCGAAATGCGGTAAATATCGGAACATCAGGCAATGCTGGTGCTTTGGTTTATGGCATACCAAAGGGAGCCATTTATAATCAGACTGATGGTAACGGCTACGACTACAGTTTTCGCGGACAGGTCAACGTAGATAAAGTTTTCAATACTATTCACAGATTAACTGCACTGGCGGGTACTGATATAAGGGAAGTATATAGTAAAAGCTACGGTTTTACACAATACGGTTTTAATGAGGATACCAACAGCGCCGGCAGTATTTTGGCTCCATATACAGTAATTTACGGTTACACTAATCCTATTCCAAACTTAACACTGCCTGTAAATGAACAGAATAAGAGGTATCTTTCCTATTATGGCAATATGGGCTACACCTATAATAATAAATATTCTGCAACAGCTAGTGTACGTTTTGATGATGCAACATTATTTGGTGTTGACAGGAATAAAAGAGCACGCCCATTCTGGTCAGCAGGATTAAAATGGAATGCCAAACAGGAAGATTTCATGCAGAATATCAATTGGTTAAGCCAGCTTGATCTTCGCGCTACCTACGGAACAGGCGGAGCCATACCTCTTGGAGGAAACAGCGTAACGGTTTTAACAGCTGGAGCAAACGATCCTTATACACAGCAGCAGGTATTAACAATTTTAAGAGCTGCCAACCAAAATCTGGGATGGGAAACCACTAGCACTTTTAATGCCGGAATAGACCTGGGTGTTTTTAAAGATGCTTTATCTTTAAATTTTGATATTTATTCAAAGAAAAGCAATGGAATACTTTGGGAACTTCCTTATAATGCAACCTATGGCATAAGCACACTGCAGTTTAATACAGGTACCATGAAAAGCCACGGCTTGGAGTTTGGCATTACCGGACGTCCACTGGCAACTAAAGATTGGGGTGTCACATCTACCTTTAACTTTTCTTACAGTGCAAATAAAGTAACTGACAACCGTTTTAGCAACAATGTATATTCCAACGTAATTGGTTCAACTGTACCTTTAAATGATTATCCTTTAGGGAGTCTTTTTGTATATAAGTTCGCCGGACTGGATCCTGCCACTGGTCAATCACAGATTTATGACCGTAATAATAACATAATTAAGTCTTCGGTAAACCTTCCAAGTACTTTTACAACTGAAGATCTAAAATTTGCAGGATTAAGAACTGCACCGTATTATGGTGGTTTCTACAATAAATTGAGATACAAGCAGTTTGAGGCCGGTGTACAAATTTCTTATTACTTAGGGCATGTTTTTCTGAGAAACTCAGTAACAACCTCTAACTATCCCAGTACCTCAAGGGCATATACAGGCCAGCTTGGCAGAAACGAAGACATTGCTGATAGATGGCGCAAGACTGGTGATGAAGCTTTTACAAATGTGCCTGGAATTACAGGTGTCAGTGCCAATAGTATTAATCGTTACAGATATTCTGACGTCCTTGTAGAGAGCGCAGATAACATCCGTCTGCAGCAGATTTCACTCTCTTATAATGTTCCTTCTGCCCTTTTGCCTAAAAATGCTTTTAAGAGTCTGACCTTAAGTGCAATCGTCAGAAACGTTGGGCTGATATGGACCCGAAATAAGGAAGGTATAGATCCCGAATATATAAACACAACAAGTTATTCAAATCTTCCTCCGACACCGAATTTCATATTTAGTTTGAATGCATCATTTTAAAACAATCATCATGAGAAAAATATTATATTTATTTGCCGCTGTATTCCTGTTTACAGGCTGCAGCGATTATGTAGAAATCGACCAAGTAGGAACCAATGTATTTAAGTACACGCAAGATTACAGAAATGTAATGAATAATAACGAAGAGCTGGAATACACATACAGTTTTCCTTTATTGAGCGGCGATGATACTGAAATTACCGATGCAGCAAGGCAGACTAGTATACTGGAGAACTGGGGTTATGCTTATATCTGGAAAGATAAATATTTTTCCGACACGCAATCTGACGGTGACTGGGATAAGATGTATAGAACTATATTTGTTTGTAATCAGGTGCTAGATGGAGTATTGGCTAGTGAGAATGGAACGGAAGCTGAAAAACAAAAAATTTACGGCGAGGCATTGGTACACCGATCATATGCTTATTTCTTTCTGGTAAACATGTATGGCAAACAATACGATGCTTCTACTGCTGTTTCTGATTTAGGTGTTCCTTTACTTCTGACAACAAGCCTTTACAGCTCTTTAAAAAGAGCTACTGTTGCATCGGTTTATGATCAGATTACCGAGGATTTAAAAGCAGCAATCGAAAAACTTCCTGACCTTCCAGATTTTAAGGTACGACCTTCAAAGGCAGCAGCATATGCTCTGCTTGCCCGCATTTATTTAAATAAAAGAGATTTTCAAACTGCATCATCATATGCAGATAATGTATTAAACCTGCAAAACGGGCTTGTCGATCTTAAAAGCTATACTTCCGGTACCACGTCTTATCCGGGCAGGTTAAACGATCCCGAGGTGATATTTTCAAAACTTGTCAACTCCACTATATCGGTAAATAGTAATTATTATTTCTTCGAGCCTCTTCCAGTAAGCAGCAAAGTACTAACGCTATTGGGGACAAATGATCTCAGATATTCATTATTTACCAAGCCTGCATCTTCATTTTCTTTGGCATTTGACGGACGAGCATATTACAAACAGAAAATTGTCAATCAGGGTATTTACACAGGCCCGACAGTACCTGAGATGATGCTCATTAAAGCGGAATGCGCAGCAAGACTTGACAATGCACCACTGGCTATAGAAATTTTAAATAATCTAAGAATTAACAGATTTGAAACAGTAAATTACATCCCTTATACAGCCACTACCTCTGCAGATGCACTCTCAAAAGTACTCGATGAGCGTCAGCGCGAGCTTTTTGGACGCGGCTTTCGCTGGTTTGACCAAAAAAGATTAAGCAAAGATATGGGTATTATAAGTACGGTAACCAGAGAATTCAAGGGCATAACCTATACACTGGAGCCAAACAGTAACCTGTATGTTTATCCTATTGCAGATAAATATATTTTGCTTAACACGGAATTGGAACAGAACCCCAGGTAAACTTTTTCTCTTCTCACTTAAGGGAGAGACTCTCAGATAAAAAAATAAAAACTATAATCCGGCTGCTGGAATTGCAGGCGGCCGGATTAATACTACCTAATATGAAATTTAAAAATATAATAGTTACCGCACTTTTCATTTTCTGCTCCATACAAAATTATGCGCAGCTAGCAAAGTCAAGATTATCGGGTTTCGAAATCCCAAAAGCAGGAACAACCCTTACTATCACTTACAGCCCCAAGGGCGGCCCCTTGGAAGTTGAAAAACATATTGATGGATTTGTTTACATGTTCAACGATTATAAATGGCAGCTTGATGATGTAAAATTAGTGAAGAACGACAGTGTATGGACAGGCACTTATCAATTGCCTGAAAATTGCGCTTTTGTTGCTTTTAAATTTTCAAGTGAAAAGCCAGATCATTCTGTTAAATCGGATAATAACGATGATAAAGGTTTTGTATTCACAACACAGGATAAACAGGGGCGCAAAATGCCCGGTGGAAGTTTAGCATGGGGAATTTTTCGTAAACCAAGTTTAGGACTTGGGGTTGTAGGGTATTATAATAAGTTCGACATCACTGATGAGGCCATTGAAATGTGGACCAGAAAAGAACTTGAAGAAAGTCCTCAGAATATAGGAAAGAGCTTTAAAGCTTATCTGAAAATGCTCAAGCTAAAAATGGGCGATCAGTTTGAAAAGGAAGGACAACGTATTACAGCTAAATTTGCCAATGAGCCATTCATTGACGAGCAAATGTATATGGATGTTCTTGACAGTTATAAATTCATGCTAAAAGACCAGAATAAAGCAGATTCTATAGAAAAAATAATTATAAAAAAATATCCTAAAGGCCAGCAGGCTGCAACTATAGCTTACAATCGTGTTTATAATATGCCTCTGGATGCTAATAAGGTAAAAGCTATTGAAGAGTTTTACTTAGATTATCCCGAAAATTACAGCAGTGATGGAAAAGAGCGACGCATTCCATCTTACATTTATTATAACCTAAACCGAATGATTTCCGGGGCTTACTTTGCTTCTGGACAAAGCGGCAAACTACTAGAGATGATTCCAAGGCTTAATTTTGTAAATTTAAACGAAATTTACCGCTGGAATATCGAAAGAGCTTTCAAATTGAAGCAGCTGCCTCTTGATTCGATTTACCCAATTGCCAGGGCATTAATTGACCAAATGCTGCTCAAGGTTAATGACAAATCCTTTATGGAAGGAATCCGCTACTCTCCTATCCAGGCACAACGCGTTGCAAATGCAGCATTAAACAGTAAGCTTGCCGTTCAGGTAAAACTCCTGAATGAAATGGAAAAATATAACGAAGCTTTATCTTATTTAAATGCCATTCCAATGGATTTGCGTTTTAACGATGCTTCATTAAACGAAGCTCAGTTAAACATTCAAAAACATATCGGCAAAGAATCAGACATTTTATTTCTATTGGAAAACAGTTTGTATAAAAACGCCGCTACTCCTGCTATTCTGGAAGAAATGAAAGCAATCTATGTTTCCAAAGAGAAAACAGACAAGGGATTTGATAAATATTTGGAAAAAATGAAATCAGTTGATCTCAGCGAAACGATGAAAACTGAAGTAAGGTCTAAATTAATAAAAGAAAAACTTCTTCCTTTTAAATTAAGTGGATTAAATGCATTGCAGGTTAACTCTAATGAATTTAGTGATAAAGTAATAGTAATCGATTTTTGGGCTACATGGTGCGTGCCTTGTAAAATTGCCTTTCCCGGCATGCAATTGGCGGTAGATAAATATGCTGCCGATAAAGGAGTAGATTTTTATTTTATTGCTACAATGGAGAGAAATCCGGCTCATAAAACATATATAGCAAAATATATAAAAGAATCCGGTTATCGCTTTAAAGTTCTTTTTGATGAAACTAATTCTTCCACAAAACAAATTGATAAAGTATTTTCATCAATGGTGCCTCTTTTTAAATCAAGAGCAATTCCTAGAAAAATTATAGTTAAAAATGGCTTCATACGTTACACATCGGAAGGCAGTAATGAAAGTCCAACAAAACTTGCCGATGAGCTTTCTTATGCAATAGAAATTCTTAAAGAAGAAAAATAATGTTACAGAATAAAAGCATTTTTAAAACTTTAATTTTTACAAGGATAATGCTTGTCTTTTTGGGCTTGTACGCATGTGGAGCTCAGGGTCAATTAAAGGTTATAGACAAAACAGCCTATCATCATTGGAAAAGATTGAAAAACCAGCAGCTTTCTCAAGATGGCCAATGGGTACTTTATTCATACTCGAGAACAGATTATAGGTTTGAAGACAAAGGAACCGAAGATCAGTATCTTTACAATACAAAAAATGGAAAAAAATCCGTATTAACAGGCATTAACGGAGCTGCTTTCTTTAATTCCGGAAAATGGCTGAAATATTCAAAAAAGGATTCAATTTTTTTCATGAACCTCTCCAGCGGAAAAAAAATCTATTGGGAAAAGGGTTCTTTTCCCAGTGAATCGATAAGTTCACCCATAATAAGTTATAAAAGATTTACAAATGCAAAGCAGGATTTAATTCTACTAAACTTGGAAACAAACGACAGCATTGTTTTTCAAAATATTGTACAATCCGCACTAATCGATAATAGTAAATCAGCTTTATTGATCCAGATACAAAATGGAAAACAGAAATTCTTAAAAAGGGGAACCAATGCAAAAGAGCAGTTAATATTATCTTCCAATGAGATTGAGCCTATTGAATTTAATCTTTTTAAAAATCAATATGAAGGGACTTTCACAGCAGGAAAACTGCTTAATGATCAAAAGGCGGATTTTCTTTACTACTTCAATTTAAAGACCGGAACTACTGAGTTACTGCTGGATTTTAATGCGATCGATTGTGGAGAAAATTACAAAGCTGTGCGCAAGCCCTACAGTATTAAGCCGGGAGAACATCAGCTTTTGCTGGATATTGTTCCAAAAATGGAGAGTTTGCCACTTCCAAAAGTAAATAGCAGAAATGATTTTGATTTAGAGCTTTGGACATGGAATGAAACTGTATCAAAGCGAAAACAAAGAAAAAGCAGCGGACGTCAGAACAATACCGACTGGCCTCGTTTTATCTTTAATCTGGATTCAAAAAAATGCGTTCAGATTGCACCGGAGAAAACAGAAAGGATTGTTGCGCCTGAATCGGGTAATTTCAGCCACTTATTTGCAATTGATACTAAACCCTACGCCATAGCAACCGATTGGGATTATGTAAATCATTTCGATCTTTATCTAGTGGATGTACGTACCGGAAAATCAGCATTGGTCGGCAAAAATATTGATCAATATCCGCAATGGAGCCCTGATGGGAAGACTGCTGTTTTTTATGATAAGCAAAATAAAGCATGGACTAAACTGAATGCTGCGACCAACAAATTTGAAGCTATAACTGAAACTATCAGCAGCCCTGTTTACCAGGAGCAATATGATCTTCCAAATGCTCCGCCCTGCTATGGGATGATTGGCTGGACCAATGATGGAGAGGCGATTGCCATATATGACCGTTATGACATCTGGATTTTGAATTTAAAGGGCAGGCATCCTGCTAAATGTCTTACAAAGGGCTGGGGAAGAGAAAATGAGATAGTACTAAGAATGCCAAACTTACAGGATAATATCAATATCCTTAAGCCTTTAATGCTTACTGGCTTTAATGAACAAACCAAATCTACAGGCATTTATCAGTTAGATATTAATGGACAAATAAAGGTGTTAACGGCTGAAAATGCAATGATTAAAATAAAGGAAATAGCCCCTGATGGGAAAAGCTGCATTTTTACTAAAGAACGTTCAGATCTTTCACCGGATTTATGGTATTGCAAAACGGATTTCAAGAAGGCCAGACAGATTACCGATCTAAATCCTCAGCAAAAGGAATATTTGTGGACAAATGCAAAATTGGTAAAATGGAAAAATTTTGAAGGATTTGAAAATCAAGGTGTTTTATATCTGCCTGAAGATTATAATCCGGCAAAAAAATACCCAATGATTGTTAATTTTTATGAAACCCATAGTCAGGATCTCTTTAGGTATTTTGCACCTGAGTATACCACAGCAACTATTGATATAACAACTTATGTAAGCAATGGTTATATAGTATTCCGCCCTGATATAAAATTTAAGGTCGGCGCCCCTGGTGAGAGCGCGTATAATGCAGTTGTGAGCGGTACCCAGGCAATGATTGATCAAGGTTATGCAGATAAAGACAATATCGGACTGCAGGGACACAGCTGGGGAGGTTACAGCTCTGCGTATATTCTAACCAGGACAAACATTTTTAAGTGTGCTAACCTTTGTGCCGCCCTGGTTAATATGACAGATAATTATCTGGATGTAAGAAGCAGCGGAGCGCCTTCGATGTTTATGTATGAGCAGGGACAGGTTCGCATGGGACAATCTTTATTTGAAAACAAACCGGCTTACGTAAAAAATTCACCCATTTTTGGTGCTGATGCTATAACTACTCCGGTATTGATCTTACACAATGATGCAGATGGAGCTGTACCTTTTTCGCAAGGCCTTAATTTTTTTCTTGCCTTACGCAGGATGCAGAAACCCGCATGGCTTATGAATTACAAAAAGGAGGGTCATGAATTAAACAGCAGAGAAGCCCAGATAGACTGGTCTGAAAAGATGTCGGATTTTTTTGATTTTTATTTAAAGACAGAAAAAAAGCCGATCTGGATGCAGTAACTGGTCGTAAAAAAGATACAGGTTCATTACCCTTAGAATATAATGACTCGATATTCCCACTTATTTATACAATAATTCTATTCTACTATTTTAATTAATCTAGTTTTATTTACAAAAAATCATAACAGAAATAATGAAAAAAAAGATTTTTCTAGCACATTTCATGCTGCTGGGGTTAACACCTTTATGGGCACAATTTAAAACCACAATCCCTTTACGGCAGGATGTTGTACACGGCACTTTAAGCAACGGAATGCAATACTTTATCCTACACAACGAATGGCCTAAAGACCGGGCAGATTTTTACTTTGTTCAGAATGTAGGTGCTATTTTAGAAGATGACAATCAAAATGGATTAGCACATTTTCTCGAGCATATGGCTTTCAACGGAACCGAACATTTTAAAGGAAAAGCAATTATTAATATGCTCTCG
>Ga0302173_10000384_pt1 | contig 24134 bp, 21 predicted proteins | sample I_Fen_N3_1_FD_198785 | JGI IMG/M metagenome (GOLD analysis project Ga0302173, IMG submission 198785) | Peat permafrost microbial communities from Stordalen Mire near Abisko, Sweden - I_Fen_N3_1 | ecosystem: Environmental > Terrestrial > Soil > Wetlands > Permafrost | place: Sweden: Abisko... | reverse complement strand
AGAAATAGTATATTTACACCTTGATTTTTCATGACATGGCTATTCATAGATTGGATTTAGACGAATTTGACGAAATTGATTATTATTTAATGGCAATTCATACTTCATTAGAAGATTATAGATTGGCCTATTTTATCAATAAAAACCTTCCGATAAACTTAAGTAAGAGCAAAAACGAGATCCATGCTCAAACTAAAGAAGGCGAGGCAAATTTTTCGAGATTCTATTATTATGATGCCGAAAAAGCAGTTTCATGGAATTTGATTCAGAATAAAAATGAAATCATTTCAGCGAGTAAGAATGATTTTCAAGATTTGTTTTCCAATGAAACAAGTGAGGTTTCAACAACAATTCATTTACTTCCTGAATTCAAAAAAGTAGATTTTTTCCTGAAAATAGAGAATAGCGAAGAGGCTCTCGATTTTTCAGAAATTCAACAACAATTAAATACCATCGAAAGTATTGCAGCAATATATGCTGTAGATACTGATAAAATAAAATCAAAAAACAATCTAATTTTTTAAAAAAAATGATAAAAACAAACAAAAAAACCAAAATTGTAGCTACACTTGGTCCCGCATGTAGTACGAGAGAGATTATCAAAGATATGATCGAGGCAGGGGTTAATGTGTTTAGAATCAATTTTTCGCATGCTGATTACGAAGGAGTAAAAGATAAAATTAGTATTATTAGAGGTTTAAACGAAGAGTTTGGATATACAACTGCAATTCTTGGAGATTTGCAAGGACCAAAACTTAGAGTTGGAGTTATGGAAGAAGGAACAGTAGTAAATGATGGTGATGTTATCACTTTTACAACTGCTGAAGATATTATTGGAACAGCTTCAAAAGTATTCATGAAATATCAAAATTTTCCAAATGATGTTAATCCGGGTGAGCGTATTTTGCTTGATGATGGAAAACTTATTTTTGAAATCCTTACAACAGATAAAAAGACAGAAGTTACAGCAGTAGTTATTCAAGGTGGAGAGTTGAAATCTAAAAAAGGAGTTAATCTTCCGAACACTAAAATTTCTTTGCCAGCTTTAACTGAAAAAGATATTGCCGATGCAATTTTTGCAATTGAGCAAAAAGTAGACTGGATTGCACTTTCGTTTGTAAAAACACCTCGCGATTTACAAGATTTACAAGAATTAATCGCTAAGCACTCAGAATATAAAATTCCAATTATTGCTAAAATTGAAATGCCGGAAGCTCTTGAGAACATGGATAAAATTGTAGCATATTGCGATGCTTTAATGGTTGCTCGTGGAGACCTAGGAGTTGAACTTCCTGCTCACGAAGTGCCATTGGTACAAAAAGATTTAATAAGAAGAGCTAAAACAGCTAGAATTCCTGTTATCGTTGCAACACAAATGATGGAAACAATGATCACAAGTTTAACTCCTACAAGAGCTGAAGTAAATGACGTTGCAAACTCTGTAATGGATGGTGCTGATGCTGTAATGTTGTCTGGAGAAACTGCTACAGGAAATTACCCAGTACAGGTTATTCAAAAAATGACGCAAATTTGCGAGGCTGTGGAGGATTCTCCGCTAATTCAGGTTCCACAAAACACACCACAAATTAAAACAAAACGTTTTGTTACAAAAACAGTTTGTCATCAGGCAGCTTTATTGGCTAATGAAATTAAAGCAAAAGCAATTTGTACTTTAACAAATAGTGGTTATACAGCTTTCCAAATTTCGGCTTGGAGACCATCTGCACATATTTTAGTGTTTACTTCAAACAGAAGAATATTGACACAATTGAATTTATTATGGGGAGTAAAATCATACTTTTACGATAAAGACGAAAGTACAGATGATACTGTAACTGATGTTAATGAAATTGCAGTTCAAAAAGGGTACGCGGTAAAAGGAGATTATTTAATCAATCTTGCTGCAATGCCAATTAAAGATAAAGGAATGGTAAATACCATGAGAGTTTCTGAAATAGAATAATTTTTTTAAGATTATAAAAAAAGAGCCATCAATATTTTGATGGCTCTTTTTTTTGTTCAATAATTCCTTTTAGTTTAATTCAAATATTGAATTAAATTAGAAATTTATATTTCGTTTTAAAAGAACAAGATTCTTAATCTGTTTTTTTGAAAACATGGATATTCTCAGATATTCCTTTTTTCCTATCCCAATAATCCAATAGAAATCTAATTTCTGCAATACAGGATTTTTGGTGTTTCATTTTACAAAATGAGACTTATTGGGGTAAAATAAAGTGTTTTTGATGTTTCATTTTATAAAATGAAACAATGTAAGGCCTTAAAAATACAATTCTTAACTTTTTTATTATTTAATTTTGAGATACTTAAAAAAATGTTAAGAAAATTCTTGTTTCAAATTGGCGTAAAATAATGATGTTAAAAAATCGAAGCATCATTTATAATTGAAATAATTTTCTTGACTTTCATTAACGTATTGTTCCTTTATTAATATACAGATACACCATTTATAACAAGAATTATTAACAAATTTTATCACCATGAAACAAATCAATTTTAAATGCGGTTTTAAGAATGCGATAATATTATTTGCATTAGTTTGTCTTACAGGCAATCAACTTGATGCTCAAAACTCAAAGAAACCCAATGTTCTTATCATTTGGGGAGATGATATTGGGATAAGCAACATTAGTGCTTATAGCGATGGTCTGATGGGTTATACCACACCAAATATAGATAGAATTGCCAATGAAGGCGAACGTTTTTTACAATATTATGGAGAACAAAGCTGTACAGCAGGTCGAGCCGCTTTCTTAACAGGACAACACGGAATTCGTACTGGTCTAACTAAAGTAGGTTATCCGGGAGCGCCTATGGGAATGAGCCAATTAGATCCTTCTATTGGAGGTATAATGAAAAGTCTAGGATATGCTACAGGACAGTTTGGTAAAAATCACGTAGGGGATCGTAATGAAAATTTACCGACAGTTAATGGTTTTGATGAATTTTTTGGAAACCTTTACCATTTAAATGCTGAAGAAGAACCAGAATTGCCAGACTATCCTAAAGATCCTGCATATTTGGCAAAATATGGACCAAGAGGAGTTTTAAAATGTACTGCGACTAATTCTGATGATGCAACTGTTGATCCTCGTTTTGGAAAAGTTGGCAAGCAAAGAATTGAAGATACAGGGCCACTTACTAAAAAAAGAATGGAAACTGTAGACGATGAAACTTCGGCAGCAGCAATTGATTTTATTAAAAGGCAAACTGCTGCAGGAAAACCATTTTTTTGCTGGTGGAACGGCACACGTATGCATTTACGTACACACGTAAGAGCAGAACATCGTGGCAAATATACTCATGGAGACAGCGAGTATATTGATGGAATGATTGAACATGACATAACGGTAGGTGATCTATTAAAAGCTCTAGATGATTTAGGAATTGCCGATAATACTATAGTGGTTTACTCTACTGACAATGGTCCTCACATGAACTCTTGGCCTGATGGGGCAATGACACCATTCCGTTCTGAGAAAAACACCAACTGGGAAGGAGCTTTCCGCGTTCCATGTTTGGTTCGTTGGCCGGGAGTTATTAAACCGGGTACAATTTCTAGTGAACTTTTTGGTCATAATGACTGGATGCCAACCTTAGCTTCTATTGCAGGTGAACCAGATTTAATAAAAAAAGCTTTAACAGGATATAAAGCAAATGGAAATACTTATAAAGTTCATTTAGATGGTTTTGATCAATCTGCCTTATTGCGTGGAACTGGAAAAAGTGCAAGGGATAAATTCTTTTATTCTGATGATGATGGCCTTTTGGTTGGTTTACGTGAGGGCGATTATAAATACGTGTTCGCTGAACAACGCTTACAGGGAACACTGGGAGTTTGGGCGGAACCATTTACCAAATTAAGGCTTAATAAAATATTCAACTTATATCAAGATCCATACGAAAGAGCAGATATTACTTCAAATACCTATTGGGATTGGGTTTTAAACCACGTTGGGTCAGCGTATGGGATGATACAGGATGTGGTAGATTTTGCAGGTACATTTAGAGAATATCCACCTCGTTCTATCCCACCAAGTTTTTCTCCTTACACTATCATGGATGAAACACTTGCGCAAATAAAAATGCAAAAAGCATTGAATAGTGCGCAAGGAACTTCAAAGAAAAAATAAAAATATCTAATTGAAATAGAGCTTGAATCTCCCATACTTCAAGCTCTATTAATTTAATAAAATCAATATCATGTATAGAAAAATATATATATTGCCCGTGTTCCTCTTTTTATTAATTTCCTGTAAAAAGTCTGATGGTGTTACTACTACAAATCCAAAAGATAGTACAGAAACAGTTACCACAAGTGGCGATCCTCTGCCAAGCTGGAACAATGGAGCTTTAAAGAAAGATATTATTGATTATGTTACGAAAGTAACTAAGGAAGGAAGTCCGGATTTTATTCCTGTTGAGAGTAGAATTGCAACTTTTGATAATGACGGAACACTTTGGGCCGAAAAACCATACGTTCAGGAACTATTTGCTTTTTACCGAGTTAAGAAAATGGTAGAAGCAAACCCGGCTTTAGCTAAAAAACAACCATTTAAAGCTGTTGTAGAAAAAGATAAAACTTTCTTTGAAAAAGGAGGGGATAAAGCCCTTATCGAATTAGTAGCTGCAACTCACACCGGAATGAGCGAAGATGAATTTGAAGCAGATGCTAAAGAATTTTTTACAGGTGCAAAATATCCAGGGAAAAATGTTTCGTTAAAACAAATTAGATACCAACCTCAATTAGAGCTTTTAAATTATTTGCGTGCAAATGGTTTTAAAACTTTTATTGTAACGGGTGGTACTGTTGAATTAGTACGCGCAATATCAGCTGATTTTTACGGAATCCCAAAAGATCAAGTGGTTGGAACTTCTTTCAAATACAAATTTGATGATGCTAAAAACGTGGTGCAAAGAGAACCTGCTTTAGATCATTTTAATGATAAAGAAGGGAAACCAGTTGGAATACAATTGCACATTGGTCAACGTCCTGTTTTTGCTTGTGGAAACGAAGGCGGTGCGGGAGATCTTGCTATGCTTAGATATTCGCAAGGAAACAAATATCCTTCTTTTCAATTAATTGTAAATCATAATGATTCAATTAGGGAATACAGTTATCAGGAAAAAGATAATCTGTCATTAAATACTGCTGCAAAATACAAATATCATGTAATCAGTATTAAAGATGACTGGAAGAAGGTTTTTCCAGATAAATAATAAAAAGGTTTTGGTCGGTTTTTTTTTGAGTGATACAGCTTTTTTATAAAAGCTGTACGCTTTTTTTTAATGATTAAAAATTTTTTAAAAGTATATCGCTATGAAATCTACAATATCATATAATGCACGTAAAATATTCTTTGTTGTAACATTATTTCTTTTAAATTTTGCTGTGTTTGCACAAGAAGAAGCTCCAAAATCTGGCGCAAGTGCGCAGGAACTTGCTGATAAATTGGCAAATCCGGTGGCAAGTTTAATTAGTGTGCCTTTACAAAATAATCTTACCTATGGTATAGGCCCTTTTAACGGTTCAAAATATACTATAAATGTGCAACCCGTAATTCCATTTAAATTAAGTGAGAACTTAAATTTAATTACACGTTATATTCTTCCGGTTGTAGATCAAAGAGATATTACCGGCGAAAATACACATCAATTTGGTTTAAGCGATGCTACTGTAACTGCTTTTTTTGCACCAAAAACGAAGGGTTTGATTTTAGGATTTGGACCTGCATTTTTGGTTCCAACAGCTACAGACAAGTTGTTAGGTACTGAAAAATTTGGAGTTGGACCAAGCGCATTAGTGATGCACCAGGGAAAAGGATTGTCGATTGGTTTTATAGCCAATCAAATTTGGTCAGTTGCAGGAAATGAAGATCGTGCAGATTTTAATCAGTTTTATACACAAATATTCCTGACACATACTTATAAAAGTGGTGCCAGTTTAGGAATCACTTCAGAAATCACTCAAAATTGGGAGGGTAATACAACTCTGGTTACTTTAAGTCCAAATATAGGAGCTGTTACAAAACTGGGAGATCAAGTCGTTCAGTTCGCAATTATGCCTTTGATACCAATTGTAGGCCCACACGAAAGTAGACCAGACTGGGGATTAAGAGCCGTTCTGGCATTTGTGTTTCCAGGGTCGTAAAAATCAAATTTTTAATTTTTTAAACTATTCAAATGAAAAAAGTACTTCTTATTTTAGTTATAGGCTTCCTATGGATTGGTTGTAAAAAAGAAACCGCAACTTCAACTTCAACAAACGAACAAAGTGCAACTCCTACAGACGAGGATATCATAGATGCTTATACTTATTTATATGCAAGATATTTGGTTCTTCAGCAAGAAAATCATGACATCAATATAGAAAAAGTTGGTTATAATAAAATTAAATACAATCCACTGGGATCAGCACAATTCGTGAATCCAAATTTAGATGTTGCCTATCTTGAGGCCTGGATTGCAGTTGATGCAGCTCATGCCGTTATTTTAAATGTTCCTAAAATCGAAGGACGTTATTACACCGCACAGCTTCTTGACGGGTGGGGACAAGTAATTACCAATATTAACGAGCGTAATTATCCTAAAACACCTTACGGAAAGTTTGCTTTAGTTTTAAAAGGAACAAATCCAACAATTCCTGCAGGCGCCGTAAAAATCGAATTACCTTCTGAAAAGGCCAAAATGCTGGCTCGGGTAGAATTGAAAGGAACTCCGGCTGTAGCGCAAAAACTGCAACGACAATTTACATTTGATGTTCCTTCGGGAATTAAAATTGCCTCACCTATTAAAATTCCAGAGTTCACTCCAAAAGCACCAATTGGAGTCGAAATATTTGACAAAGTCGAAGAAGTACTGAATTCATATCCTGACGCTATGCCTAAAGCAAAAGAGTTTCAGGCAAAAGTAGCTTCAGTTGCTAACTATGCTAAAACAAATGAAAAAACAAAAGTACATGTGAACGAAGTGCTTAAAACAAAAGCAATTCCTGAATTTTTAGGAAAAGCTAGAGGTTTTGGCACACAAAAAGGCGGATGGTCAGTGTCTTACGTTGCAGGGAAATTTGGCGATGATGTAATGGCTAGAGACATTATCAATTATGGAGGTTTATGGGCAAATACAATTCAGGAAGCCATTTATTTTGTTGGACTTACAGACAGTAATAAAGAAGTTTTAAGTGGTGATAAAGTGTATGAAATCAAATTTCCAAAAGATGAATTACCAGATTCAGTAGTCAATGCATTTTGGTCAGTTACATTATATAGTGTACCGGATTATAGAGTGGTTGAAAATAAATTAAAAAGATACAATTTGAATAATGTTTCAGGATTAAAGACAAATCCTGACGGATCTTTGAGCATTTGGCTGGCTTCTTCATTACCTAAAAATGCAATCGAAAGTAATTGGCTGCCAACACCGGCAGGAAAAGGCTTTGCTTTGACCATGCGTATGTATGTTTCTAAAAAAGAAGTTTTGGACGGAAAATGGTTTCCTGCGCCAATTGAAGAGAAAAAGTAATTGTTTTGATGTAAACTTCCAAAAACAAATAGTATGAAAAATAGATGCCTAATTCTTATCGCTGGAGTTTCTTTGATCCTAAATGCCGGATGTGAAAAAAAGACAACCATAAACGCAGGATCAAATTCAGTTTCTTCATCTGCTACTGAAATAAAAATGGATGGTGAATTGCCTTCAAAAGAATCTATTCCCGAATTATTTAACGAAATGGATTTTCAACAAGCAACACAGTCTTATTTATGGGGATTACCAATTGTTGCTTTTGCCGAATGGCAACAGCAACATTATAAAACATTTAAAGCAACAAGTAATGATCTTGTATTGTATAATTCATATAATGACCGTTTGGGGATATTAACTGCAAATGCAACAACTCCTTATATAATGACATTTATCGATCTTGCCGCAAATGGACCAACAGTTATCGAAATGCCTGCTGGCCGCACTGCAGGTGGATTGGCAGATTTTTGGCAAAGAGAACAGGCAACTATTGGAGAAATGGGACCTGACAAAGGAAAGGGTGGGAAATATATATTAGTACCGCCAACAATGAAAGACTTCAAACCCGCAGGCTATTTTATCGTTCCTTGCAATACCGTCAATATGTTTTTTGGGTTTAGAGCATTAGATCCTGATCCAAAAACGACAGAAACTCTTGTAAAACAGGTAAAAATTTATCCTTATGATAAACGTGCAAATCCTAAGCCAACACGAGTAATTAGCCCACCTGCTGGCAAAAAGTGGTATGGAGTTCAGCCCACAGGAATTGCTTATTGGGAACGTCTTCATGCTATTTTACAAAATGAACCAGTCGAGGAACGTGATCGTTTTTTTATGGCTTGGCTTAGAAATCTGGGTATCGAAAAAGGAAAACCTTTTGCTCCGGATGAACGTCAGAAGAAAATTTTAATTGCTGCTGCCGAAAAAGGACAACAAATGGCAATGGCAAATTCATTCTGCAAGCGTTTTCCAGATGTAAAACATTGGCCAGATAAGAAATGGGATTATGTAATGATCATCAAAGATCCGTCGCAACATGCAGATAATTATGATGAATTTTTTGAGAGAACTTCTTATTTCTATGAAGCCGTTACGTACTCAAAAGCCATGATTACAAAAACACCAAATGTAGGTCAGGCTTATTTAGGATCTTATTTTGATAGTAACGGAAATTGGTTAGACGGAGGGAAAAATTATACACTAAATGTTCCCGCTAATCCACCCGCAGTTAATTTTTGGTCGATTACGATTTATGATTCTGCTACACGTTGCTTAATAGATAATCCACAACAAAATGCCGATTTATCTTCCCGTAAGGATTTAATAAAAAATCCCGATGGATCTGTTGATTTATACTTCGGACCAAAAGCTCCGGCGGGCAAAGAGAAGAATTGGGTACAAACTTTACCGGGAAAACACTGGTTTACCTATATGCGTTTTTATGGGCCAACAACTGCTTATTTTGATAAAAGTTGGAAAATGGATGATATTAAGGAAGTGAAATAGAAACTGTTTTAGAAGCAATTAAATAATCGAACTAATCTAATTGACCCATGAAGAGAAACAATATTTATAAACCACTATTTATTGTAATTGTAATGACTCTTTCTTTTGGCGGAAAAAGCTACGCTCAAAAAATGGTTCAAAACACAGCGGCTTGGATTGGTTATGAGATGTATTTGCCTTTTAAAGAAGATGGAAGATGGGGACTACTGCTAGAAGGATACTCAAAAGGAAGCGATTTAATCTCAGAACTGCAAGGAGCTTTTTACAGAGCGGGAGCCAATTATTATCTTAAAAATGGAAATAGACTAGGTGCAGGTATTGCTTATCAATGGGATTTGCCTTACGACGAACTTTCATTGCCGTATAATAATCCTGATTACAGAATATATGAGCAATTTGTTTGGCGTATAGTCAAGAAAGAAGGAAATGAAGTATGGTCGCAACGCTTTAGGGTGGAACAACGATGGTTAGGTCGAAAAGATGATCCAAACAGCGAAAGTGATCATTTTGATTATTACAAATTCGAAAATACATTTCGTTATCAGCTTAGGTATCAATATTGGTTCAAACCGCGATGGGCTGCAGTGATTTATGATGAACTTCATATTAGAACTAATGCTGCCAGTAGTGATGAGAATTATTTAGATCAAAACAGGCTGTATTTAGGAGCTGCATATAGTCTTGATAAACGAAGAGAAATTAGAATGGAATTGGGATACATGAATCAGGTTTTTTTTAAATCACCAGATACAGAAAACGGTTTAAGCCGCATGAATCATACAATACGAGTTACGCTTACTACAGATTTACCATTTAAAAGAAAATAAAATCTAGAAGTTATGACTGACGAATTCAAACCAATTAATGAGAATAAATTTGATCCGGCAGCATCAAAAGCAGCACGTTTTGATAAAGGTGTGGCTATTAGAAAAGTTACGCCTCGTTCGCATCATCAGGAATGGACTCCAGCCGAAAATCGGGAAGATCCAGTCGAAATTCTAATTAAAACCAGTATTGGCAGAATCGAGAGTTTGTTACCCATTCGTTATTCTCGTATGATGGAATCGCCTTTTGCATTTTTTAGAGGAGCAGCTGCTATTATGGCTGCAGACTTAGCACAAACACCCAATACAGGAATTGATCTTCAGCTATGTGGCGATTGTCATTTAATGAATTTTGGAGGATTTGCAACACCTGAACGCAAATTGGTTTTTGATATCAATGATTTTGACGAAACGTTTCCGGGACCTTGGGAATGGGACGTAAAAAGACTTGCGGCAAGTTTTGTTATTGCTGGAAGATGGAAAAAATTTTCGAATAAGATTTGTAAAGAATTTGCGTGGAATGTTGCCGATAGTTACAAAAGACATATGTTGGATTACAGTAAATTATCGGCACTTCAAATCTGGTATGCTGATATTGATTTGGCAGAACTGATTGAAAAAGGAGATGACGAAGAGATTAAAGAATTTCAACACAAACGAATAAAAAAAGCGGCAGAATATACGGCTCATGAAAAAGAGTTTGCAAAAATGACCCATCAGGAAGGTCTTCGCGCCCGAATAAAAGATGATCCGCCTTTGATTTATCATCCATCTGGCGAAGAAGAAAAACAAATTTTGTTGGAAGCCGGAATAATACATAAACGCTATCTGGATACTTTATCTGATGAAAAAAAAGTATTGTTAAGCAGGTATGCTTTGCATGATTTAGCAATAAAAGTAGTAGGAGTAGGAAGTGTTGGAACACTTTGTGGTATTAGTCTATTAATGTCGGCTACAGGCGAACCAATTTTTTTACAATTTAAAGAAGCTCGAAAAAGTGTTCTGGAAGGCAATGTAAAGGCAAAAGGAAAATACAGTCATCAGGGCGAACGAATTGTTAGAGGACAAAAGTTAATGCAATCTGCTTCAGATATGTTTTTGGGATGGACAAATGACGACAATGGAAAGTTTTTTTATATCCGTCAGCTTCGCGATGCCAAAGTAAAACCTGTACTTGAAATCATGAAAGCAAAAAACGTGGCCGATTATGCAAAAGCCTGCGGATGGGCACTTGCAAGAGCACATGCTCGTACAGGAGATCCTTCGGTATTGTCTGGTTATATTGGGAAAAGCGATGAGTTTGCCAATGCAGTTTCAAGATTTTCTATCTCGTACGCCAATCAAAATGATCAAGATTATAATAAAATGATAGAAGCTATAAAAGAAGGAAGATTGCCAATTTCATCAGAAGTATAACCTTTTTTAAGCAAGTAATTAATTTAATCAAAATAGAATTTATGACCAAAAAGTTTTTGTTTTTGATGGGTTTTGTAATTATTACAATTACAGCTAAAAGCCAAACACAGCGTATTGATTCTACGGCTGTTTATCTCTTAAATCGAACCAGTGAAACATTGCAGGATATAAAGTCTTGTAGTTTTACGGCGGTTACCACTTATGATGTTCCAAATGAAAGTTTAGGACTTATAAAACATGCGATAACAGACAAAGTCGCCATTAAATTTCCTGATAGAATGAAAGTCACTTCTACAGGCGATAAAGGAAATCGGGGTTTATGGTATAGCGGTAAAAAGCTAAATTATTATTCACTTGATAATAATACATACGGCTTTGTGACAGCTCCTGCCTCTGTTATCGAAACCATTGATGAGGTTAGTAAGAAATTTGGAATTGAATTTCCTGCTGCAGATTTTTTCTACCCTACTTTTTTACAAGATCTTACTTCAGAACAAGGAAATTTAATGTTTTTAGGAAGAACGATAGTCGACGGACGTGAATGTTTTCATATTGCAGGAAGCGATAAAACAAAAAGTTTTCAGTTTTGGATCGCAAATGACGATTTGTTTTTACCTGTAAAAATGGTAATCGTGTATACTTCGGATAAAGATAAACCGCAATATGAAGCACTCTATAAAGACTGGACAATAAATAGTGATTATCCTGACTCGATGTTTGAATTTGCGACGCCGCCAAAAGCAACAAAAGTGAAATTAGTGCCTAGGGAAAACAATAAATAATCATATAAACTCCATAATTATGAAATCATATCAACCCAAAAATAAAATCTCAATCATAATTATTGCATTCTTTGCACTATTACTTATGATTCCGGAAGAGGCAACCGCACAACGATTTGGTCATTTTACGCCTCATGCCGTTATGCCTAGACCAATGCCAATGCCTAGACCCACACCGCGACCAATACCGCCTACACCACGACCAATACCACCGAGACCATTGCCGCCACCGCCGCATCCTTATCCATATCCTAGACCTTTACCGCCGCCGTTTCATCCTTATCCAGTACCTTATCCTTATATATATCATCCGTTCGTGCCTTATTATTGGGGACCAACATGGTATCCTGTAGGATTCTTTATGGCAACTTTAACGACTGCGGCAATTGTAATTTCTGTCGAAAATAATCAATACAATTATGACGATGGAGTTTACTATACAAAAGAATCTAATGGTTATAAAGTAGTGCCGGCGCCACTGGGAGCAACAATCTCAGAATTGCCAAAAGGGTATGCAACGATTAATGTTTCCGGAACAGATTACTACTATTATGGAGGAGCATATTATACTAAGGACTCAAGCAAATATAAAGTAGTAAATGCACCTGTTGGAGCCATTGTCTCTCATCTTCCTGAAGGAGCTGAGGAGAAGACGATTGATGGTCAAAAATATATGATTTATAACAATGTATATTATCAGCCAATCTCAAAAGACGGACAAGACAGTTATGTTGTTGTACAGGGAAAATAATTGTCTAAAAAGTATTCGGAATAGTTTGTTTTAAAGTCAAAAAGCATTCTGAAAAAATAAGTAAGAATTTTATATATAATACTATGTAGGTTAAATAAAATAATTTATCTTTGAGTGTAGAGTAAGGTACTGTTTTATAGTTTGTTATGAGAAAATAATAAGATATTTAACAGAAACTTCAATATATTCAGGATTTAAGCAGGATTTTAAGAATTTCAAGTTAAACGAATTTAATCATTAATTTAAATACCATAAGATGAATATTAAAAGAAAGAATCTTCGTATAATCCCATTATTATTTTTGGGTTTAGTTTACAGCTGTTCTCCAACTGTAAAAGTTACAACCGATTATGACCATTCTGCAAATTTTGGTGAATATAAAACTTTTGCATTTTATGATCTAAAAGCGCAAGAAGGACAGATAAATCAATTAAATGTTGATCGTATAACAAAGGCAATCCGTGCCGAACTTATCAATAAAGGTTTTACCGAAACGACCAATAATCCGGATCTAAAAGTAAATGCAGTAACAATCTTAAAAAATAAAACTCAGGTTACAGCAAACTCTGATTTTTATGGTTACGGCGGAATGTATCGTCCATACGGATATTGGGGTGGTGGTGCCATGATGGGAGGAGCTAACACAACTTTTAATACTTACGACTATGTTGATGGCTCACTTGTAATTGATATTGTATCATCAAAAACGCAAAAACTAATTTGGCAAGGAATTGGAAATGCAGAAATTGATAGTAAACCAGATAATCCTGACGAGTTCATTGCGAATTCAATCAAGAAAATTCTGGAAGGTTTTCCTCCAGGAATGGCAACAAAATAGCCAATAACTATTATATAAAATACTATACTTATCAATCCCCAGATAAGTATGGTATTTAATAAGTTCGTGATGATTTCTTTTAAAATTTATTTTGAAAGGAAAAGTAATATTCATACAAATCAAGCTTAAACAACATGATAGATATACTACTTTCACTTTTCTTTTTTGTGGCAACAATAGTTGGTTTTGCAACATCATTTATGGTTCTTTTTTCAAAGAAAAAATATTCAAAAAGTTTTTTTTTAGGACTATTTATGTTTAGTCTAGCTGTTGTAAGCATCTATAATTTTTACTTGTCTGCAAATGATTTAAAGGATTTTCCAGATTTATTTATGATCACAAAATCCTTCATTTTTTTAGTTGCTCCGTGTACATTTTTATATGTTCGAAACATTTTGTTTTCGGAGAGAATATTTAGAAAATATGATTGGTTACATTTCTTACCTTTTCTGGTTTATTTTAGCTTAACAATTTTTGTCTGGATTGGCAGTCAAATTAATCTTCATATTGTACAGTATGTTTCTGCCAAAGTAAGAAGTCCTTTTTCGATGCTGAGTCTAACCATTTGGTTGTTCTATGCTTTTTTTCAAACCATGATGATTTTGAATTATGATTTGAAAAGATTTAAAGAAAATCATTTTAATCGAATGAAGATTTTGAGTTGGATAAGAGTTTATAATTTGATGATATTATTTTTATTTTCAGCCCTTTTTGTTCATTATTTTTTAATTAGTCGTATTGGGCGTGTTGATTTTTCGTGTTATATTTTAATCTCTTCAGTTTTGGTCTTTACAGTGGGATGGCTCTATTTTAAGCCACAAGTTTTTTACGATACCAATGAGAATTTAGATTTAATAGATGAAATATCGGTTACAATAGAAACAAAAGATAATAAAACGATGCTGCCGGTAGTAAAGGATTTAACTGCAGAAAAGAAAAAAGAGTACCTCTCAAAATTAGAGAGTGTTTTTGCCTCCAAGAAACTTTTTTTGAAGAAAGATTTAGTAATTCGGGATATTTCTGATGAAACCGGAATATCCGTCCATCATCTTTCCAATTTGATAAATTCAGAATTGAACCTTCATTTTCAGGATTATGTTAATTTAAAAAGGATTATTTATTTTAAAGATAAAATAAACGATCCCGAATGGAAAGATTTATCATTAGAAGGCATGGCATGGGGATCAGGTTTTAAGTCTAGAACAACTTGTTTTAGAGCTTTTATCAAACATACTGGAAAATCACCTTCTGAATATTTTAAAGTAATTAGAATAAACTCTGAGAAAACAGCACCTTATTATTTAAAGGAAACTTCAAACTAAAAAAGGTTTACAAAAAGTAGCTGTAATGACTCAATAATTTTTTAAACATTAGCTATGAAAACGAAATCTAGTAAACAAAGACAAATTATAAAAAAAGTTTTTCCCGTAATGATTTTTATGGTTTGTTTCGTTAGTCACGCGCAACTTAAAGGTGGGCATATACTTGGAGCAATGGGTTTACAATCTGGAACTCAAACTCCCGAAAATACATTAAGTGTTTATATACCAGGTTATTTTTACAGTGCATCTTCCTTAAGAAATGCAAATGGAGACAAATCGATTGCCAACCCTGATTTGACCATGAGCATTACCGGTGTGGGAGGATCGTATGTAAGTGATTTTAAAATTTTAGGTGCCAATTATGGAGCAACAGTTTTACTTGCTTTTGCGGCCAACACAATTCAAGGAAATAGTACAGATGTTCATAATTCGTTGGCCTTCACAGATTCCTATATTCAACCAATACAATTAGGATGGCATAATAAAAGAGCCGATTTTGTTTTTAGTTATCAAATGTATCTGCCAACGGGAAAGTTTACCGCAGGAGCTTCAGATAATAGTGGTTTGGGAATGTTTATGAATGAATTTTCGGCAGGAACAACCTTATTTTTTAATGATAAAAAAACAATTCATTTTTCTGCTCTGGCATCTTATGAAATTAACGGAAAAAAGAAAGATACCGACATTAAAACTGGCGACATTTTAAGTGTTGAAGGAGGTTTAGGGAAAACTTTTTATGTAATGGATGGAACTAATCCAATGCCGAAATCAATTATAAATGCAGGTTTGATATATTATTTGCAATATAAAATGACAAGTGATAAAATTCCGGTTCCTGTAATTGGAGTTGTTGAAGGACATAAAGATCGCGTGGGCGGAATTGGTGCTGAGATAAATTATTTTCATATTGGATGTAGCACTTCTGCAGGAATTCGTTGGATCGCTGAGGTTGAAGCAATAAATAGATTTCAGGGAAATACCTTTTTTCTAACGTTGGCACACGTATTTAGTTTCAAGAAAAAATAATTAAAAGCATTAATAAGGACTGTTTTAAGTCTGAGTAATGATTCTTTTTTAATGAATACGGTAAATTCTAAAGTTGTTTAAATGGCAAATAAATATTCAGATTCTAATATGAAAAGCAAAAAACTCTTCCGAAAAATAGCCTTGTTAAATCTTTTTTTTCTTTTATCATTTAATGCAATTGCCCAAAAACAGCATGTAAGTTTAAGAGATTCGATAGATGGCGCCATAGATTTAAGCGATTACATTATTTATGCACATGGTTTTATTGTCGTTCCAACCTTAATAACAGAGCCGGCTCTAGGAGGAATTGGTGGTGCAGTTGTACCTCTTTTTCTTAAAAAACATGCGCCTGTAATTGATGAAAATGGAAAAAAAAGATTTATAGATCCTGATATTACAGGAGCTATGGGAATGTATACAGGTAATAAAAGTTGGGTTGCAGGTGCATTTCGAGCAGGAAGTTTTGTAAAATCTAAAATAATGTATCGTGTAGGGGCTGGATATGGAAATGTAAACATGTCTTTTTATGAAAATTTGCCCAACGGTAAAGACAAAGAAATAGATCTTAATTTTGAATCATTTGTGTTTTATACGCGGGTAATGAAACAGTTTAGAAACGCAAAATGGAGCGCAGGACCGCAGTATCTTTTGTTAGACTCTAAAATTAATTTTCCAGACTTAAATAATCTTCCCTCGTTTGCTAAGCTTTCAGATGTAAAAAGTACAGTGAGTCAGTTGGGAGCGGCAATTCAGTTTGATGGGCGTGACAATATATTTACACCAGATAAAGGAGTGCGACTACAAGCAGACTTTTTTTGGTCAGATAAAGCATTAGGTAGTGATTATCAGGCTTGGAGGATAAATTTATCTGCCATAGGATATTATCCTTTAACTAAAAAATTAATTGGTGGACTTAGGTTAGAGGGAGAGCAGGCGTTGGGGAGTCCACCTTTTTATCTAAGACCAGGAATTAATTTAAGAGGTGTTCCCGCTGCAAGATATCAAGGTAAAGCCAGTGTGGTTACCGAGGGCGAACTGCGTTGGGATTTGTACAAAAGATGGAGCCTTATGGGGTATGGCGGTTTAGCAAGTGCTTTTAATGATTGGGATAAAGCTTTTTCTAAACCAGTCGTTTACAGTTACGGTTCAGGATTTAGATATTTATTGGCTCGAAAATTCAAACTCAGAATGGGAGTCGACGTAGCAAAAGGTCCCGAAGATTGGGCATATTACGTTGTTTTTGGCAGTAACTGGCTACGATAATACAATTAATAGTATTAAATATATAAAGAAATTGGTTAGTTAGATGTTCATTGTAAAGCCCCGATAGCTGTATCTACTGGGGCTTTACGCATTTAAAAGAAGTGTAATGTTAAATATTTAAGAAAATATTAACTGTTTTACTTCGCATAAATTATTTATTATTTAATTGTTTTGTAACAAAAAGTAAATTACAACAACTAATTTATCAAAACATTAAATCTACATTATGAATACATTTTCATTCAAATCAGTACTGGCGGCTTCAGTTTTTTTTGTTGGAGCATCTAGCTGTTTTGCACAAGACATTTTAGTGAATTCACTAAAGCTTAATGCAAGCGAAAAAAGTAAAGAAAACTTTAAATTCACAGAAGTAATTAATCTTGGAACAACTTCGGTAAAATTGCAAGGTTCATCAGGAACTTGTTGGAGTTATTCAACAAACTCTTTCTTAGAGTCAGAAATGATTCGTTTAGGGAAACAACCAGTTGAATTATCTCAAATTTACTCAGCAAGAAATGTTTATGTAGAAAAAGGTATCAATTATGTACGCATGCACGGTGCAGTTACTTTAGGTGACGGTGGTGCATTGCATGATGTAATTAATATGTACAAAAAATACGGAACCGTTCCTAGAGAAGTTTACACAGGATTAAACTACGGAACAGATAAAAATAAATTTGGAGAAATGTCGGCTCTTATCGAAGGAGTTTTGGCAGCGGTTGTAAAAAATCCAAACGGAGAATTAACACCAAACTGGCAAAAAGCTTATGCTGCCGTTATTGATTCGTATTTAGGAAAAGTACCGGAAAACTTTACTTACAAAGGAAAAAACTATACACCACAATCTTTTGCTAAAGATGTAGTAGGAATTAATCCAGATGAGTATATCGAAATGTCATCATTTACAACATCTCCATACTACCAAAAAACAACAATGATGGTTCCGGACAACTGGTCATTTGATCAGGTTTACAATGTAAAAGTAAATGACATGACAGATGTTATCGACAATGCATTGAAAAAAGGATACACAGTAGCTTGGGCAACAGATGTAAGCGAGAAAAGCTTTAGCTGGAAAAATGGAGTAGCATACGTTCCAACAAAGAAATTTGAAGATATGACTGCCGAAGAAAAAGCAGACATGTTTAACGGACCAAAAGCTGAACCGGAAATTACTCCAGAAATGCGTCAAACTGCATTTGACAATTACACAACTACAGACGATCACGGTATGCACATTATTGGTCTTGCTAAAGATCAATCTGGAAAAGAATATTACATCGTAAAAAATTCTTGGGGAGAAACAAACGATTACAAAGGTTTCTTGTTTGTAACCAAAAATTTCGTAAAATATAAAACGACTGCTTTGTTAGTAAACAAAGGAGGAATTCCTTCTGATATTGCTAAAAAACTTGGAGTATAATTTTATTCCAGATTTTAAGATAAATAGAAAAGCGCTGCAAGTAATTGTGGCGCTTTTTTTATGTTGATTTTAATTCCATCGAATTCGATGGAATTAAAATTAAGATTTTTTTGAAGTTTTTGCCTTGAGACTTTTGCTCTTTTATATATTTTTAAAGTTATGCTGCAATATTTATTTCGATACGTTTATAGATTTTTCCAAACTCATTCAAAATATCTTGATATACATTTTTATTACATTTTTCATCAATTATTTCTATTACAACGGAATAATCTTGTTTATAATCTTCATTTAAATTCCCTCTTGTATAAAGTCTTAACCTTAAATCCCATAATCCTACTAAGTAAGACCTAGTAAAACTTTTCTCGAATTGTATTATGGGATTCCAAGGTAAATTGTAATTGTTATCACTTATGTTTATAGCAGAAAAACCTTTTTCTGCAGGTTTAAATAGCTTGGCAGATATTCTTGAATTTGAATACTCACATTCATTATCTGGATTCACCGAAGGATCGTAGGTAATTGTTATTTTTATTTTTAATTTGGAATCTTCTTCGCATGCCAAGGTTTTGGGAATGTGAAATGAAATGTATTGATAATTTTCTTGGTCTAGTTCTCCTTCAAATATATATGCTGCATTAAAATCATTAGCCCTAATCGCATTTTCAATGTTTGGTTCTCCAAAACCCACATATTTAGAGTTAGCATCAGTACATAGGCTATGTTTGTCTCTTTTGTCGCTAAAATGGCATATAAGATTTTTTACTAGATTTGGATCGCTATTAGGATAATAATCAAATAATTTTTGAGCATATTGAGAAATAAGAGGAGCAGCATGACTTGTGCCTACATCTAGAGCTAAATGTAGGCCATCAGAACTGATTCCATATGTTGAAATACGTGGGGCAGTAGTATAAGGAGAAACGAGATTTCCACCATGAGCGACTACTTCTGGCTTTATACCTCTATCTGCACCAGGACCAATTCGAGAAAAAGCTGAATGAGAATTGTTTATAGATAATGAATTTGGATTTGTATATTTTGCAATTGATCCCACGGTTAAACCAAGTAAAGATTCTGCAGGACATCCTATCCTGGATTCGAAATGATTAAAATGATCCACAGGAAAATTCCCTAAAATCCTATTTATATTTCCTGCAGCAATCACAAATAAAACTTTGTATCTTTTTGAAAGAAAATCTAATAGTTTTGCTAATTCAGAGAATTGGAAATCAATAATTGGATTTGGAATTCCTAAAGATAAATTGAATACTTTTATTTGTTCAAAATTTTTTATTACGACTTCTTCAATTGCAATTCTCAGTTCGAACTCAGTCGGATTTTTTTCATTTCCAAATTGATCTAAACCAAATACAGGAACATCTAATAAATAGCAATATGGTTCTAAAATATGTGTTCCTAAACAATTTTCTATATCGTCACCAAAAACACATCTGCTGGCAACAAAAGTTCCATGACTATATCCACAATCAACAGAGCCAGTTGGAAGATAACGTATCTGTCCTTGGATAATATTATTAAAAACACCATCATTACTAATTCCAGAATCGATTATACAAATTATTGAATTTGACTGTACAGGTAATACTTTTAATTCAATTGGTATTTTTTCTGCAGGAAATGAATTTTCAACAAAAAAAGTTTGATTAGTTTTTATTTCTTTGATTGTTGTAAACTCGGAAGCGATTGCAGATATAAATTTGCTTTTAATAGTACATTCTATAGAAGTAATTCCATTTGCAAAATTTCTAAAACTCACTTTTTCTGTATATTGTTTTACTTCTTCTACAATTGTATTGTTTATAGCTAATCTTTCTTTTCTTTGGAGTGCATTAAATAGATTAATGATAACTGAAACCTCTTCATTTGAGTTTAAGTCAATTTCTGATTTAATTTTATTTTCTGTAGGAATCGTTAAAATATGTTCAATCGGAGAAAAGTAAGTTTTACCTATATTATCATCACTTTCAATATATTCATTTAACTTTTCTTCAAAATTTTCAAAATTTTCTTTTTTTATTCGTGCAGTACCGATTGATTTATTTGAACTAGAATATGTTAAGATTTCTAGGCCAAGGTGCTCAATTTTTTGCTTTTGACCTTTTATTGAATATCCTCTAGGAGTTTCTACTTGAAGATAAATGTCAGAAGTATAATTGTAATCTTTTTTATTAAATTCAGTTTCCTTTAATTTAAAAACTTCAGTTAATAATTTTAAACCATGTTCTGTATGATTGTCTCTTTTAACAGAAATGCCACCTCCAGTTTTTTCATATTTTTCATTTCTAATGTTTTCTTTAGGGATTTCAAAATGAAATTTATCTTTGGCCATATTTTAAAGTTTTGATTAAAAATCATTTTAATATGATTATTTTTAAGAAACATTGCAAGTAACACTAATTATACAAAGTTTTATCAAGTACTTTTACCTGATTTTTAGCTTTTGTAAATGTAAAATTCTAATCTCTTATTTTTTTACGGATTTCCATAATGCACTTTAAAAAGTTCTAATAAAGTATAGTTAAGATATTTCATAGAAATATTTAAACTAAAAAAGAGGCTCAATGTGAGGCCTCTTTTCCTTGTTGTATTTTTCTAAAAAGAATTATTTTCCTTTCAATAATTTCTCCAAATATTCTACTTTTTCTTTTTCAGCCTGAACCAAACGCTCATAAAGTTCTACAACTTTATCAAGAGGATTAAATGAGCACTGATGATTTTGACTGAAAGCTCCTTGACTATTGCTGAAATCAGTATCGTGAAATGTGTTGAAATAATTAATCATATTTTCTTCCGAGAAATTTTTAATTGCTTCCGCAGTTACACCAAGTGCTTTTGCAACTTCAATTAATTTTTCCTCATCTATAGTTTCGCTATTTTCAATAGCCGAAATAGCTTGTTGATTTGTTCCTAAAGCTTGTGCCAATGCTTCTTGTTTCATATCTCGAAGTTCACGAATACGGCTAATTTTTCGCCCTATGTGATATGGTTTTGTAAGTGTGCTCATAATTCAAAGATAATAATTAAGTATCATAACAAGCAGTATGTAAAAAACATATTTAATGATGTACAGTACGGGTAAAAATGATTTAGTACAGTATAATCTATTGCTTAATTGCGGCGCTTAAACAAAAGTACAATTTTTCTCACGTATAATAATTAAAAACAATGCAAAAAGAAAATCACAAACCATCACATCATAATGATATGATGCAATCTGCAGCCAGATTCCTTTCGGCACTTTGCATGGAAAGAGAGTTTAAGTATCAACCGGGGTATTTAGCTGAAATTTTCGAGATTATTCTCGAAACTGAAATTGGTAATGATCTCGATTTGCGAACTAAAATGATGGGTTGTATTAAAACCAGTAAAATGTTGGCAAAAGCATTAGAGCCATTCTCAGATCAAGAAATAGAAAATGCCTGTATCGAAATTATTAACGCATAAAAATTAAAAAAAATAAATAGGTCAAGAAATGGTTTCAATTGTCGAACTTTGACAGCAAAACAAGCACTTAAACGGCTTTTAAGGTTGTTTACGGGCATAATAAAATTAAAAAGATAACTAGAGGTACCTTTATGTTGTCTTTTTGTATTAGACAAAAACTTTATCTAACTTATCATGAAAACTTATGCAGTACTTATTATCGCAATTACGGCTGCTTTTTCTTTTAAATGTTTTGGACAAAGTATCAATCCCACTTCGCAAAACATTGCAGCATTAGGTAACACAACTTCTCAGTCAAACAACTCGCCAAAAGACGATCTTGTGATAGTGGCTTATGATGTTGTAGAAACAATTAATATGGCTTTTGGTAAAAGAATTACTAATTACGAAGTTTCTAAACTAAGTATGGTTAGTACATATGATCTTGGCCCACATAATACCAGAGTCGTAACACCAGTATACGCAAAAGCAAAAGTAAAAACTGTCGAAGCAGGTTTACATTCAAAAACTATTGTCGATACCGCCAGAACTAATATTAAACCAATTAACGTAGGTGTAATTGCACCGGCCGAAGCACAAAAATATCTCACCATAGATGTAATAAGCACCTATGAGAAAGTTTTAGAGAAAGGTTATATATCTTTAGATATGCTAATGAAAGTTGCCGATAGAGCCTATTTTGATGGTGATTTTGCTATTGCGGCCAAATACTATTCGCAACTCTTTAGTTTAACCAATAATTTAGAATCGATGTATTACTATCGATACGCACAATCTTTAAAGGGAATCAATCAAATCGAGAAAGCCGACGAAATGATGAAACTGTTCGAAGTTAAAAACGCAGCTTTTGGAGTAGTGAAAGAATGATTCAATGGTTCTGTAGAAAAAAAGATTATCATGAAAATGATAGTCTTTTTTATGTTTTATAGAATCCTGTTTGTATTGTTTCGAGAGATCTCCTATTACTTTCTATCAAATTCATATACAGAGGAACGGTTTGCTGCTTTTATTTTCCAATCAACACGTTGTATTCCTTTGGTATTGTTACTCCATTAAAATGGTTTGTCAAGCCGTAGAATATTACAATTGTTGTGATAAGTCCCAGAATCAAGATTGCAATTGATTGTCTTTTTGGTGATAATCCAAAAACAATTTTCTCCATTTTTTTGTTATGAATAGAAGCAACATGGCCAAAAAAGGATAGAATTGCGAGTCCGTAATAGGGGATGAAGAACAGGTTAAATGGAAATGAGTTTAATCCAGTTACTCCAAAATAGAAGTTTGTATCCAGTTTTAAAAAAAGACGTCCACTCATAACGGCGCTCAAATGAATGATAAAGAAAATTGATAAATAGAATCCTGTCCATAACTGTAATTTGTCAAATTTAGAAGTTGCTAATTTTCTATTTGTTTTAAAAAGTTTTAGTCCAGTAATAATTTGAATAACCACGGCTAATAATAAAATGGTTTCAACTAAAATGTTACGATAAAAAAATCTCAAAGTGTTCATTGTTTCAATGTGGTCCTGAGCCCCAAAAACACTAATAACATGATTGAATAAATGTAGTCCGATAAAAATCGTAATTGTTAGTCCAGATATATAATGAAGATTCTTGATTGTCATTTCTCGTATTCATTTATTTTTAGCGATTTGTTAAAAGTAGTAAACTTTTATGCTTGATTGGATAAGTAATCGAGAAGTATTGATTTCAGTATTCTTTAAACAAAAAAAGACTATCATGAAAATGATAGTCTTTTTTTAAGCTCCCCCTCTTGGGCTCGAACCAAGGACCCTCTGATTAACAGTCAGATGCTCTAACCAACTGAGCTAAGGAGGAATCACCTTAAAGGTAAATATGTTTGCTAAAAAAAGTTGCTCCCCCTCTTGGGCTCGAACCAAGGACCCTCTGATTAACAGTCAGATGCTCTAACCAACTGAGCTAAGGAGGAAGTTGTTGCTCTTTTTAGCGAGT
>Ga0302173_10000382_pt1 | contig 24166 bp, 10 predicted proteins | sample I_Fen_N3_1_FD_198785 | JGI IMG/M metagenome (GOLD analysis project Ga0302173, IMG submission 198785) | Peat permafrost microbial communities from Stordalen Mire near Abisko, Sweden - I_Fen_N3_1 | ecosystem: Environmental > Terrestrial > Soil > Wetlands > Permafrost | place: Sweden: Abisko... | reverse complement strand
CAAGCTAAGAAAAGAAAAATAAGAAAAAAAGTTGATTGGAATAACGAATATGAAATTGTGTTAAATGAACATTTTATTTCTGATCCGTGGTATGATCTTCATAAAATGCTTATATAATCAAATTTATGTGGAATATTAATCCATTTTATAAGATGGTGTTTTTTTAATTTTTTATATTACCATATTAATGAAAACAATCCATTTAAATTTATGTTTGTACTGAATATATAACCATTATATAAAAATATTCTCAAATAGCATTGCCTTAAATTAACAATTGACTTTTTGAAAATATTTTTATGCAACAGTAGTGACTTCCAGTAATTAAAACCAAGAAAATTTAACTATACTAACTCCGCATATTATACGACCATATTATCCTGCCTGTGAATTATAATCTCAAAATACATGAATAACATCATATGTTAACTATTTATATTAAAAACATGCATTATAGCCTGCCCACTAATATATCCTCATTTACTGTAGCTCTCTTCAACGCTACTAAGCTATTCAAACCACAATAAAATTAAACTACTAACCATTAGATAAAAGCTTAGCTAGTCCACTTTGTGCAGATATTTGTTCGCAAAGTAAACTTTCCCGTCTTTTTATTTCATCTAATGAAATTTTAGGCTGCATTTTCGATGCCTCAGTATTAGGTCTATCAGAATAGATATGATAAGTAACAGTATTAAACATTATGTTTTTTAGTAAATCAATTGTCTGATCAAAATCTTCTTTTGTTTCAGTTGGAAATCCTAAGATAACGCCAGTGCCTAAAAGTACTTTAGGATAATCATGATTTAATTTTTTTAAATACTGTTTTACATCTTCAATTTGGTATTTTCTTTTCATTTTTGCTAAAACTTTATTGCTTCCAGATTGGATAGGAATATTCATATATAATATACGATCTGTATTGAATATCTTTGTAAAATCATCATAGTATTTTATGATCCATTGTGGTGAAATATATAAAAATGAAATTTTAAAGTTCCCACCAAGATTAAGTATTTTATTCATTAATTGAATTATATTTGAATTTATATCTTGACCATAGCATCCGCAGTCGCTTCCTATAAGCATAAGATGCTTTATTTTATCAACGCCTATTTGGCTAATTTCATTTAATATTTCATCAGTCTTTCTACTTTTAAGTGCTCCTTGAGAGAATCTAATAGCACAATAAGAACAATTTCCTAAACATCCAGAACATAATTTAACATACGTATATTCTGAAGAATGATTAAATCCATTTTTATTCCACAGTCCAAATAAATTACTTTCTTCTAACACGCCATCTCCAATTCTTGAATTCTTACTACTTCCATTAAGATCTTTTTCAGAAAAACTATTTACATATTCTATATTCTTATTTACACTAAGATGTTCATATAATTTTTCATTTGAAATTAATTCATAGTCCTCATTCTTTAATTTTTCTTTAATTAATTCTTTATTTATTTTTTCTAAGCATCCAGTAATTATTAATCTAGAATTATTATTTTTTTCATTAAGAATATTAGTTAGTTGAATTATGCTTCTATCTTCTGTGCTTTTTGTAGCACCACATGAAAAGTATATGATGAGTTCGGCTTCTTTGCAAGATTCTACCAATTTCCATCCACTTTTCTCTAAATTTTCTTTCATAACAGAAGAATTCATTTTATTATTTGTGCACCCACTAGCTGTAACAAACACTTTTTTCATTTTAAATCCTCTCCTTTTCTTATTAAATACCAATTACAATTCTAGAATTAAGTTTATTAATAAGTGCAATTACAGAAACTGCTGCTAAAGACGAAAACTTTCCTGAACTTTCATCCAATTTTCCTTCTAACGTAACTGTCAACTTGCCAAATTCTGAATTCACACTCGTTTCTAAATTATAGCCTTCCACATATGAATGAAAACCAACCTCTACTTCTGTTTCATTATATCCTAAGCTTGCCTCTGCTAACGATGCTGAAGTATTTAATGAAGTTTTAAATACTTCCATGGCCTGTTTTACATTTCCTTTAAAGTACTCTCCTTCTCCAAATTTTTGTGCTAAAGGATGCTTAAGATTTCTTAAACTTTTATATTTCGCACTTTTTAATCCCCAAACTTTCATTGCTAAAACCGCATCAATACCTGGGGGAGTTCCTGGTAAATATATCTTAGAATTTCCTTCCTCAGCTGATTTGATTAATGATCTTCTTATATCTTCTTCAACTAAAATTCCATTACTAAGACTAATGATGCTAATTCCATTTTTTAAAAAATTTGCGACCGTATTTTTAACAAAATCACGTGAAGCTGATTCAATAAGAAAATCTATACCTAAAGTTAACATTTCTTCTACGCAATCACATACCTTAATTTTGTTGGATATTTGACTCATACGATTCCGTTTTTCAGGATTTCTATCATATACATACATGACACAATCTCCTGAAATTTTATCTATATTTTCACATATAATACCGCCTACATTACCGCATCCTACTAATCCTAATCTAATCATAACACAATCCCTCTCTATTACTAAATAAGCATAATTTTCTATTATATTCAGTATATAAAAAACAAGCCATTTTTATATACTTGCTGATAAAATATACGTTTGTTCATAAGATTTATATGTTGTAACTATTTTGACACCTTTTAACCGCTAACCGTTTATAATAATATATTAACAAATATTAACTTTAAAATTACTTGACAACTCTAAAACTTCTAAATATTATCATTGTCAAACCTCATTAAAGACTAAGGTCCGAAGTTCAATTTTTCGATCATTGATAATTCCTGATCCAACCATTGCATCCACTGTAACATATTCTATATCTAAAACATTTTTTTTAATTTTATTTAAAGTAGTCTCTATTAATTCTATATGTCTATTATTGTTAATATTGAAAAAATATGCACTTGTATTCATATAGGGAGTCTTTTCTACTAACTTTATTGCTATTTCTTTAACATTGCTTTTATATGCATCCGATATTATATTTTCACAAACTTGCTTAGCTGTATAATTTAACAAAGAATAACAACCAACACTTTTCGGTACTGCTACACATCCACTTAATATTTTATTTTTTTCTATCTTGCTAAGTGCATTTTGCGTGAATCTCTTGTCAAAAAGTATTCTGAGACGCTCGTCTTCCAAAATAGAGAAATATTCTTCAATATTTTTTTCAAGAACACTATCTGAAAAAATAAATTCACTTTGGCTGTCGCAGCTTATGATTTTTCTATAACTTCTTACTACCATATCAAAATTTTCAAAATAATTGTCTTTTACCTCTCCAAATTCATTTAAAGTCCTTACTTTCAACTTACCTGAAGTTTTTAGCCTATATAGGGCCTCAACGTATTGCTCCATATAGGTTAAGGCGACTTCACAGTTCTCTCCTGTTTCTTTAATTTGTCTTATAAATTCTTGAGACATAACTTTATAGTTGTATCCATCATCTGAATTCCATCGTTCCTTACCACTTAAGCAAATTAGAATTTTTTTAGGTAACTTATTTTTTGATTTTTTATAAGCATAAATATATCTTTCAACAAATGACCTCAAAATATTATTTTTATCTTTTTTTAGCAACTCATCTTGTGATAAATTATAATAGTGCTCCCTAAAGTCATCTATCCATTGTAATCCTCCATGAAGATCGTTGATATCAACTACAATTGGAATTATATCCTCTCCTTTTTTATCTAAAATAAAATCGACTTTGGTTACCAATTTTGAAATGCCTTTGTGTGATATTTCTTTTTTTCTTTCAATACTAAACTCGTTAATAAGTAAATTTAACAATTCGTTGTAATCATCACATTTTCCGTGTGATCTTTTAATAAACTCATAATTATTGCATAAAATGCTATTTATTTTGATGGAATTATCACTAATAGTTTTAAACAAAAAATTATTCATTTTTAAATAAAATGGTGCCATATGAAACGGTCTTTTTACATTAGGAATGTTTAGATTAGTATTACTTTTATCACTTACATATACATTACGTAGATTTTCTTTTTGATTTTCGTCTCTTATATATAATAACCAATCTGCAATCTGAGATCCTCCTGCACGAAGAATAGCTGAACTAATTATTCCATAAATATGTTTAAAAGACGATATAGAAATTCTGTTTCTTTTTAAGATATTATCTCTGTCATTTCCACTTATGAACGGCTTCAGCAAATTCCAATTCAAATTAATAAATTCAACCAATTCATTATCAGAATCTATATTTTTTAATTCATTCCATAAATTATACGGTAACTTTTGTATTTTACCCATTCCGTATGATGGGCAATATTTTTGTTTATCCATTCTTTTCTCCTTTACAAGCTCAAGTTTGATTTAATTTTATTATTATAAAAATATTGAGGTCATGAATATTTTTTCTAAACTATAATTTCACTGCGTAACTCGTCTTCTACTTGAAATTTATAAGATATTAAAAAAAACTATATGATTTTTTACTATCGTTATGATCATCAAATATTTTAAACATTTCTACTATATTATCTTCAAACTCTTTTGTTGACATAGAAGAAAAATTGCTATGAAACTTCTGCAATCCATCTTGTGTGGAAAGGTCTATTTCTTCTTTGCTACTAATTTTATTTTCTAAAATAAATTCATACAATTTTGTATTAGGCATTGGCATATAAACGTGTAAATCACCACGAAATGGATCTAAACATTTTAACAAGTCAATAGTCTTTTCCATATCATCCTTTGTTTCAGTTGGTATTCCACACATAAAGCTTGTTTTTAGTTGAAGACCATGGCTTTTAATTTTCTTCGCACTTTCTTTTATTTTACTTATAGTTAGTCTCTTGTCTAACAACTTTAATATTCTTTCACTTCCTGATTCAACTCCCATCGTCACCGTAGTACATCCTGCTCTTTTTAAATCTTCTAACAATTCATCATTTATGCAATCAGCTCTAACATTACATACAAATTTAATATCAAGTTTTTCTTCAATAATATATTTACAAATTTCACTTGCTCTTTTTTGATTGCTCGTAAAAGTGTCATCATATATCAGAAAATTTCTTTTCCCTCGTTCTTTTACTAAGAAACTTATTTCATCTACAACATTTTTAGCAGATCTAAATCGAACTCTGCTTCCCCATATATTTGAGCAAAATGAACAAGCGAAAGGGCATCCCCTACTTGTAATCAGGTACGAAACAATGTTCTCCTGATTTCCATTCCACATTAGATTGGGGTCCGGATATGGCAACAAATCTAAATCATGAATAAAACTATTACCAGAAGTCTCGTATATTTTTCCATCTCTATAACAAACTATTCCTGGTAAACTATCTATTCCATTTAATTCTTCAGATTCAATCTTTTCCATTAAACTAACAAAAGCGTATTCGCCCTCTCCCTTAATAACATAGTCAATGCAACTATTTTCATATAAGTATTTTTCAGCGTGGATAGTTGGACCAGGACCTCCAACTACAATGATACTATCCTTAGAAAACTTCCTTGAAATCTTAGCAACTTGTAGTGCTGATTCGACTGTTAATGTGGTAGAATTTATTCCAATAACATCAGGTTTTGTTTCTTTTAGACACTCTTCGAGATTTTTCCAGACAATATTTTTATTATCATTAATAGCTTCAAAATAATTACCAGCTTCAGTAACGTTTGTAATCCATGACTTTTTCAAACGTGTTATGGAATCATTAATTTCTATATAATCAAGATTTAAAACTTTAGTATTTATCCATCCCTCTTTAACAAGATTTGCCGCTATATATAGCGGTCCTAGCGGATATGCCTCAGACCTTACGTTCCTAAAAATCTCATATGGTGGTATAATTAACAGTACCTTTTTATTTCTTAACATTTTAATTCACCTCAATTTTTGTACATCATTTAAATTTCCTATATATTTATTCACCGGAATTGTAAAAACCTCACTCCAAGGAAGTCCATTTAAAATTTCTTTATCTTCTATATTAACTAATGCATGCCTATGGTATATAAATTCCTTATGTCTTTTAACAAGTTCATCCCATAAGTTGTTTGGAATATCTGTTGAATAAATCATTTCTAAATCAATTAACTTTTGATATACATGATTTATATTAAATTTTAGAATATCGTGTAATTTGGGGAAGTAGGTATGCCAGTAATATCTTTTTAATTTCAAAGAACTAGCGAACTCAATAGTTCTCATTGTTTCTTCTTCAGTTTCATTCGGTATGCCAATTATAAACGAACCTTCAGCATCTATTTTATATTTCTTTAATATTGAAACGGCCTCTTTTATTTTTTCAGTATTAACTCCACTTTTATTGCAATTTTTTAACATCTGATTACTTCCTGATTCAATGCCTAAAATAACTTTTTCGCATCCAGACCTTGCCATAAGAAAACATAATTCTTCATCTATTTCATTTACGCGTCCAAAGCAGCTCCATCTTATATTTAATTCATCATTTATTATGCTAGTACATAAATCCTTTAGATAAGGATAAGAGGTTAATGAACTATCTATAAATTTGAAATTCCTTATAGATACTTGTTGGATATTATATTTTATAAGTTTTATTATATCTCCAGGATTAAAACATCTATAGCTTGACCCAAAATATTCTCTATAATCGCAAAACGAACAATTGTATAAACATCCAATTGATGCAATTAACGGAAGGCTGTTGTTATGATACTTTATACTAAACTTATTCCAATTCGTTTTTAATAACTCCGGACTAAAAATTTTCTGCTGTTCCGGCCATTTAACTTCTATGTTCAATTCATTCAGATATTTCTTTAATGAATTGATTTCATTTATTGAAATAATTAAATCTATATACTCATCTGCAAAACTCAGCCTGCTTCTCGGAATATTTCCAATATTAGGGCCAACACAAATTATTTTTATATCCTTATTTGAAGATTTTATTTTTCTTGAAATTTCTATAGTTCTTGACACTGTCGAAATGGTGCTATAAAAAATAACACATGAACAATCTCTTAGTTTAATTTGTATTTTTTCTACAAAGATTTTGCACAATTTCTCGTATTGATCCAAATCTATACATTTTTCATTTTTAAATTCGACTATATCTGTATTTCTTATACTTGAACTTAAAAATGATAGACACATAAATCCAATTAAAAATTCTGTTTCATTAAATAACACTGTATTCACTAATATTGTTTTATTTATATTTAACACTAATCATCACCCCGTTATATTTACTAAAGCAGGTTCTTGTTTATCTTCTAAATTGTATTCTTTAAAATATTTTATTGCTCCAGCTAAAGCTACTGCACCATCATAAGTTGCTCCAATATTTTCTACTTTATTAAGCAATAAACGAGCTTCTTCTATTTCACTATCTGATACACTTATAAATGAACCATTAGTATTATTTATTGCTTCATACAAATAGGGATAAGATTCAGAAGGATCTCCTCTTAAAATTGCTTTAGCCAAGCCAAATGGCTTATCAACTTTATGTTTATCTAAAATAACACTACTATCATCCATAAATGCTTTTACCATAGGGTTACATGATTCTTGTTGAATACAAACAAGCTTTGGCAACTTTTTAATATATCCTGATTTTTTTAACTTTAGGGCAGTTTCATATACTCCATAAATTCCCATTCCACTGCTCACTGCTTGAAAGTAGAAACTAAAATCAGAATTTAGTTGTTCCCATGCTTCTAAAAATGCCATACTTAACCCAGCTCTTCGCGCACAATTAAAAAACCCACCTTCGTATTTAAAATTATTTTTATTAGCCAAATCTCTAGCTATTTTATGTGCATTGGAAAAATTATCGTCTACCTCATAAATTGAAATATTTTCCGATTCTAAGTTTCTATGCCTTTGCTTAAATTCTTTAGGAATAATACAGTGCATTCTTATATGGGCAATTTTTTCTGTTTCAATTCTGTTAAGCAAATATCCAAATGCGGATGTACTATTTCCTGTACTAGTTACAACAAAGTCTTCAATCTTTTTTTCTTTCATAAAGTTTGAGGCTACTATAGCCATCCTATCTTTTGTAGATCGAGTATTATTCTTTGTTTCATCTTTTAAAAATAAGTTATCAATATTAAATAAATCTCCGATCTTGACTGAATGGATTAAAGGAGTTCTACGATTACCAAACGGCAATCTCTCTTCAGGTTTTTCTAATGGTAGGAAATCCCAATATCTTTCAACATCTAATGCACTGCAATTAATTTCATATTCTTTTAGATTATCAATTGGCTTAATTAGCCCTCCACATGAATCACATTTTAATTGAAAGTTTGAACTACTAACTTTTCCACATTTATAACATTTATATACTATTTCTTTTTCTTTTATATTTAATTGCATTTCTTTCTTCTCCCCTCAGGCCTAACATTATTGTTAATCAGCTAAAAGTATAAAACAATATAGGGTTTCAGATTTAAACATTATTTCTCCTTTCATCTAATATTTTAAATTTCTATTCAAGTTAGTAAAAATAATTTTTCTACTAAAACCCTATGAAATTATTTTTGCAATAATGTGTTTAATAAAATCTTTTAATTATTTCATACTTCTTAATTTTTAATGCATCTTAAACTCTATTTGGAATCCTTCAATTCAACTTTAATATCTTTTATTTTTATTCCAGGTTTATCAATAATTTGTTGAATTATTGATACATAGTTCCTTGCAAACCACTCTATTGTTGACCTTTTAAATAAAGAAATCAAATAACTGAAAGATATCACAGTTATATCACTAAAATTTATTACCGAAAGATTCAAATCATATTTTTGTTTTTCCTCCTTAAATACATATGGAACAAATTTCAATCCATCCATTTCCAGTTTATCGTTTGTCTCCTCTCTCATGATAAACATGAAATCAACTAATGGATTTCTACCTGATTCTTTTTTAGATGAAGTTAATAATTCTTCAAATTGATAGTATTGGTTTATATATGCATTTGTTATATTTTCTTTTACGTCTTGTATAAAAGCTCCTATCTCAGAATTATCACTAGCAAAACATTTTATTAATAGCATATTTCCGAATCTTCCAACCATATTTTCTAAATCCTTTTGATCCCTTCCAGTAATTTGAATTCCGACTAATACATTTTCCTGAGCTATATACTTTGATATTAAAATACTGTAAGCTCCTAAAAAAACAGAGAATAATGATACTCCTAATTTCTCTGCCAAATTGTATACCTGTTTAAATATAGAGTTATTAATCTCTACTTTTAATGATTCACTTTCTGTGCCCCTAGGTAGAACTCGTCTAAAATCTGTAGGTATATCAATTTCTTCCGCTCGATCCTTTAATACATCTAACCAGTAATCTCGTTGTTTCTCAATGCTCTGTCTTTCTAAAATATTCTCATACCAAACCGAAAAATCTTTATATTGCAGTTTGAGTGGCTCTAACTCTTCTCCATTATAAATTTTAATAAATTCTTTCATTAATATTATGTTTGATTTGCCATCTACGATTATATGATGCATGTCTGTGAATAATAAATATTTATTAAAATTTAATTTGATTAACTTCACTCTAAATAGTGGTGCTACACCAAGATCAAATGCCTCTATAGATTTTTCAATTATTGGTTCTAATGACTCTTCTTCAGATTCTAAATATTCTACATTGAATTCCACATCTTTATCAATAATTTGAACCAATTGATTATTTATTAATTTAAATTTTGTTCTTAATATTTCATGTCTTTTAATAAGCTCAATAAATGCATATTTTACCTTATTTACATTAAGCATACCTTCTATAACGTAAGCTTTTGGCATATTATATGATTTAGAAATCATCTCGTCTTTACATAAATTGAATATTCTACCTTGAACTGGAAGAGTAGGGTAATATTCTAGCTCACCCGCCGAATGTATCTCATTTTGTTTACTATTAATTAAATGACTTATTCGCTCTGATAATTGTTTTATTGTAAGTGCCATAAAAATATCTTTTAAATCAATCTTAACGTCAAACTCATTATAAATTTTTGAAGCTAGAATTGATGCTTTTAATGAATGTCCCCCGAGATCAAAAAAATTATCGTTTAATCCAATATTTTTCACTGACAAAACTTCACAACATAATTCTATAAGTCTTTTATCTATCTCATTGCCAAGTATTTTACACTCACTTTCTAGATTTACATTTTCCTCAAATTCTAAAAGTGCATTTCTATCAACTTTTCCATTCACAGTTAATGGCATATTCTTTAATTTAATAAACTTTGAAGGAATCATATAACTTGGTAACTTATTTGACAAATAACTTTTAATTCCATCAACTGGCAAGTCATCCATTAATGTAATAAAGGCACATAAATATTTGTTTCCTATTTTGTCAACTTTGCTAATAACAACTGCTTCATTTACTTGATTATGCTTCAATAAACTATTTTCTATCTCCCTAATTTCAACTCTAAAACCTCTTATTTTAATTTGATTGTCTCTTCTCCCTAAGAATTCCAAATTGCCATCTGGCAACCACCTAGCTCTATCCCCTGTTCTATATACTCTTCCACCTTTGATAAAAGGATTATTTATAAATTTTTCTGCAGTCAATTTTGATTTATTTAAATAGCCTCTTGCTACACCATCTCCTCCTACCCATAATTCTCCAGGTATTCCTATGGGTTTAATTTTAAAATCATCTCCAACTACATAAGCAAGTGAATTATTAGTAGGCTTTCCAATAGGAATATTTTTACCGCATTCCTCTTTTATATTGTAACAGGTAGAAAATGTCGTATTTTCAGTTGGTCCATATCCATTAATTATTTCTAAATTTTTATATAAACTTTTTACTTTATTTATATGTTTAGATGATAGTATATCTCCTCCAACTAATAGATATTTAAGATTTCTAAATATATTTAACTTTAGTTCTGTCAAATGATTAAACAATGGAGATGTAAGCCAAAGAATATTGATCTTATTTATATTTATTAAATCTTCAAGTTTTTCTACGTCTAAAATTATCATTTTACTGCATAAATAAAGCCTTAATCCATTCAAAAGAGCTCCCCATATCTCAAAAGTTGATGCATCAAATGTAATAGCCCCAGTTGAAAGGATTCTATCATTTTTTTCAAAAATAATGTAATTTGTATTCTTAACTAACCTCAATACATTCATATGCTCTACCATGGTTCCCTTAGGTTCTCCTGTAGAGCCTGATGTATACATTACATATGCTAAATCTCTCGATGTATTTATGTTCATTAAGTTAGTAATTTCCCCATGATAAAACTCACTATTACCTAGATCCATTATTTGTACATTTGCTTGTATGCAATCTATATCTACTAAATTATTTTGTATTAATAATATATCTGCTGCGCAATCGTTAAGCATGTAATTTATTCTATCTATCGGATAGTCTATACCTATTGGTAAATAGGCACCCCCTGCCTTTAATATTGCCAATATTCCTACTATAACCTCTATAGAATGTTCTCCAATTATTCCAACAATCGTATCCTGTTTTACTCCGCGTCTTCTTAATTCTCTTGCTAGAGAGTTTGCTTTTTCATTCAATTTCTGATAGTTTAATTCCTTACCATCAAATATCAATGCAATACTTTCAGGATGTTTTACTACTTGTTCTTCAAAAACTTCGTGTATTGTCCTACTTCTTGGATACTCTGAATGCGTTTTATTAAACTCATAAATAATTTTAAATTTTTCTTCTTCTGTTACAATTTCTATATCATTTATCTTTACTTCATTCTCTACTTCTATTGATTTTAATATATTTAAAAAGTGTTCTATCATCCTTTCTATTGTTTGCCTTTTAAATAATTTTGTACTATATTGCATTCTAAATTCAATTTCTTTGTCTAACTCGTTAGCTTCAAATGTTATATCAAATTTGGATATTTTATGATTTAAATTGTATTCTTTGAAAATTAAATTTTTGATTTTTATCACTTCTTTATCCATATTCTGCATAGTAAACATAACATCAAATAAAGCATTTCTATTTGTGCTTCTCTTTAAATCCAGTTTGTCTATTAATTTATCAAATGGATAATCCTGATTTTCATACGCTTCTAATGTATTTTGTTTTACTTCATATAAAAACTCCCTATAAGTCTTATCTCCTGTTACATTATTTCTCATTACTATTGTGTTTACAAACATTCCAATAAGATCATTTAATTCTACATTTTTTCTTCCAGATATAGAAGTTCCGATTATTATATCTTCTTGCTCACAATATTTTGACAATAATATATTTATAGCTGATAACAAGACCATGTAATTTGTACATCCTGTTTTTTGAGCTATATTAATTATTTTCTCTGTTAAATTATTATCTATTTTGAAATTTATAGCATTACCTTCAAAACTTTGCACTACAGCTCTTTCATTATCTGTTGGGATATTTAATACAGGCAACTCTCCTTTGAGTTTGTTCAACCAGTACCTTTCTTGTTTTTTCATTTGATTTGACCCTAAAAGATTATTCTGCCATGCGGCATAATCTTTATACTGTATTTTTAATCTTCCTAATGCCTTTCCTTCATAACAAGTAATAAGTTCTTTTATAAGAATTCTTGTAGATACTCCATCTGAGATTATATGGTGCATATCAAACATTAGTATATGTTTATTACTACCTATTTTTACAATCTCCGCTCTTAATAATAAAGGTGTATTTAAATCAAAAGGTCTTATAAATGTGGACATCAAATCTTCTAAAGAATTGCTGAAATTCTCTGAATATGATATATGAAAATCAACTTTACTGGCTATTTTTTGAACTATTTCATCATTCAGTATTTCAAAATAAGTTCTTAATATTTCATGCTTATCAATTAATTGTTCAAATGCGTTTTCTAATCTTTCTATATTAAGTGCTCCTTCTATTTCAAATGCAATTGGCATATTATAAGCAGTGCTTTCTGACTCAAACTGCTGTAGCATATACAAACGTTTTTGACTGAAAGAAACATTATAATATTCTCTCTCTTGCATAGCACTAATCATTTCATATACATTTTTTACTGAGCTTTCTATATATTTAGCCAGTCCTTCAATGGTTGGTGAATTAAATATTTCCTTTATTGGTATCTTAACATCTAACTCTTTATGAATTTTTGATATAAGAGCTGTAACCTTTAAAGAATGGCCTCCTAAATCAAAAAAATTGTCATTTATGCTTATATCATCTCGTTCTAAGATATTGGCCCATATTTCTAATAATATTTCCTCAATTTTATTTTGCGGTAATATATATTCTGATCCTATCTTTATATATTCTTGATTTTTAATAAGTTCTTTTCTATTGATTTTTCCATTTACTGTAATAGGCATTTCATCCACTTGAATGTAATAAGATGGTATCATATATTGAGGAAGCATTTGAGATAAATATCTCTTTAATTCTAAAACTGTAAATTCTTCGTCTGCAACTATATAAGCGCAGAGATATTTGTCACCATTCTCATATTCATTATCTAATACTACCGCCTCTTTTATAACTACACAATTCTTAGACTTACCTTTTTTATATTCTAGTAACCTATTCTCTATTTCTGCCAACTCTATTCTATTTCCTCTAATCTTAACTTGATGATCTACTCTTCCTCTAAACATTATGTTACCATCTTCTGTCCAATTAGCATAATCACCGGTTTTATACATTTTTTCATTATATCTAAATGGATTATCAATAAAACTTTCCTCAGTCAACCTTTCATTGTGTATATATCCTTTACCTACTCCAGAGCCACCTATATATATTTCACCAATTGCACCAATAGGAAGCAACTCCAAACTTTTTCCTAATATATATATCGCTACATTAGCCAGTGGTTTACCTATAGGCAAACTCTTTAAGCAAGATATCCTCTCCTTATCAAAATGATATGCTATTGAATCAACGCAACACTCAGTTGGCCCATATATATTTGTAAACTTAATATTCTTAGACTTAAATTTATCATAGAATTTTTTTGCCAGCTTAATTTTAAATACATCTCCACCGACAATGAAATGCTTAACACTTAAACTCATTTTATCAGTATCACTTGTATTTAATAATTCATTTATATGAATAGGTGTTCCATCTGAAATATCAACGAAATTCTTATTATAAAATTCAATTAATAAATCTGCATTAGCCTTTATCTCTTTGGGTGCAATAACTAAAGTATGATTAAATAAAAGTGCTGAGAATATTTGCTTAACTGAAGCATCAAATACATATGGCGAAATTAACGCAACATTCAAATTTTCCCCATAGCCTAAATATACATCCCTAATCAGTCCATAAGTTAAATTTACAACATTTTTATGTTTTATTAACACTCCCTTTGGATTTCCTGTTGTGCCTGATGTATATATTAGATAAGCCAAATCATTTTCAGTAGCTATATTTATTAAATTTCCTTTATCTCGTTTATAAATTTCTACATTATCCAATTCAACTATTTCTATTTCACACGTTATTTTATTTCTAAATTTTGATTGACTTAATAATATCTTAGATTTACTGTCCTTTAACATAAATTCTATTCTTTCATTTGGGCAATCCGGATCTATTGGAAGATATGCTCCTCCAGCTTTGTGTATTCCAATTATTGCTATAATCATTTCTATCGATGGTTCTACCATTATTCCTACTATGCTATTCTGTCTAACAGATTTTCCCCTTAGAACTCTAGCTAATGAATTTGATTTTTCGTTCAACTCTCTATACGTAATTCTCTCATTTTTATATATAACCGCTATATTATCTGGTTCTTCATTTGCTCTTTTTTCAAATAATTCATGTATTGTTATATTACTTGGAATATTCATGACATTATTATTAAATTCACAAATAAGTTTATTTTTTTCTTCTCTTGTAAGCATTTTAATTTTACGCGTTTCCAAATCATCATTTACTACAATTTCCTTTAGTATATTCTCAAAATAGTAACCAAATTTATCAACAATATTTTTACTAATAATAGCCTCATTATAACTAAAATTAAGTTCTATACTATCATTAATTGCAATACCCAAAGACATATTAAAATTTGTGTTCTCAATTATAGAATATTTCTCAAGAGTAATAATGTTTTCTTTTTGATTATTTATATTTAAAGGATAATTCTCAATACTTACTATTGAACTTATAAACTCATCCTTTGTTCCTATTTCTCCATACTGTTTTATATCAACTAAAGGTGTATCCGAAAATTCATTTCTTTCTTTTATTGCAGTATCAATTTTTTTAATTAGATTATTTACTGTTTCCTTATGTGAGAAGTTAATTCTAAGAGGAATTGTATTTATAAAAAGTCCTACTATTTTATCAATTCCTTTTATTTTAGGATTACGCCCAGATACTACTGTTCCAAAAACAATATCATTTGAATTACTTAGTCGCTGCAATATTTCCCCCCATGTGTAATATAAAATCGATGCCAAAGATATTTTTCTCGATTTAGCATAATTTCTTATTTTTTCTGAAATATCCATTGATATACTATATTTATATTTTTTTATCTCTTTTGTTTTAATATCATTATCCTTAAGCAATTCGTTCTCTAGCTCCAGACCCTTTAAATAATTCTCCCAGAATTCTTTTTGCTCAAGCTTATCCTGTGATTTATTCAGCTTAATAAACTCTTTGAATTTGTTTTTACATATTTTTGCTGGAGCATTACTTTTATAGAATGCATTATACGCATCAAAAAATTCTTCAAGTATAATGCCATTGCTCCAACCATCATATAAAATATGGTGGTTACTAACTATCATCTCGTAACAACGTTCATCCATTTTACACAAGGTAATTCTTAAAGTTTCTCTAGTTATATCAATTTGTCTACTAAAGTCCTCTTTCTTTATATCTTCTAATTTTCTATTCCTATCATTATCTTTTGATAAATCAACTATTTTAATTGGTACATTAAAGTTTTTAAGAACAATTTGTACAGGGTTTTCTAAGGTTTCCCATCTAAATATTGTTCTTAGCATTTCATTCATTTCAATTACATGATCCCAAGACTTTTGAACTAACTCTAAATTTATACTGCCTGAAAGAGTTAAGCTTATTTGTTCATGATAATCTTGACTATTCGGATTTTCTATATAATGAAACAGCATCCCTTCTTGAGTGCTAGTTAGTGACATTATATCCTCAACGTTCTGTTTGTCCAATTTGGGTAAACTATACATCTTAATTTTTCCTCCTTTTTGTATTTGTAATACAATAATTATCTTTGCTTTTATCTGATATAAATGAGCTAATTGTAAATTCATTAACTATCATCCAAATCTTAATCTCACTATATATCTACATAAAAGTCTATAAGCAAACAAATCTCTAATTATATTTTTAAACACCAAAGTAAGTAAATAGAAAGTAAATATATAATAATATTGTAGTTATTCCTGATAGTAAAGCTGCGATAAATAAGGTTATTGGAGTCCAAATATAAGCAAATTTCCAAGATACTCTTCTATAAAATCTAGGTATATTGCATAAACAATACACAACCAAACAAATAAGTACGAGAGATGATATAAATGCACTAAAATCCATAATTCCATTTATATGAAATCTTAATCTCTGTCTCCCTATTAATCCTAATAGCTGAAATTTCAAAGTAATAAAGCTAACAATAATATTACCAACTATAATTGCTGTACAAATGTTGTCTATCTTTCTATTTCTATCAGAATAAGTTTCTTTAGGTGCTTTATCCATGAGAATATCCACCACTCCATCTGGAATGTCTGTAGCATACTTTGAATTCATATTAGCAAGTACCATTACACCAAGTTTTTCGTTTTTTCTCATAACAACTGATGAAGAAAAATTAGGATTATTACCATGTTGTGCAATTTTACCATCTTCAAATATAAACCATCCATAATTGTACAAAGACCTATCCGAATTTAAAGGTAAATTTCTATTAGCTTCATGAGATTTTTTTATCAACTCTGCATAAACACTTGGTACTTCAATAACTCCAAGTTGAATTTTTATCCACCGTTCCATATCATCAATATTAGTTATAAAGTATCCTGCTGGAGTGTTTCCTCGATATATGGGTGCTTCATATAATAGCGGGATTTTAAAGCCCACTTTATAGCCGTCAGCCATCTGCTCTTGTGTTAAATTTTCTCTAAATAAATAAGTATTATTTAATCCTAAAGGTTTAAGAATTTCATTTTCTATATATTCCTCAAATGATCTTCCTGTCACATTTTTTATGATTAATCCTAAAACATCATAATTTATTGATGCATAAGAAAATTTTTTCCCTGGTGAGAATTTCAATTCTTGTCCCACTAAAGTTTTCACAGTTTCTTCTAATGCATTCTCTGATTTGGTTGCCGGAATCTTATCAATTGATTCAAATCTAATACCACTTGTATGCTCTATAAGATGTTTTATACTAATTTTCTCTTCTTTTCTCATATACTTAATTTTTAGCCACGGAATATATTTATCTGCTGAATCATCAAATTTAATCGCTCCTTCTTTTTCAAGTTTTAAAATTGCAAGTGCTGTAAATGCTTTAGATGTTGACCCCAATTCAAATAAAGTTAAATTGCTAACATTTGTTCTTGATTTTATCCTGGAGTACTCATATCCTCTTTTATATATTGTCTTATCTCCCTCTACAATAACAATTGATATTCCGGGTATTTTCCCATCGTTCATCATCTTCTTTACATAACTTTCAATTTCACCTAATTTTATTTGTGATAATTTATTTTTTATCTCTTCCACATTTAACTCCCTTTCTTTGCATTAACCAATTGATTTCTTTCAATAAAATATAAGCAAAACATTGATACTGATGAAATTATAGCTAATATAAAAATATAAAACCATGCTGTACCGATTCTAGAGCCACCTATCCAAATGCCGATAATAATCGGTCCACCAGCTGCTCCTATACCTGATATCATAGGTATAATAGCATTAAATCTTCCTACATGGGATGCGGGGCTATGATTTGCTATATAGACTCCTGTATTTATAGAAGAAATGATTTCTCCAAATGTCCATATAATAGTAGAAATAATGAATATATAAAAATTCACTGGAAAATATAATATACCAAAGCCAATTGCATAAAATAATCCTGCAATGCCCACGTTAAGGACTGAATCCAAATTTTTTGTAATCTTCGAAATAAATGTAGTTGCTAATATAACTGTAATCGCATTAATGCTCATTATAAATCCAAATAACCTTGGACCATCAAACCCATAAAGCATGTTAACCTGAATAGGAATTATATACTGACGTTGACAATATACAAATGAATATATAATTGATACTATTGAAAACATCAATAATTGTGGTCTTTTGATTATTGCCTTTATAAATCCTACTTTTTCTTCTATTTCATCATTATTTTCACAAAGACTTTTCTGCATTCCATCACTGGAGGATTGCATTTCATCTATATATATTCCTATAAAGATTACTGATAATATAGTAGTAAAAGCATCCCCTAAAAATAGCACTGCAATGTAATTATTATATAGAAATCCTGCTAACATCGGACCTATTGCAATACCTACATTTGCACTTAAGTACGGAAGTGCAAATGATTCTTTTCTATTTTTTTCATTTGTTATATTTACTAAAATTGCACCTGATGCTGGCTGAGCAATTCCCCCAAAAAAGCGAGATAATATCAATAAACAAGGTATTATGATAGAACTTCCTAAAAATGCACAAGGTATATAACAAGTTGCTGATAATATCTGCGCTATTATAAATACCTTTTTTCCTCCTATTAAATCAACTAATTTCCCTCCTAAGAGAGAACTCGGAACAAATACATAACCTAGAATTAAAAAAAATATTCCAATCCATTTTTCGCTCATATGCAAATTTTGAGTTAAAAACATAGCCGAAAAAGGTAATACAAAAGTCCCCATAGCATTAATCATTTTTGCAAGAGATATAGCATATACTCCTTTAGGCAATCCTTTATAAATTTTAAAAACATTAGTCTCCAAACTAGCAATCTCCTTAAATTCTGTAATTTATTCTTCTATAATATTTTCTATATTCTACTACATTAGACAGTTATCACTTTAAATTCATATTATTCATCAATCAAAAATAGTATTTAAGTCTTCTTGGGAAATATCTATTGAATCAAAATCCGATGGGGTAAATTCTCTAGATAATTTATTTCTGCAAGAATCTAAAATTAATGCTAACATTTCTATATAACAACTCATAAATAGTTCTACTGATTCTTTTTTAAACATACAATTACTATAAGCGACGCTTATTTTTAGCTTTTTATTAACTACTACAGACATAATATCTAGAAGTGCTGTTAATGAGTTTTCTTCAAAACTATCTATTCCAAATTCTATATTTTCTATATCCAATATATTTTTACTTATAATATTACTAATGTCTCCAATATAGTTAAATCGTATATATTTTTTATTCATTCCTTTGATTTGATGATTTAAGAATTTAAAAATACCATAATTAAATCCTTTATCGGGCATTTTCCTAAGTTGCTCTTTTATTGATTTGATATTATTCTCTATTTCTTTGTGTTGTATACTAAAATATGCAGGATAAATAGATGTAAACCAGCCTACTGTCCTAGATATATCAATACTTTTGCTTATATCCTCTCGTCCATGGCTTTCTAATTCAATTACTATATCCTTACTTTTAGTTAACTTATTAATTGTGAGGATTAGTGCTATTATTAAAGTTTCATTAAATTCAGTATTATAAATATTAGTGACACTTTTTATTAAGTCATTCGTCATATTTTTGTCTAGTATATAACTTATAACTGAAGATGTTTTTACACTATCTTTACCTTTGTTAAAATCTACACTATATGCAAAATTTTTATTCAAGATATAATTCCACTTAATTATTTCCTCTTGTAATAAGTTTTTTCTATATTCTTGTAGTTGGTATGCCCATTCCCCAAAAGAACTTGTTTTAGCAGGCAAACTTATTTCTTTATTCTCTTCTAACTGATTTAATAAAGTAAAAAAGTCATCTAAAATTATCCTCCATGAAACTCCATCAACAACTAAATGATGGGCTGTAAACAGCAAAGCTTGTTTATTCTTTTCAAAGTTAAATGCAGTTATATTAAATAGAAGGCTACTGTGTATATTAAAGTCGCTTCTTACTTTTTCGAATAAGATTTCAATATTTCCAGTTTGCTTATATTCAGTATATTCTCTTGAATTAACTAATTTAACAGGAAAATATTCTTTTAAATATTTATTGTTATAGTATAGTTTTTTAGTTCTGTTATCATAATTAATTCTTAATGAATCATGATGCTTTATTAATTCATTTGCTACTTTTTCGATACTAGTAATATCAAAAGCTTTAGAATATTCTAACAACACATATTGATTATAATGATTTTCGTCAAAAAAACATTCATTAAAAAACCACTCTACAATTGGTGTTTTATCAATATATCCGTCATGCTCCTCTTGTGAAATAACATTAGAATATCTTTCTTCCTTTATATAAAGTGCGATTTCTTCAATAGAATCATTATTTAAAATATCTTTTACATTAATACCTAATCCAATATTTTTTAGCTTTGAAGAAATTTGAATTGCTTTGATTGAATCCCCGCCGAGTTGATAATAGTTATCCTTCAAACTTATATTTTCTATTGCTAAAACTTCTTCCATTATCTTTATTAGTTCTTTTTCGACATCATTTTTATACCTGACAAATTTATTTTTCGTTACCACATAACCTGGAAGTAAATCATAATTTATCTTTCCATTTGGAGTTAAGGGCAATTCATTTATCCGAATAAAGTTTGTAGGAATCATATACCGAGGCAAAAATTTTTGTAACCATCCTTTTAATTCTAAATCCATAACTTCTTTATTAGAAATTATATAAGCATTTAACACTCCATTTCCTAAATTATCTTTTTTAAATGTCACAACAGCTTCTTCAATTCCTTCTTTATCTAGTAAACACTTTTCTATCTCTCCAAATTCAATACGATATCCTCTTATCTTAAATTGATTGTCACTTCTTCCCACATATTCAACAATACCATTATCAAGGTATCTCGCCATATCACCAGTTTTGTACATCTTTCTTCCTCTGATAAATGGGTTATCAATAAACTTTTCGCAAGTTAAATCTCCTCTATTCAAATATCCCCTAGCAACTCCATCACCTGATACATAAAGCTCGCCAATAATTCCTGTTGGCACAACATTTAAATCTTGATCCAAAATATAAACTTGAACATTATCTGCGGGATGTCCTATAGGTACTGATATTGATTTAATTTTCTCATCATATTTGTATATCATGCATCCAACTACCGTTTCAGTAGGTCCATATTCATTATATATCTCTATTTTTCCGCCAAAACTATTATAAATTTCTTTTGCTAAACTTGCCTTTAAATCTTCCCCACCTACAATGAGTGTCTTTATATTAGAGTGGCGATTATCTTTATCTTTTAATAAAGTTAAATGAGAAGGTGTAACCTTTAAAATTGTTGATTTATTTTCTCTTAGTACCTTAAATAAATTAAACTCTGTATCATCATTATCATATACTAGAATCATATTTCCTGAAATGATAGGAGTAAATAATGATGTTACGGTTAAGTCAAAAGAGATTGATGAATATAAGGCCATTACTTCATTTTTATTTTTAAAATACATTTTGTTAGCCCACCAAATATAATTAGTTAGACCTTTATGCTCAACCATTACTCCTTTAGGCTTTCCAGTGGATCCCGATGTGTATATAATATATGCTAAATCGTTCAATTCACTGGTACCAATTAAATTTTCTTTGCTAAATGAACTTAAATCAATTTTATTTATATTAATTAGTTTTCCTCTAAATTCAATTTCATCATTTATTTTGATATTAGTTATTATCATGAAGCTTTCAGAGTCCCGAAGTATATAATTTATCCTTTCTACTGGATAACTAGAATCAACTGGCAAATATGCCCCCCCTGCTTTTAAAACGCCTAAAATTCCTATTACTAGTTCTATAGAATGACTTAACATAATTCCAACAACAGTGCCCTTTTTCACACCATTTTTTAATAGATAATTAGCTAATTGATTTGCTTTGCTATTCAAATCTTTATATGTCAGCCCAATTCCTCTGTATTCTACTGCCACCTTATCTGGTTTTTTAATTACTTGTTCCTCTAACAATTCAGTGACTTTCTTTTTAGGATAGAATCTATTTGTTGAATTAAAGTTATATATCTTACGCGCTTTTTCTTTATCGCTGAGCAAATTTATATTTTTAACATTAACATTTTTTCCTTTTAAAATATCTCTAATAGTATTTATAATACAGCTATACATTCTCGAAATCTCTTGATCAGAATATTCACTTATTTTATAATCAAAATTTAAAGTTATATTACTATCTACCCATTCTTTTATTGTTAATTGTAATGAGTAACTTTGGTTTGCGTTGTAATATTCCTCCAATCCCACTTTTTTTCCATCCATAACATTGCTGTATTTAGTATTGTAATAATTTACAGCTATTTTAAATAAACTATCGTATCCTATCTTATTTAGTTCTAAATCTCCAACTAATAAATCATATGGGTATCTCTGATGTAAAAAACAAGCCTTTAGCTCTTTATTAATTTTTCCTAGCAGATTTTCTATATTAGATTCAATATCTAAAGAAAATCTAAAAGGTAATGTACTTGTGAACATTCCAACTGTATTCTTTTGTTTTTTTCCCGACCTGTTATATAAAGGAATCCCTAGTATTATATCTTCCTTATGTTCTGTTTTATATACGTATATAAGTAAAATAGCTATAAAAAATGTATTTAGTGAGCACTTTTTCTTTTCAACAAACTTCTTAATATCATTTGATAGAGCACAATCAATATCAAAAGATTTTCTTTTTCCCTCTTGACTATCTGTAGTTTTATATAAAAATTCTTTCGCTATCCCCCTGAACTTTTTTCCCCAGAACTCTTTATCTTTTTTTAACTTACTAGAATTTAAATATTCGTATTCTTCTTCTATGAAATTTAAATAAGAATAACATCTATCTATATTCACATCCTCGTTATCTGTTAAACTATCATATAATTTGCATATTTGTTTTTGGATAAGATTTATAGACCATCCATCTGCTAAAATATGATGTATTTTTAATATTACTCCATATTCTTCTTCACTAATTTTATATATTGCAAAATAAAATAACTGATTATCATTCAAGTCAAAATTTTTTTTGAATAAACCTTCAGACCACTTTTTAAAATCAGAATTATTTATTTTATTATAGCTAAAATCTAAAAATTCTATATTTTGTTCTTGAAATTCACAAATATATTGCATCGTTTTACCGCATTCTTCAGTAATTCTTAATCTCAAACCTTCGTTATTCTTTATTATATGATTAAGAACTTTTTTCATTTTTTCAATATCAATGCGCCCATGCATCTTTAAGCACCCACCAATATTGTGAATTGGGGAATTTAAATTTATTTTATCTACATACCATATTCTTTTCTGTGGATGACTTAAATCATAATAGTATTTTTCATTCTTTATCATAATATTTCTCCCTTTATTATGTCTTGTTTTTTTATAAACTACATTACTCACAAGTAAATCATTTATATTAAAACAAATTTATACTATATACCAATTCTTATGTAAATAATTTCAAGATCCAACTTATATTTTTGTTCGTTTAATGTTAATAAATAATACAAATAATTAACTCAAGCACACCCAGCACAAAAAACATCTATTACTTTCTTCCTTGACTTACATAATATATGTTATTTCCCTTTAAATATAATACCTATAATAATTATATGCCTTTTTTCGTTTAGTAACTATTCAGCTACTTACAATTATATATTTACATAGATAATCGAATAAAGTAAATATTTATAGCACCAAACGTACAAAACTAGACATGAATGGAAATAATTAATACTTTTATCCTATTTATTTCCAAAATATTCTTTTTGTGCCCTAAAATGTACGTTTAATGCCAGAAGTTTCGCACTTAAATTCCAGTAAAAAATTTATTTTTACTGGAATTATATTTTATTACATTTTCTTAAAAAACTGGTATTATCAATGACTGAATGCCATGAATTTATATATGTTTTCCCCTTA
>Ga0302173_10000381_pt1 | contig 24245 bp, 18 predicted proteins | sample I_Fen_N3_1_FD_198785 | JGI IMG/M metagenome (GOLD analysis project Ga0302173, IMG submission 198785) | Peat permafrost microbial communities from Stordalen Mire near Abisko, Sweden - I_Fen_N3_1 | ecosystem: Environmental > Terrestrial > Soil > Wetlands > Permafrost | place: Sweden: Abisko... | reverse complement strand
ATAAAACCTGATACACTTTCGGTTGCCGCAATAAATGCAAATCAGTTTTGTGTTGTTTCCGGCACAAAAGAAGATATAGCGCTTTTTAATCAAAAACTCGATTCAGAAGAAATTCCGAATAAATTACTCCAAACAAGTCATGCTTTTCATTCTTTCATGATGGATCCTATTTTGGATACCTTCAAAAGTGAATTAGAGAAAGTAAAATTAAACATTCCGCGATTACCAATTATTTCAACAGCATCAGGAACCTGGCTTAAGGATACTGAGGCAACAAACCCACTGTATTGGGTAAATCATCTAAAAAATACAGTTCGATTTGCAGATGCAATGGATACTGCATTTGAGCTAGATGATTTTGTTTTATTAGAAGTTGGTCCCGGACAAACACTTACAACTTTAGCACGTCAGCAAGCTGCAGGTAAAATCATCTCTGCTTTTCCAAGTATAACTATTCCCAAAGATGAGCAAGAAAATGAATATTTTACCCTATTAAATGCTTTGGGCGATTTGTGGTCGAGAGGAATTAATCCTGATTGGAAAGCTTTTTATAATGCACAACAAAGACAAAAAATCGAATTGCCAAGTTATGTTTTTGATCGCAAACTTTGTTGGATTGAACCTCTGGATACAGTTGAAACAACAGTGATTCAAAAACCTTTAGTTTCGTTCGATACACCAACAATTTCTACAGAAATGGAAAATAGCAATATAACTGCAAATAATTCGAAAAAAGCCACAATCCTTTTAAAGATTTCAGAAATTATAAAAAATGCGTCAGGTATAAGTTATGACTCAGAATCTGCTTCTAACACTTTTTTAGAATTAGGTTTAGATTCATTATCTCTAACGCAATTATCTGGAAAATTGAAAAAAGAGTTTGATTTGCCAATTACTTTCAGACAATTAAACGAAGGTTTTTCGACACCCTCATTATTAGCTGATTATATAGAACTTAATCTTCCGGAAGAACATTCTATACTAAACAATAAAGAAAAGGAAACAACTGCTAACCAAAATCCTAAAGTTGAACTTAAAGCATCCTTAAATGGAAATCAAGTATCAGCAAATCAAATTTCGCTAGAGCAAATTGTTCAACAAATTCAACTTTTGAGTCAGAAAGTAGATCTATTACATAATTATCAAACTTCTGCTTCAAGCGGAAATAATTCGTTTACAAACTTAAAAATTGAGCATTTTGATTCTGTAAAATTTAATACTATAAATCAAGAAGAAACAAATGGAAGTACTGGAGTTCATAAATCTTTTGATAGTTCAAACAACAATAATCAGCCATCATTTGAAACTCATACTCATGAAAAAAAATATACCATAATGGCCAATGAGCCACCTGTTCAAGGCAGTAAATTGGGTAGAGATGAAAATGGAAATCCAGCATGGTTTATCGAGGACCCCACTCACATTGGAGATTTTGTAAAGATCAAATTATAAAAATCAGGTAAAGACAACTAGTAATAAATATTTTAAACTAACACTTTAAAAACTATTCAATTACGTTTTAAAAATAGAGAACCAATGAAAAATCAACCTCTAATACAAACAGAAATGGAAACTGAAATTCAATTTAATCCATTTTCACCTGAAATTGAACGTGTAATTCATACTACAAATTCGCAACAGGAAATATGGACAGATTGTATTTTTGGAGGCAGTGATGCTAACAAAGCTTATAACCTATCTGTATCTATTACACTTAAAGGCAACTTAGTAATAGATTCATTTGAGCGGGCGATAGATACTTTGGTAAAGCGCCACGAAAGTTTGAGAGCTACATTTAGTCCGGATGCACGTTTTATGTGTATATACAAAAATGTTAATTTTGAAATTTCTCAAAATGATCTTTCAGACTTGCCAACAATTAAGAAAGAAAGTTCTATAGATCATATCGTTAAAGAAGAAGTTAATACTCTTTTTGATCTTGTCAATGGGCCATTGTTTAGAGTTAACTTACTTAAGGTTGATGAATATGAATATGTAGCAACATTAACTATTCATCATATTATTGGCGACGGACTAAGTATCGATGTGATACTTGAAGAACTTGGCGCACTTTACTCTGCTTACGTTGAAAACAGAGAACCTAAACTACCAAATCCAGAACGTTTTAGTGAATTTGCAGAAAAAATAAATTCATTTATGGAAAGTAGTGAATACAAACCTCAAGAGAATTTTTGGATCGATATTTATAAAGAATCAGTTCCTACAATAGAACTTCCAATAGATTTTGAGCGTCCTGCTTTAAGAACTTATAACAGTAATCGTCTTGATTTTCCATTGGATGATGCTATTGTAAACGATTTAAAAAATACAGGAATAAGTGCCGGTTGCAGCTTAGTTACGACTCTGCTGGCTGCATTTGAAGTTTTTTTATGCAAAATAACGGGACAAAATGATTTAGTGGTTGGATTTCCTTCATCAGGAAATACATTGTATGATATGAGACAATTGATTGGTGATTGCGCTAACCTACTTCCACTACGCAGTAAAATTAACCCACAAATAAGCTTCACAGAATATTTAAAACAAAGAAATTCACAGTTATTTGATGCATACGAACATCAGCAAGTAAGTTTTGGTCATCTTTTAAAAAGTTTTGCCATTGCAAGAGATCCTTCAAGAATTCCTTTAGTTCCGGTTATACTTACTGTGGACTTGAACAGAACGATAGAAGACGACTTTTCGTTTACAGGACTTTCTCATAAATTAAAACCAAACCCAAGACAATACGGAACCTTCGAAATTCAACTGCATATTTTTAGAGCCAAAGAAGGACCATCATTTCAATGGTTGTATAATACAACACTATTCAAAGAAGAAACTATTACTAAAATGATGGACGTATTTGAAGAAGTCATTAAAAAAGTAACATCAGAAGCAAGTAATCCATTATCAGACATTATAGGCGGTAACTATTTAGCGAATTACAATGTTCTAAATAGTACAGAAATGACTTATCCAAATGTATCGTTGAGTGAATTGCTTAGAAAACAAGCAGAGATCACACCAAATAATATCGCTGTAGAGTTTCACGATTCTAAGACGACTTATCTTGAATTACAAAAAAAAATAAATCAACTGGCTCATTATCTAAAAGCGCAAGGTGTTGAATCTGGTGATTTTATTGCAGTTTCGTTTTCACGAAGTCCAGAATTAGTTTGTACGTTGCTAGCTATTTTGCAATGTGGTGCAGCCTATATACCTCTAGACCCGGAGTATCCTAAAGATCGTTTAGAGTTTATGCTCAATGATTCTGGTGCAAAAGTTTTATTAACCAGTAAAACATTGTTTGCTTCATTGCCATCATGGCCTCAAACTCTTTTTATAGAAGATGCCATAGATTCATTAGATCAATATTCGACATTACCGCTTACAGAAACCGTAAGTCCAGAAAATATAGCTTATATACTCTATACATCCGGATCAACAGGAAACCCAAAAGGAGTTCCTATTACCCATAAAAATCTGGTAAACTTTCTTTATAGTATGGCTGTAGAGCCTGGAATCAATCAAAATGACAGATTGCTTTCGATTACAACAATTTCCTTTGACATTGCAGGTTTAGAATTATTTTTACCACTTTTAAAAGGAGCAACATTAATAATAGCAGATCACGAAACAGCAAGAGATGGAAGACTTTTACTCGAATTAGTTAAAAACCAAAATATCAATTTTTTACAAGCTACCCCTACAACATGGTCAATGCTTTTAGATTCTGGTTGGGTACAACCTTTGCCTCTTAAAGCATTATGTGGCGGCGAAGCAATGCCTCCAGATCTTGCCAAAGAACTTTTGAGTAAGTGCGACACGCTTTGGAATGTTTACGGCCCAACGGAAACTACGGTTTGGTCGTCTGTAAAACAAATTAAAGCCGACGATAAATTAATTACCATTGGTAAACCAATTGCAAATACCCAAATCTATATCATTGATGAACAAGGTTTGCTTGTTGCACCAGGAAGTGTTGGCGAAATTGTAATTGGTGGTGATGGTGTTGCAAAAGGCTACTGGAACAGACCTGAGCTAACATCTGAAAAATTTATTCCGAACAAATTCTCTGGTATTAATGATGATATTATGTATCGTACCGGCGATTTAGGAAGAATACTTTCGAACAAAGAAATAGAATGTTTAGGACGTGTCGATCAACAAGTTAAAATTAGAGGGCACCGTATTGAACCGGGCGAAGTAGAACAAGCCCTTTTATTACTTGATGGTATAAAATCGGCGGTTGTATTGGCAAATGAAAACTTTCTTATTGCTCATATTGTTCCTGATTCCAGTTTAGAAAATGCCGAAGATCAAATACCAATTTGGCGCGAAACGCTAACATCAAGATTGCCGGCACAGTTAATCCCTCATGATTTTAATTTAATAGAGAAAATACCAACGACGCTTAACGGTAAAATCGATCGTAAAGCATTATCACAACTTAAAACAAACAAAAAAATTACCTATACGGCACCTCGAACAGAAGAAGAAAATATTGTTGCCACTATTTGGAAAGAAAGTCTTGGTATAGAAGATATTGACATTTTTAGTGATTTCTTCGAAATGGGCGGACATTCCATCACGGGTGTAAAGGTTATGATTGAAATAGAGAAACATACCGGTAAACGCATTCCGTTATCGGCATTGTTCAAATACTCAACCGTCGAGAAATTTGCCAAATTATTAAATACCGGAACCGAGATTTATTCAGATTGTTTAGTTCCAATAAAACCTCGCGGAAACAAAGCACCTCTTTTTCTAATTCATGGAGCAGGACTTAACGTTTTAAACTTTATTAATTTAAGCAAGCACTTTCATCATGACCAACCAATTTATGGAATTCAGGGTACCAAACCAAAAGGTTTTGAGGGATGGTACGAATCAATCGAAGCCATGGCAGCACATTATGTAGAGGCTATTATAAAAGTAAATCCAAAAGGTCCATATGCTTTGGCAGGTTTTTCTTTTGGAGGTATTGTTGCTTTCGAAATGACACGTCAATTAAAAGAACAAGGGAAAACAGTGAGCCTTACGGCCCTACTCGATTCTTATGTTGATTCGTCTTATTATTATGGAAGTTACAGGCGTAAACAACTCGTTAGATACCTCGATATTACACATAGAAGATTAGATTTTTTAAAAGAAATGCTATTGAGTTGGAAAGCTTTTAAAATGCGAATTAATGGAAAAAAAGAATACATTTTACAAAGACATTTTGGTAAAAAAGAAGTAATGACAGAACAAGAAGAATTAGCATTTCAGCAGTTTCTTGAAGCCGATGGTATGGTTAAAAAAATTGTAGACCGTTACCATCTTAAACCACAAAATTTTGAAGTCGATTTATTTCGTTCCCAAGATGATGATGAATATAAATTAGATCCAACACATTTAGGATGGAAAAAAGCAGCATTAGGTGGTGTCCTGATTCATAATATTTCAGGTAATCATTTAGATATTGTAGCACCACCAAACGACAAAGTTTTAGCGCAATTGCTTCAGGACATTTTAGATCAGAAACATGAAAACATCTAAGTCTGTCATTGAATATTCGACCGTAAAGGACATTAAATTAATTCCTTGTAAACTAAACTCTTTAGATATTGATGAAATAATTATTTACACGATTTATCTACCTGATTTTATTGAACTAAAATCTGAATTATCTCAGTTTCTAACCTCCAAAGAACTTAAGAAAGCACAACGCTTTTTTAAAGAATTAGACCGAGACCGATTTATTATATACAGATCAATTTTAAAATTTATTCTTGCAGCACATACCAATCTAAATGTAAAAAATATTTACCTCGATTATCATTTTAATAAAAAACCTTATCTGGCCTCACATCCGTGGCTATTTTTTAATGTCTCACATTCAGAAGACTTTGCGGCTATTGCAGTTTCACGCAAAAACGTTGGATTAGATATTGAATATATGTCTAAAGATTTCAACTTTACGAGCATGCTTCCGGATGTTTTTGATGATAGCCAAATTTTGCAAATTCAAAATGCAACCGATAAAAAACATGCTTTTTATACTTCTTGGACACGTAAAGAAGCATTCGTAAAGGCGTTAGGAAAAGGTATTGATGAAGATTTTAAATCCATTCCAAGTTTGGATGGACCGCATCATATTGATTTTGATCTGGTGCAGAATAGTAAAAACTGGCAAGTACATAGTTTTAATTTCGCGGATCATTATTTAGGTGCAGTCGCATTTGAAAGTTTGTCTGAGATATCCAGAAATCTGGTATTCTACATTTTGCCAAATAAAATGGATTATCTATTTGAGATTACTCAACATAATAAATAACCGATTAAATATAATCCCAAACATTTTATCTAAACACATAGTCCAAAAGCTCCAAACTATGTGTTTAAATAAATTGCACCTAACACGTTAAATAATTTTATAAAATCAATATTTCTTTTATGTTAAAAAATTTGCTTAAACGTTTAACTTGATTATATTTGCTTTTCAGAAATCGATGTAGTGAAGAGAATTTCCATAAAAGATGTGGCATTAAAAGCAGGTGTATCTATCGCCTCAGTATCTTATGTACTTAACAATAAGATAGATAGCCGTATTGGAAAAGACACGATAGAAAAAGTTAAACGCGCTGCTGAAGAATTGAACTATCGCCCCAACAACATCGCAAAAAGCCTTAAAACACAACGTACAAACATTATTGGACTTATAGTAGCGGATATTGCAAATCCATACTTCTCTCAAATCGCCAGAATCATAGAAGATGAAGCCAATAAAATTGGCTATACCTTATTGATAGGGAGTTCTGATGAAAATCCGGAAAAATTTGAAGGTCTTATTAATATGTTTTGCGATCGCCAGGCCGACGGACTAATTATAGCTCCTGTTGAAAACACAGAAAAATATTTACATAAATTGCAAAAGCAAAAAATGCCTTTTGTATTAATCGATAGGTACTTACCAAAAATCGAAGCCGATACTATACAAATCAACAACTACGAGATAAGCTGCAATGTAACTGAATATCTTTTGAATAATGGTTATAAAAACATACACCTTATAGCTTATCAAACTCAATTACAACATCTTGTACAAAGAACCAAAGGATTTATGGATGTCTTAAAAAAACATCAGCTTCCCCAAAACAAAAATACCGTAATCACAATCAATAAAGACGATATAGATAACGAAATTTCATCAGGATTCGATCTTTTATTTCAAGAAAACAATCCTAAACCAGATGCTGTTTTTTTTACCAGTAATAAACTTGCCGTATCCGGAATAAAAAAACTAATGAAATTAGGAATAAATATTCCCAAAGATCTTGCTGTAGTCGCTTTTGATGAAACTGAAGCTTACGAACTTTTTGCTACACCAATTAGTTTTGTTAGACAGCCTCTTGTTGCAATAGGAACCAAAGCTGTAGAAGTACTTTACACTAAAATTAGTAACCATACCTTACCAATTCAAAATATCGTTTTGAAGGCCGAACTACATATTGGTCAATCTTCAGAACCTAAACTTAACTAACTTTTTTTATTTATCAATTTACTTAAACGTTTAACCTAAAAACAATCATGAAACAACAAATTAATAATCCCTCTATATTTTGTTATGGAGAAGTACTTTGGGACATTTTTCCTGAAGGAGCACGTGCCGGCGGAGCACCATTTAATGTAGCGTATAACCTTACGAGAATGGGCATTGATGCCCATATGATTAGTCGTGTAGGAAACGACAAACTAGGCACAGATCTTCTATCACAATTAACCGACTGGAAAATTGAAACCAGAGATAGTCAAGTTGATACCAATTATCCAACAGGAACTGTAATTGCACACATTGACGAGCACAATGAGGCTCATTATGATATCATTCAGCCAGTCGCTTGGGATTTTATCGAATTCAGAAATGATTACATAGAGAAGATAAACAACGCATCTGCCTTTGTTTTTGGAAGCCTTATAACTCGAAATGAAACTTCCAGAAATACTCTTTTTGAACTTTTGGAAATAGCAAAATTCAAAGTTTTTGATGTAAACATACGTCCTCCCTTCTACTCTATTCCCGTAATTAAAGAACTGCTTTACAAAGCTGATCTTGTAAAAATGAATAAAGCTGAACTTAGACTAATAGTCGATTTTTTAAACAAAGAATATAAAGATGAAGAAGACGCAATACGCTTTATCCAGGATACTTTTAATATCCCCGAAATATTAATTAGCAAAGGAAGTAAGGGCGCCATATATTATAATGGCAATGCACACTATCAAACTCCTGCAGTTCCAGTAACAATTCAGGATACAGTTGGTAGCGGAGATGCTTTTCTGGCAGGTTTTCTTTCTAAAAGAATACTAAATGCCGCTCCTAACGAAATCATGAATCAAGCAACTGCACTTGGAGCATTTATCACTTCAAAAGAAGGTGCATGTCCTGATTATACCATTAGTGATTTTGAATCTTTCCGAAGCAAAAATGATCCAACTTGGAGCAATATTAAACCATTAATAATGATCTAATATGAAATCTGAGGCTAAATTCACCGAAAAAAAATACATCATTACCTTATTATTTGTAATCTCACTGTTCCTCTTTTGGGCTATTGCAATTACTATGGGCGATGTACTTAATAAACATTTTCAGAATGTATTGCATATCAGTAAATCAGAATCTGGTTTAGTTCAATTATCCATTTTTGGCGCATATGCTGTAATGGGTATTCCCGCCGGATTATTCATGAAAAAGTATGGCTACAAAAAAGGAGTTCTACTTGGTTTACTTCTTTATGCATTGGGCGCTTTCTTGTTTGTTCCGGCTGCACAAAATGAATCTTTTACCTATTTTAGAATAGCATTGTTTATACTTGCTTCTGGTCTTGCAACACTCGAAACCGTTGCTCATCCTTTTGTTGCTGCTCTTGGCGATGAACGAACAAGTGATCAGAGAATCAATTTTGCACAATCTTTTAATGGTTTAGGAGCCATTATTGGACCATTGGTAGGAGGATTTTTTATACTGAATACCACTGGAGCTGATGGTCTTGAATCTGTAAAAAATTTATATACCATTATTGGAGTTGTTATACTTATTATTGGAATAGCATTTTGGTTTGTAAAAGTTCCCGCTTTAAAAAATCCGCATGGCGAAAAGGAAGAAAATGTAAAAGATACTGAAGCGCAAGATGTAATTTCAAATGCACCATTATATCGTCAGCGCCATTTTATGTGGGCAGTTGCAGCACAATTTTTTAATATTGGCGCACAAGGCGGAACCTGGGCATACTTTATTAATTACGGAGTCGAAAAAACGGGTCTTGCAGACAATCAGGTGGCGTACTACTTCTCTCTTAGTATGGCAATGATGATGATTGGGCGTTTTATCGGGACCTTTTTAATGCGCTATATTGCTCCCAACAAACTCCTGGCAATTTATTGTATTGCAAACATTGTTTTATGTTTAATCATTTCACAAAGTTTTGGATGGATTTCCTTTATCGCGCTAATTATGTTAAACTTCTTTTTGAGTGTAATGTATCCAACCATTTTTAGTCTCGGATTAAAAAAACTTGGAAGCAAAACAGAACAAGCATCTTCTTTCTTAGTAATGGCAATGTTTGGTGGCGCAGTATTCCCTCCAATAATGGGTTTTGTGGCCAATACAGATATTGCTTATGCGTATCTATTGCCAATTGTTTGTTATCTAGTAATCCTTTTCTTTGCTGTTAAATATTACAAACCAAAAACACTTGGATTATCACAAAATACAATAAAAGAAAAACTGGTTTGTAACAATCATAATGACAAAAATTTGATCTAGTTTTTATCATTTCTAAAATAACAATTCAATGAAAATTAAATTTGGAGCTTCGTTACTATCCTGGATAACCCCAAACTGGACACCGGAATTCGGTTATTATGCCATTCAAAAAACTGCTCAAAGTGGTTTCGACCTCATCGAAATACTTCTGCCAAACAACATGGATTTTGATACCAAAACGGTAAAAAAACAACTTCAGGAAAATGGACTTGATGTAGCTTGCTCATTAAATTTACCAAAAGAAGCACATATCCCGTTTTATCCCAAAGAAGCATTAGCCCTTATTTGCAAAGCTTTAGAAAAAACAGCTGCAGTAGAAAGTGTTTTTTTAGGAGGAGTTCTACATAGCGGAATTGGTGTTTTTACCGGTAATCCCGCAACAACACAAGAAAAAGAAATCGTTACAAATGTTTTGGGCGAAGCAGCTATTTATGCCAATAAATTAGGCATTACAATAGGTATTGAACCTATAAACCGCTACGAAAGTTATGTTTGTAATACTGCCAAAAATGTTTTAGAAATAATTCAAAACACAAATGCAGCCAATCTTGCTGTTCATCTGGACACTTTTCATATGAATATAGAAGAAAACAATTTTCACGATCCAATTATAGCCTCCAATAAAAAACTAAAACACTTGCATATTACCGAAAGTCACCGCGGTATGTTAGGAGAAGGAACCGTAAATTGGGATGAACTTTTTAAAGCATTAAACCAAATAGATTATGAAGGAAATCTTGTTTTGGAGAATTTTTCATCTTCTATAGTCGGAATGCAGCAAGCAGTTTCTTTATGGCAAAAATCACCACATGATGCAGAAGAGTTAGCCATTGGAAGTCTAAATTTTATGAAACAAAAAATAGCTGAATATTAAATTACACAAGGTTTTCTTTCCCGAAAAAACTTGTATCAGTATAAAATAAAATTCAAAAAACATCATTTTTCTGCATATGACATTTTTTTAGGAGCTCGGGTATCAAGCACAAAAACTATTACGTTTGAAAAATATCACATTATCATTAATTTAACACAAAAGATCAATTATACTTTTACCTAAGGCTAATTTCAATAAATTAAATTGCGTATTTTAGCAAAACAGCACTTGTAAACATGCTTTAATTAAACTTGCCTGTTTGAAGAAATTGTATCAATTATAAATTAGAATATTATGGAATTAGATCTTATTATTGGAATTATTGGCGCCATCTTGTCATCGGTATCTTTCTTGCCACAAGTGGTTCAAATCTGGAAAACCAAATCAGCAAAAGATCTTTCTATGGCTACAATTGTTTTGCTTGCCAGTAATGGTACTTCGTGGCTTGTTTACGGTTTATTAAAAGATGCTATACCTTTGGTAATCACAAATGCGATTGTACTATTTATGCTGCTTTTAATCATTTTTTTAAAAATAAAATATAGAAAAAATGTACTGGCATAAAAACAAATTTAATCTTCTAGCTACTAAAATATGTAAATAAAAATACCCTTTAAGCAAAATGCCTAAAGGGTATTTTTTATAAACTCAAATATTGAATTAAGCAATACAATAATAGAACTTGTCAATTCTTAAACAAACTCAATAATCAATTTCCTATTTATGATGGGAGACTTAAATTTTTCCCTGGTTCTCCACCTTCCACATTGCGCTCAGGCCAAACCAAATCCAATCGTGAACGACTAATAAACCATTGATCTCCAATTTTCTTATATTCATCAGAATACAAACCCAATAATAACAAAGTACTTGCGTTTTTTGGTCGCTCTGTAACCAAATCAATTAAGTAACATCTTCCTTGAGCAGTATCAGAGTTAATCATTTCAATCCAATGATTGGTAATCGCATGCAAAAAAGGGTAAGACCCATGATTTTCTGTATCATAATCCTTAAAAGCCTTAACAAGTCCTTTACGTATTTCTTCCCTTCCTCTCCAAGGATCTCTATCTGTCTGACAAATTGCTTCCTCGGTAAACAGAGAAATTAAACCGTCTATATTATTACTGTCCAGATAATGCGCGTAACGTATTCTTAAATTCTTAATAGCTTCTAAATTAAGAAGCTTAGTTATTTCTGTTGTTTCCATATACTGTGCTATTTTAATTTTTAATGTAAATGATTAAAATTGGTAATTTATCTTATTTAAATACCTCCGATAATAACTCAATCGTCTTCATCCTATTTTCTTTACCAAAAATCTGAGGTAATAACATCATCTCGTTTGTGCGGTATGCATCAGCAAGTTTTTCTATCTTTTTCTTTGCAGTCTCAGGGCTACCTACAATAATTCTATTCCTGTTGTGCTTGATAATTTCTTTTTCCATTGCTGTATAATAGTAGTTTTTAATACTGTTATAATTCATATAATAAGGAGTTTCTCGTCCTGATTCTATCATTAACAACCAGTGATCAAATCCTTTAGCAAGTATTTCAGCAGCTTCATCGGTTTCGGCAACTGCTACAAAAACAGCTACCATATTTTGAGGCTTACTAGTTATTAAAGAAGGAGAAAAATTTGACAAATAATCTTCAGTAGCTCGCAATCCAGTTCCACCGGGATTAATAAAATGTGCAAATATGTAAGATGTGCCTTCTTGAGCAGCAAGTAATCCTCCACTTGCGCCAGCTCCTAATGACCATAATTGCGGTAACGTATCTACAATTGGCGTTGGAATTAGATCTGGAAAAGACAAATTTAATTCGTTCTCACTTCCGAAATAAGCTTTTAAGTCTCTAATTTGTTGATCGTATGCAGTAACACGGGTCTTGCCAATATTCAATGCATTATGAGTAAGCTTGTCGCCGCCGGGTGCTCTTCCAATACCAAGATCAATCCTGCCCGGATACAAAGCCTCCATAAGTTTAATTCCCTCAGCAACTTTGTATGCACTATAATGTTGAAGCATTACACCTCCGGATCCAATGCGTATATTTTTAGTATTAGCAGCAAGATGCATCATTAACATTTCCGGGTTACTTCCTGCAAGAGTCTGCATTCCATGATGTTCCGATACCCAAAAACGTTTAAAGCCTAATTCTTCTGCACGTTTTGCTAAATTTGTGGTTGCGATTAATGCCTCTCTTGCATTGCTATTTTCATCAATAGGCGAATAATCTAATATGCTTAAATTAATCATAATAACTAAATTTTTAACTGTGCAAATTTAGTCCCTTAAAAAAGCATCCACAATAACGGCATAACTATTCAGATACGGCAAACTTTTGCCCTACAAGAATACTATTATTGGCTAGCCTCTTCTTTTTTTAATTCAAGAAGTTTATTAAAACGGTCACGATACTTATTTCCCCATTCTTCCATAGCAAGAGTTATAGGCAATAAGCAAGTACCAAATTCCGTCAATGTGTATTCTACCTTTGGCGGCAAAACTGGATATATTTTTTTTTCAATAATGCCATGTTCCTGTAATTCATTTAATTGTATATTAATAGCACGCCTAGATGCTGAAGGCATAGCGCGCTGTAAATCACTTGGTCTAATAATACCTTCATGTATCAGATTGATTATAGTTGGCTTCCACTTTCCTCCTATAATTTCGGTTGTAATTTCTAAACCACAGCAATAGTGTCTTTCTATTTTTCTTTCGTACATAAATCAATATTTATTTTACTTCCCACTTACCTACTTCTATTTAAAAGCAACGAGATCCATCAGCATAAATGCTAACCATCGTTTTGATATTTATGAACAAAATAGTAATTGTAATAGGGAGATAGATTTGCAAAGGTAATTATTACCTACCAGAATAACCTAAAACAAGAAATATAAGCAAAATATGTAGCGCAAAATTATGCCCTATTGGCATCTTTTTCACGGTATTGTAGTAACAAATAGTCATTTTACCTTTGCCCTCAAATTCAAAAAAGCAAAAAAAAAATCCGAATTTCAAAATGACTTTTGAAGTTCGGTTTTCTAAAAATTATATTTCTTTCTATTTTTCTATTACAACATTATCAAACTCGCGATCGTTTTTTTCTTTTTCATCTCTTTTTAGAGATATTATACTAGAGAGACTTCCTTTTTTTGTATCGGGATCTCCTATTAATTTAATTGTTTTTCCTTTTTCTGTTATCTCAATACCAAAATCAGTCTCATTTTCAAACACTTTATATTTAATAATTCTGCTTGCTGTTTCAGATATAAATTTTGTGTCCGTAAATATTAAAGTCCCTTTTTTTTGATTGTAGATAAAATCGCCTGAATAGTTTGAATCAACTAAACTATCATTTATCATCTCCGCATAATGTAGATTGAAGTTATTCGTTTCATACTCGTCATATAGAAATAATAAAATATTTTTTTTCTTATCTTCAGTCTTAAAAGACATTACAAAAAAATCGTCATTGTACGATAAAATTGTTCGTTCTGGAATAGCTGCTTCCGAATCATAATGATAATAAAAAGGACCATGACGGTCTGCATCTTGAGTAGATCTGCCCAACTCAAGTTTATTATTCTTAATTTTATATTCAAAACTCGCATTATACTCTGCTTCTCTATATGCCGTAATTGTCTTTTTCTTAGCATCAAGTTTAATATATGCAATTGGGGAATCTGTTATTTCCAAGAAATCTTTATTTAGTTGATAACCTTTTTGTGTTGCTAAAAAAAAATTACGAGAATAAAAATCTCGATAACCAATATCCCTTCCCTGACAAGCTATATCCATTTTGCCATCAAAATTAAAGTCACCGTACCAAATACCTCCAGCCCAATCATCTTCATTCCGAGCTTCAGAATAATAAATTCCTTCCAATAAAGTTTCGGGTACTTCTTTTTTTGTCTTGCTATCAAAAATTCTTACACTTATTGGTCTATCCAATTCAATGTTAGAATGATCTTCATCTTTATCTACATAAGATTCTAACGTAACGACTGCATAGCGATCTTTTGGCAACTTTATAATAGCATCTTTTGATACAGAATCTTTATCTTGCTTATCAACTTTATTTTCAGAAGCAATCGGCCCACTCTTTTTTTTAGTTTCCGTTTTTTGGCACGAAAACATGATTATGCTAAGTAAAAGCAGTAAAACTATTTTTCTCATTTGTATTTATTTAATTTTATCTAAGTTTCTATATTTTAGAAATTATCATGTTGTCGGTTTTCTAAAAAATAATTTAGCAAAATTACTTTAAAGGTTATCTATTAAAAGGCTCGACAAGTTTTAAGAATAACAGAATAAGGTCTTTATACAAATGGTTTCAAATTCAAAAAAACACAAAAAAAATCCGAATTTCAAAATTCATTGGAATTATGATTTATAAGACGTTAATCTAAAATAAAACTCACACTTACATTTGCTGTAATTTCGATTTCTCCAATTGCCAAAGTTTCATTTTCGGCACCTGCATTACTATCCATCGCCATTGACTTCATCGCTGCATAAACTGGTCTTGGGTGATATACCTGAGAATTATCAGAAATAGTTATTGCTTTACCCACTTTTTGTCCTAAAACTGAAACATAATCTTCCGCTTTTGCTTTAGCATCTTTAATAGCTAATTTACGAGCTTCTGTTTGGTATTGAGCCAGTTTAGACGATTCGAAAGAAACATTATCCAAACGGTTAATTCCTTGTGCAACCAATCCTTCCATCAATTCATCATATTTAGATAAATCTTTTAAAACAATTTCAACAGTTTGAGTCGCATTATAACTTGTTTTCTTTTTCTCATAGTCGTATTGCGGATTCAAAGAAACTTGTTTGGTTTTGTAATCAGCAGCAGGAATATTCATCTTTTTGATAAACTTTAAAACAGCATCGATTTTCTCGTCGTTTTGCTTTTTGATATCTTTAGCATTATTCCCTTTCGTTTCGACTGTAGCCGAAATACAAACTTGATCTGGTGCTACTTTTATCTTTCCTTCACCATTTACATTGATTTGAGGAATTTGTTTTACTTCTTGGCCGTAGGACATTGTCATAAACATGATTGTTAAAAAAAATAGTACTTTCTTCATTTTTGTTATATTTAAGTTATTTGATAAAGGCATTTCAAAAGTTGTGCCAGTCTTATAACTTACCCAATTTTGCCATTATAAAAAGTATCAAAATTGGAATTGCCAATAAAATTACCATCAAAGTATGATCTACAATCAAAGACGGTTCTTTTACCAAAGTAATTAAATAACCGCCCATTGCACCACCAAAATGTGCTGTATGTCCAATATTATCATTTTTGGCACGCATACCATAAATAGAATACAATAAATATAAAATCCCAAAAAGATACGCCGGCATTGGAATTACAAAAAAGATTCCCAACATCATATCGGGCTGTAACAATATAGCAGAGTATAAAACCCCTGTTACTGCTCCCGAAGCTCCAACAGCACGATAGCTATAATCATTTTTATGAAATAACATCGTTAGCAAACTTCCAAAAATTAGACTTCCAAAATAGACCAAAACAAAAGAAATCGTTCCTAACCATTGTATCACTACCGGCGCAAAAAACCAAAGTGTTAACATATTAAAGATTAAATGCATCATATCGACATGCAAAAAACCAGAAGAGATCATTCTTATTTGTTCTCCGGAACGAATACTTCCAACGTGGAACTCGTATTTTCTAAAAAAAGAAAGATCATTAAAACCTTTGTAACTTATTAAAACATTGGCAACTATAATCCCAACTAAAATGGTATTAACGGTATTCATAAAAAATATTTAATGTGAATTGTAAATATAGTCATTCTTAAACATATGTTAGCGTCAATCCAAAATATCGTCGGTTATTCATTTTTACTTTATATTTGTAAAAAAAAATAAATGCAGTTTCTTGTTTATATATTAGCCTACCCTATTCTTTGGCTTATTTCAATACTTCCTTTTCGATTATTCTATTGGTTCTCTGATTTTGTATATGTTATTATTTACAGAATTGTTGGCTATCGCCGAAGAGTAGTTCGTGAAAACTTAGCCTTAACTCTACCACACTTAAATGATGCTGAACGAAAAGTCGTTGAAAAGAAATTCTACAAACATATGTGTGATATGTTTTTGGAAATGATTAAAACAATGAGCATTTCTAGTGAGGAAATGGAAAAAAGATTTAAAATCACCAATCTTGATCTTGTAAACGAATATGCTAAAAAAGGTAAAAGTGTAATTCTTGTCGCTTCGCACTACGCTAGTTATGAATGGCTTTTGACCATGAATCCTAAAATTGATTTTAAAGGAATTGCTGTTTATAAAAAAGTAGCTAATCCTTATTTTGATAAATTAGTTCGAAAAATTCGTTCTAAATATGACACGGAGGTAGTTGAAACCAGAAAAGCAATTCCAACAATGGCTCAAAACCAACGTAATGGAATATTAAGCATGTACGGACTGGCAAGTGATCAATCGCCAAAACTGGATAGAATTTTTCACTCGATGAAATTTATGGGAATTGAAGTTCCCGTGCATACTGGTGCCGAAATGTTGGCTAAAAAATACGATCTAAGTGTTGTATTTGTAAAAGTAAATAAAGTCGCCAGAGGTTATTATGAAGCAACTTTTGTAACCATCGCAGATAACCCGCACGATTATGAAAATTTTGATATTACTGAGAAATATTTAAGAGAAGTAGAAAAACAAATCTATGAAGCTCCTGAATATTATTTATGGACACATAAAAGATGGAAACATCGTGTTGAATAATATTTATAACAAAAATTAAAGTCCAAAAAAGTAACATTCTTTTCTGGACTTTTTTTTTATAAAATAACTCAAAAAGATTTAAAATCCCTCTTTTACCGCCTAAACAATGATTTTGATGGGTTTTTGTAATATTTTTTCCTGATGCAATAAAAAGGAAAAATTACAGAAACAGCATAAATTTGGAGTCAGCAAATTTATACCCTACAAATCAAAATCATAAGTCATGATAAAAAAACTACTTTTTATAATATTGATTTTCTGCATTTCAAACATCAGTTTTGCACAAAGCCCAAAACGAGGAATTGCATACGGAAATAACTCAACTGCCGATTTACTAGCTTTAAAACCCGGAATTTCGTGGTGGTACAATTGGGGTTCATTGCCAGAAAATGATGTAAATGCCAATTACGAATCTCTTGGGGTTGAATATGTGCCAATGGCTTGGGGAAAACAAAGCGATGCCGATGTGCAGGCTTTTATTAGCAAAATAAAGCCCGGAGCCAAATATTTACTTGCTTTTAATGAACCTAATTTTAACGATGGCGCCAGACTGACACCACAAGAAGCTGTAAATGCTTGGGCAAATGTCGAAAAAATTGCTGCTGCAAAAAACTTAGAAATTGTTAGTGCTTCGCCCGCCTACAATGGTCCAAACAATTATGGAGGTTTTAGCGATCCAGTCGCGTGGCACGATCAATTTTTCCTTTTATGTCCAAATTGCAAAGTCGACTACATTGCTTTTCATACTTACGATAGTTCATCCGGTTCAGTTATTGGCGTTACCGGAAATTTAAAAAAATACAATCGCCCAGTTTGGGTTACTGAATTTGCAAACAGAGTTATTCAGACAGCAGCTCAAAAAACTACTTTTATGAAAGAAATCCTAGCTAGTTTTGAGAATGATCCGGACATTTACAGGTACTCATGGTTTAGCGGAAGAGTTGATCCAACTTGGACTGATATGCTAGAAGGACAACTACTTGCTCCGGAAAGTGGTGTCTTGAAACCAATTGGTACCGAATATATAAATGCGTCTTATACTGCAAAAAAAATAAGTGTTCCGGGACGAATTGTTGCGAACAAACATTATCGCCGAAAAGGGACTGGATTACAAAATACAACTGATAGTGGAACTGGCCAAAATGTTTGCTTTATCGAGAATGGCGATTGGAACGAATTTATGCTTAATGTTGCTAATTCCGGAACTTTTAATTTAACTTTTAGAGTAGCATCACCAACAATTCCGGGGAAATTTGATATAATTGTAAATGGTGTTGTCGCAAAAACCGACGAGACTTTTCCTGCAACTGGCGGTTACCAAACTTATGCCGATAAAATTGTAAACGGAGTTAATTTACCTCAAGGAGAAGTTTATTTGAAGATTAAATTCAAATCAAATGATATGAACTTTAATTATATTGATGTCAACGCTACAAACTTAGATGTGAATGATCCAATAACCGAAAAAGATTTCTTTACAGTTTATCCCAACCCAATTAAAAGCCAATCAATACTCCATATTAAATCTGCCATTACAGAACCATTGACCTTAAAAATTGTCGACATGAAAGGAACAACATGTTATGCTTCAGATTCTTTTTATACAAATGAAGATATCAAAATTGGCGACAAACTTTCAACTGGAATCTACATCGTAACAGCTTCTTATGGCACGCTCAAAAAGTCTTTGAAAATTATTAAAAACTAAATTATAATTTAACAGAAAATCCCTCTTTCAAAAAATATGAAAGAGGGATTTTTTTATTATAGTATTGCAAGATTAGATTCCTGCAATCGCTTTTATTTCGTCGATAATTCGAAGTGCCAACACGTCAGCTTTTTCTTGAGAAGGCGCCTCAGTATAAATTCTAATAATTGGTTCAGTGTTCGATTTTCTTAAGTGAACCCATTCTGTAGCAAAATCAATTTTTACACCATCGATTGTCGTAATATCTTCGTTTTTATACTTATCAGTCATAGCCACTAAAATCGCATCAACATCAATTTGAGGAGTCAATTCGATTTTATTTTTGCTCATATAATATTCAGGATACGATGCACGTAACGCCGAAACAGATATTTTCTTGTTTGCCAAATGCGTTAAGAATAAAGCAACTCCAACTAAACTATCTCTTCCGTAGTGAGATTCAGGATAAATAATTCCACCGTTACCTTCACCACCAATGATAGCGTTATTTTTTTTCATTAACGCCACCACGTTTACTTCTCCAACTGCACTAGCTTCATATTTACCACCATGCGCAACAGTTACATCACGTAACGCACGAGAAGATGACATATTAGAAACGGTATTTCCGGGAGTTTTACTCAAAACATAATCAGCACAAGCAACCAAAGTATATTCTTCGCCAAACATTTCTCCATCTTCGCAAATAAATGCTAAACGATCAACATCAGGATCAACAACAACACCTAAATCAGCTTTTTCTTTAACAACCAATTCCGAAATATCAGTTAAATGCTCCTTTAAAGGTTCTGGATTATGAGGAAAATGTCCGTTTGGTTCGCAGTACAATTTTACCACTTCAACACCCATTAATTCTAATAATCTAGGAATAATAATTCCTCCCGATGAATTTACACCATCTACAACAACTTTAAATTTTGCCGCTTTTACAGCTTCAATATCTACTAAAGGTAAATTTAAAACCTCGTCGATATGAATGTCCATATAAGCATCATTTACTGTAATCTCGCCTAAGCTATCTACATCCGAAAAATCGAAAGCTTCTGCTTCGGCAATTTCAAGAATCAATGCACCTTCTTCTCCACTTAAAAATTCTCCTTTAGCATTTAATAATTTTAAGGCATTCCATTGTTTTGGATTATGTGAAGCCGTTAAAATAATTCCACCATCAGCTTTTTCCAACGGAACAGCAACTTCTACAGTTGGAGTTGTCGAAAGTCCAAGATCAATTACATTAATTCCCAGACCTATTAAAGTATTTACAACCAAATTATGAATCATTGGCCCAGAAATTCTTGCATCACGACCAATTACAACAGTTAATTTTTCTTTAGAAGTATTGTTTTTTAGAAAAGTACCATACGCCGATGCAAATTTTACAGCATCAACAGGAGTCAGGTTATCTCCCACTTTTCCACCAATTGTCCCTCTTATCCCTGAAATCGATTTTATTAAAGTCATTTTAATGAGTTATGGTTATTTTATTACAAATATAGAAAAGTTGCCGAGTTACTAAAGTGCTAAGGTGCTAAGATTTTTAAAAAAGTTGCTACGACCCTAAGATATTAAGATGCTAAGACTTAAATATTAAATTTAAAACCTATAGTTACTTCATTAAAACGATATGGAAATCTTTTCATACTTTTACTAAAACAAGTAAGTTGCTTAAAATTTCAGCAACTAAAAAACTTAGTGCCTTAGCATCTTCGAACCTTAGCACCTTAAAAAAATGAATTTCCTAGCCCATATATATCTTTCCGGTGAAAATGATCTAATTAAAATTGGCAATTTTATGGCCGATGGAATTCGTGGAAAACAGTTTGAACATTTTCCTTTGGATATCCAAAAAGGAATTCTTTTACATCGCTCGATCGACACTTATACAGATTCACATGATGTTTTTAGACAAAGTACGAAGCGTTTACACGAAAAATATCATCACTATGCTGGTGTTATTGTAGACATTATTTACGATCATTTTTTGGCCAAAAACTGGGAAAAATACTCCGACGAGAAACTAGATCATTTCGTTAATAGATTTTATAGATCATTACATGAAAATTATCCTGATTTAAGTGAAAAAACACAAGATTTAATGCCTTATATGATCAAGCAAAACTGGCTTTTGAGCTATCAGACTGTCGAAGGAATTCATAACATTTTAACTCAAATGGACAGAAGATCAAAAAATCAATCTAAAATGCAATTTGCAAGCGCTGAATTAAAAGAATTCTATGCTGAGTTTGAACAAGAATTTACCCTCTTTTTTGAAGACATAAAAAAACATTCTAATCAAAAATTACTTTCACTATAAAACTATGTTCTCTAATTTTGTCGCATGACCATATTTATTTCCAAAATTTCACTCAACATGAAAAAAGCAGCTCTTTTATTTCTCCTGATTTATATTAATTGTACAGCACAACAAAATCCAATAAAACCTACAGGACTTGTTGTTACAAAAGCAATGGTCGTTTCGGCTCGTGCAGAAGCTTCTAAAGTTGGTGTCGAAATTATGAAAAAAGGCGGTAACGCTTTTGATGCAATGGTAGGTACAGAATTAGCCTTGGCAGTAGCTTATCCTTATGCAGGAAACATTGGCGGTGGCGGATTTATGGTGTATAGAAAAGCCAATGGCGAAGTAGGCTCATTAGACTATCGCGAAAAAGCACCTCTAGCAGCTACTAAAGATATGTTCTTAGATAAAGACGGAAATGTTGTTAAAGGTAAAAGTACCGAAACAGCTTTAGCAATTGGAGTTCCCGGAACTGTGGCCGGAGTTTTTGCCGTACATAAAAAACTGGGATCGTTACCAATGTCTGAAATTCTAAAACCTGTAATTGCTCTTGCAGAAAAAGGTGTTATTGTGACTAAAAAACAACAGAAACAACTTGAAGCTTATCATGATGCGATTGTAAAAGTAAATGGGCCAAATACATTAATGGCAGGACAATTTAAAGAAAATGATACCATTAAATATCCTGCATTAGCCGAAACTTTAAAACGAATTTTAAAAAACGGTAAAGATGAATTCTACAAAGGCAAAACGGCAAAAATTCTAGTAGATTATCTTCAAAAAAAAGGAGGAATTATTACTCTAAAAGATTTGGCCAGTTATGAAGCAAAATGGAGAACGCCTTTACAATTTAATTACAAAGAATTAAAAATTACCTCAATGTCGCCTCCTAGTAGTGGCGGGATTTGTTTGGCTCAAATCATGAAAATGATTGCGCCTTATGATTTATCTAAAATGGGACATAACACAGACCAATCTATTCAGGTAATTGTTGAAGCCGAAAGAAGAGCATATGCAGACAGAAGTCAGTTTTTAGGCGATCCGGATTTTGTAAAAATTCCAATTAAAGCCTTACTTGCCGATTCGTATTTAAAAGAAAGGATGTCAAATTTTAATATCGAAAAAGCCAGTTTGTCATCAGAAATAAAAGAAGGAAAAGTAACGTATAATGAAAGTACTGAAACTACACATTACTCTATTGTAGATGCTCAAGGAAATGCTGTTGCAGCAACTACAACCATAAACGATGGTTTTGGGTCAAAATATTATTGTGACGAATTGGGTTTCTTTTTAAACAACGAAATGGATGATTTTAGTGCCAAACCAGGATCTCCAAATATGTTTGGTTTAGTTGGAAATGAAGCTAATAGTATTGCGCCACAAAAAAGAATGTTGAGTTCGATGACACCAACTATTGTAGAGAAAAACGGAAAATTATTTATGGTTGTAGGTTCGCCAGGCGGTTCGACTATTATTACTTCAGTCTTGCAAGCTATATTAAATGTATACGAATATAATTTAAGCATGCAGGAAGCTGTAAATGCACCACGTTTTCATCATCAATGGTTACCTGATTTAATTACATTCGAACCAAATGCTTTTAGCAATACAACAATAGACAAACTAAAAGCAAAAGGTTACTTAATTAATGAGAAAACAACTCCTGTAATTGGCAAACTCGATTGTATTCTGGTACTCCCAAACAAATCTCTTGAAGGTGGAGCAGATTTTCGTGGAGATGATACTGCCGTAGGCTTTTAATTTGGTAAAAAACACTCATTAATAACTTGTTAAAAAAAAGGACATTAACTTATTGCTTTTAAAAAAAATGAAGTATTTTTTTTACTAAATTTGCGCCAAAACTAAACAAAAGCCAATATGTCTGAAGAATCATTTCCAGAAGAAAATCAAACAAATAACAAATCAAGAAACATAAAAATTGGAGCAGCAGTAGCCATTGTTGCAGTTCTTGGAATTATTTTTATTCCTAAAATCTGGGCAAAATACAATAAGAAAGAAGTAGTATGCTTAAATGGTCAAACAGAAATTTATGAAAAGTTTAAAGATGCTGTTGTTTTAGTAAAACACACTTATACGGTCGAAATATCTATAAAAGGTTCTAAACCATTTCAGCTTGAAGTTGGCGAAACCAATTTAGAACCAAAAACCATATCCGGAACAGGATTTTTTGTTTCAGAGGATGGTAAAATAGTAACCAATCACCATGTGGCAGAACCTTGGTTATACCCAAGTGACAATACAACTTCTTATGATTATGTAAAAGAACACATTGCTGCTGTTCTTCCTGATTCTATAAGCGAAGGAAACTATAAGTCTGTTATTGAAAAAAATTGGAATGACTATTATGCTGAAGATGGTGAAGATGGTGACGACTCTGAAGAAGAAACTCCTGCAGTAAATGTTGCCTCTACTGTTGATTCTACAGCTACAAATACTGCTACAGTTGCCGCTAGTTCTCCTGAAACAACAGTACAACCAAGTCCTGCAAAAGATATAAAATACGTAAGTGTTGATGATATTAAAATTACTCCTGTAACAGTTGAAATTAGCGTAGCACTGCACGGTTCAAAAGACGATTGGTTAAAATGCAAAGTCTATAAAATTGCCGACGGAAACGAAGTAGATGTTGCCGTTTTACAATTAAATAGTGAAACATTGCCTGGATCAGTAAAAAATATCGTTGATTTAGATACTGCTGTCACTGATGATTCCACGTTAAAACCTGGGACAAATGCCATTTTAATTGG
>Ga0302173_10000379_pt1 | contig 24322 bp, 25 predicted proteins | sample I_Fen_N3_1_FD_198785 | JGI IMG/M metagenome (GOLD analysis project Ga0302173, IMG submission 198785) | Peat permafrost microbial communities from Stordalen Mire near Abisko, Sweden - I_Fen_N3_1 | ecosystem: Environmental > Terrestrial > Soil > Wetlands > Permafrost | place: Sweden: Abisko... | reverse complement strand
ATGTACCTGTAATAGTAGATAAAACCATTGGAGAAATAAACGTTGACGAATATGACGCCTTAGCAATACCTGGTGGATTTGGGGAATTTGGTTTTTATGAAGAAGCATATGACGAAAGGTTTTTAAAATTAATTAAGGAATTTAATGCAAAAGGTAAAATCATTGCGACAATTTGTTCTGCGGCATTGCCCTTAGGAAAAAGTGGAGTTCTTAAGAATCGGAAAGCAACTACATACCACTTAAAAAACGCATATTGGCAAAAAAAACTGAAAGAATTTGGTGTGAATGTTGTGAATGAGCCAATTGTAGTTGATGGTAATATTATTACGTCTTATTGTCCTGAGACAGCTCCAAATGTTGCATTTGAATTATTAAAAATACTGACTTCAGAAGAAGAAATGGCAGTAATAAAAAAAGCTATGGGATTTTAAGAAAAATGCTAACAAAATTATTGGAAGATTAAGTCATAGAAACGCCCAACAGCCAACAATGTATAAAAATAACAGCCCTGACAGTAGTAAATTCTAGGGGTGTAGCCCGCTACAACTTTCGTGTAACTTGATAGAAAAGTGCCACGCAGTCGGCTACTATTCTTATACTAAACGTTGTCTGCAATAATTAGGAATCGCATGTTTGAAAAAATCATAGACAAAATTAGATTTTATCAAGGTTAATATTTCCCGAGATGCAATCCCTTCACTGTAAACCACATTTGCTACCCTCTCATACCCGTCGCTCAAACCAACGGTATTAAATGAGGTTTACAGTCCCTCCACGCATCTATAACGAGACTAAGGACTGAACGATAAACTTCTCATACAGCCTGACAGTATTAAAATTAATCCTAAACCTAACTCGGTCGGTTTAATTAATTGGCTTCCGCAGCCCGGACTATTTCGTAATTAGCCCCCAAAGTCTATGCTATTAAACACATTTCAACTTATAAAATCTTGTTGCACCCGGACTGATCCTGCTACCGAGACAAAGTCAATAGGGCTGCGGGCCTACGCTCTGGGCAGGCTCCGACGGCACCTAATTAAACCGCCGGGCCGTTAGCTGTAAAACAGTTCGGCCTGGTACCTTGACTTCCGATGCGCAAGCAAGAGTTTTGCCACATGTTATCGCCACTTGGACAGCTTAATCATATCATGACAACTCCTGTCCGTTTATTGTGACTTTTTCTCTTGTCAGTTTCATCATACCTTGACAACCCCCGGCCATCTAACATGACTTTGCTATCGAGATAATTTTTATCATAACATTACAACATGACTGGACTTATATTAAAATTATCTTTCAACTTTACCGGTGATCCATCGGTTGAAGGTGGTCTCTCAATCACAAATGATTCAAATTTCACTTCACAGATTATTTCATTAATTTCATCTGCATAATTACCATGTTTGTATATCGGTTTTGAGGATGTAATCAGCATTGACTCTTTTTGTACAATGAAATAAATTACATCCTTATGATTAAAAGTTTCTTCAAAATCGCATTACGCTACCTGTGGCGCAGAAAAACCTATAGTGTTCTGAATTTTGTATGTCTGACATTTGGCCTTTTATGTGCAATAATTACAATGCTGTATATTCGGAATGTATATAGTTATGACAAGTTCCATAATAACTACAACCGGCTGTATTCAGTTGATGCCTACGTGACCTATTTTAATGATGCCCGTTTCCCGAAAGAATATCTCTCAGCTTCCCTCATGGATGTATTGAAAGTGAATGCTCCCGAAATTGAAGAGATAATTCGCGTAGCTGAAAGGGATTTTTCCTTTATCAGTGGAGATAAAACATTTAAGGAGAAAGGAATCTATGCCGATAGCAATTTCTTTAATGTCTTTTCATTTCATGTCGTTCATACTGGAAGCCTCAAGGTACTGGGAGATATAAATTCAATTGTCATCTCGGAACGCATGGCATCCAAATTCTTTAAAACCACTGATTGCATTGACAAAACATTGATAATGAAAGACGGAAGTAAACAACAGGTTTTTAAAGTGGCCGCCGTTTTTAAAGATGTTCCTTCTCAATCAAAAATGCAGTTTGATTTTGTAATTCCTTTTAAAAAATTTCTGACTGATAATATCTGGGCCTTTGAAACCGGGTCTGCCGCTAACGCTACCTGGGTTTTGCTCAAAAACAATATTGACTACAGGTTTGTTGAAAACAAGATAAAGAACCTGATCAAAACGCAGGAAACAACTCTGAATCAGGAACTTTTTTTATTTCCTCTTAAGGAACAAATATTATACAGCTATGCCGGTGGCAGGAGAGTCTGGAAAGAAATGCAAAACATTGTAATTATCTCTACAATCGGTTTTGCAATTCTGTTAATTGCATGTTTTAATTTCATAAACCTTGCCATTGCATTAAATTTCAGGAGGTACCGTGAGGCTGGAATAAAAAAGGTAGTGGGTTCTGCCGGGTCAACTATTGCCCTTCAGTACCTTGGCGAAACTTTCATTCTTACCCTCATCAGCCTAATAAGTGCCCTTATTCTGATCCGGTTGCTTCTGGTCGGTTTTAATTCGATGTTTAATTACAATATTCATCTGCAGTTGCTTAATATAAAAATGTTGGCATTTCTGATATTAGTTACCTTTTTTACCGGCCTTATTTCAGGAATATTACCTGCTTTATTTCTTGCCTCAACAAATCCAATAGATACCCTGAAAGGGAAAATGATTACCGGACACAGTTTTAGTATTTTCAGACAAAGCCTTATCGTATTTCAGTTTGCCGTACCTATTGTTTTGATCATTTGCATGCTGATTATCAAGACTCAGGACAGCTATATGAGGAATTATGATGCAGGAGTGGATAAGGACCTTATTGTAATGAACAACTCAAAAAACATACAGCTACATGCCGAAAGTTTCAGGACTGAGTTGCTTGCTATTAGCGGAATTGATGCTGTGAGTTTCACCAACTGCATCCCTACCAGGGGAGCGAGGGTTTCGAATGAAGTGACCTGGGAGGGCAAGGATGTTACTGAAAAACTTCATTTCTGGTGCATCAATTCCGATTTTGATTATAACAAAACAGTGAAGATTAAAATGGTTGATGGAAGATATTTCAATCCCTCCTTTTCTACTGATTCCTCAGCTTATTTGATCAATGATGTGGCTGCCTCGGTGATGAAGAATAAAAATCCGGTTGGCACATCAATAACCGTTGAAGGACGAAAAGGTACAATAATTGGCGTATTCAAAGATTTTCATGCCATTGATCTGGCTGGTCCTATTGTGCCTGCTGTTATAAGTATAAATTCAAATGACCGACCCTCAATACTGGTCAGGTACTCTTCGGGCTCATTCCCTGCTGTATCCAACCAGATCAACACAATATTCAGACATTATGAGAAAGAAGCTCCGTATCAGGCAACCCTGTTCCGAGATCTGACACCTTATTCAAACCTGTCTCTTCCATCAAGTTTAGTAGGATTGGCATTCATTATTTCACTTTTGATGGCCAGCATGGGGTTATTCGGACTTGCATCTTTTACCTCCGAAAACCGCACCAAAGAAATTGGAATCAGAAAAGCCAACGGGGCAACTACAGTTTCAGTTATGGGTCTTCTCCTTACGAGTTATACAAAATGGCTGGCTATCGCTTCTGTAATAGCACTGCCACTTTCATTCCTGTTTGGGAAAATCTTTCTCGGGAGATTTTATTTTCATACTCCAATACCAATCCGGGCTTTTTTAGCAGGACCGGTCCTTGCTGCCTTAGTTGCATTGTTAACAGTGAGTTCTCAGACCTGGAGTGTGGCGAGTCGGAATCCGGTTAAGGCCCTCAGATATGAATGATCCGGAGGTGATTAAAATGTTTGAGCAAAAGATCATTTTTAATAAATTTGTGAATTGCACTACAATTATGACAAAAAGAAATATTGCATATCTGAACATTTTCATCTGGTTCTTTGCAGTCTTTGCTAATATCCCCTATTCGGGCATAAAAAACGGAATGGGAACAGGACAGATTGTAACTTATATCATTGGCTTTCTTTACCTGATGATCACATTTTATTTGTTCTATCTGTTTTTTGTTCCTTTATTCCTTGACCGAAAGAAACTTGGCAGCTTCTTAATCATTTCTTTTCTTACCGTTCTGATAATGCCGTTTTTCGGGTATATGATACTGTTCCTTACAAGAGCATACCTTGAAGGTACCTTTGAACATTTTTTAAGAGGATACAGCTTCAGTACTCATATGAGCGGGTTCTTCCCTGTGCTGTCCGCAGCTGTCTTTGGTTCTTTTTTCAGAGTAATAATCAACTGGTTCAATTCGATGAATCTGAACATTGATATTGAAAGACAGAAATTATCTGCAGAACTCAATCTTTTAAAGAGCAAGCTTAATCCGCATTTTCTGTTTAACACTCTTAATAACATTGATTCTTTGATTCAGAGTGACCCGGATAAAGCATCCTTGTCATTGATCAGATTGTCAGATATGATGCGTTACCTGACTTATGAAACTTCGACAGATTTTGTAGAGATCGAAAAGGAGGTTGATTATATCCGGAATTTCATAGAGCTTTACCGGATGCGTATTAAATCGCCTGAAAATATAAGTTTTAATTATAACGGAGACATGAGAACTCTCGTTTCCCCGGCGCTTTTTATCCCGCTTGTTGAAAATGCATTTAAATTTGGCCTGTTCAGTGATACTAGACCCTCACTTGAGATAAACCTCATGTCTGAAAAGGGAATTATTGTCTTTGAAATCTCAAACTATTTTGATAAAGTTACCGGAATAAAACCTGATAGCCACTCGGGAATGGGAATTGCCAATCTGAAAAGTAGACTTGGGCTCGTTTACCCCGGGAAACATCAGCTTACAATTACTGACGATAATCAGCAGTTTCGCGTTTCACTTACAATTGATACCAATGAAGATCAGCTGCATAGTAATTGATGATGAACCTCCTGCTATTTCAAAGCTTGAGTCTTTTATATCGAAAGTGCCGGAATTGAAACTTATTGCAACATTCCAAAGCGCGATTGATGCGATTGGTTGGCTGAAGGAATGTCCTGCTGACCTGATCTTTCTGGATATTCAGATGGAACAGCTTACAGGTATTCAGTTCCTTGAAGCAACAAATCTGAAAACAAGGATTATAATTACTTCAGCATACCAGGAATATGCAATAAAAGGCTTTGAACTGAACGTATCAGATTATCTTCTTAAGCCTTTCTCATTTGAACGCTTTTTAAAAGCAGTTGACAAGGTTTTGGAATATTATTCCGATAAAAAATCTGGAAACAAATTACAAGCTAATTATGAAAGGTTCCTTTTTGTTAAAACGGAATACCGGTATGAACGTGTTGATATTGATAGTATACTTTATATCGAGGGGATGAAAGATTACCTGAGAATAGTATGTACTGATAAGAAAATTATGACACTTCAAAATTTCTCAAAACTGGAGGAAAGTCTGCCGGCTGACTGTTTCTGCCGTATCCATAAGTCCTTTATGGTTGCTATTAATAAAATCAGATCGGTTGAGAGAGGTATTGTAGTTATTGGTGGAACAAGAATTCCTGTCAGCATTACTTACAGGGATAGTTTTTTTGATAAGATCAGGTTAAATCGTCAGTAAAAGATTACAATGCAGTAATTAATGGTTCGATTTTTGAAATCATCTGTTCCAGGTTTTTTCTTCAATATGAGAAAATTTATTAATAATTTCATGCGTGGTTTAATTAAAATAAAGTTGTAGTTCGATCTCAGATGCAGAATGAAATAAGAAGATACGGGGTTCAACATCCTTTGCTAAAGAAATATATCAAATTCTTTTGGGAGCTTCATATTGAAAATACTCAACTTAACCATAAGATAATTCCTCAAAGAAATATCAATCTGAGATTTAATTTGAATGACACTCCTCATTATGTAAGCTCGAATGGAAAGGTACAGTTACTTGAAGATATATACTTTTCAGGCTACACGATCATTTTAGAAACACCCATTTAAAATTAGATGGTAAGGCAGATGTGCTTGGTGTGTGTTTTTTCCCTGAAGGGTTTTACCCTTTCTTAAAAATCCCTGTTTCTGAATTTAAGAATCAAATGCTGGGTGCCATGGAAATTGGATTTAAGCTTGCAAATACAATTAGCGAACGATTGAAGGAGGCTCCAAATATTACTTCAAGATTAAATATAATTGAAAACGAGCTGGCCTTGGTACTTTATAATGGAAACGATACTCCGGAAAACTTCCGGCAAATTTTTAATGCACTTAAAGAAAGCGATAACCCACTGCAATTAGCAGAATTTTGTCGACGAAACAATATTGGAATACGTAAACTGGAACGCATGTATTATAAATATGTGGGTGTATCAGCAAATACCTATGGCACGCTTAATCGCTTTCATAAAAGTTTAAATCAACTTCTATATACCGATTACTCCAAATTATCCGATTTAGCCTTTGATAATAGCTTCTGTCGATGCAACTATAGTTGATTCAGAGGTGGTACTTTCTACAATTGGTCCTCCGCCACGAAATCCTGGCAATCCCTTGGTTTACGAAAAGGCAATGAAAGATATTGTCTCAATTATGAATAAATATGGAGTAAAACGCTACGTCCATATCGGAGGAGCTCTCCATGAAGGGGGTGTTAATGAAACGTAAGGAAAGTCTACCGGAAAACTTCCAGCAGACGATAAAAACCTTGCCGGAATGCAGGCAGATGTTTAGATTAATGTCATTGATGTCAATATTCTTCAAACCAGGTGCCTTCAAAACTTTTATACCTGATTTATATCTGGATGAATCTTTTAGTTTCACTCCTTACGGGTTCAATGGAAAAGTTATTCATATTCCAGGCCACTCAAAAGGTTCTATCGGAATCCTTACAGAAGATGGATCTTTCATTTGTGGTGACTTTCTTTACAATTTCTTCGGAAAACCAAGTCAGGAATTTTGCGATAACATGGAAGACTATCATTCAAGTGCTGAAAAAATAAAGAGTCTTCCAGTGCAAATATTTTATCCCGGACATGGGACGCCATTTACTATGCAGCAATTTTTAAAATATATTGATAATTAAATTTTAGCCGTCCCTGCTGCTGTCAGGCACATTACGCAAAAATCAAATTCTGGGTCAAATTAGCATCTACGGTTTGCGTAAAGAGCCTTCCAGCCCTTCCCTGCCTATACCTTATGCTTTGTACTATAGAATTGCATTACATTTCCTTGATTGATACTGCATGGTTGTTCTACAGCTAACAGGCTAATAATTGTAATAAGCGCTTGTCACTCTTTGCACAACATGACATTTTAATTTTAGACGCTTATTGCAAGTACCAGCCAAAATTCAATTTATGTATCAGATATATTTTTCAACATCAAACATTAAACAAAACGCAAAACCTATTTTAAATTCCGTTAAAATTCGATAGATTTGGTAAGCAATACGGTATCAGCAAATATTCTTAATCTCAGGTCATTGATATCGTGATTCTTATCCGGTTAGCCTGACTGTGACTGACCCGGCGAAAGCATATCATGACTTTACCTCTAAAACCCTTTCAATAACATGACAAGTGACATTTCGCTTAAAGAATACAAACATCTAATACCTTTCATCATCGTAACGCGATCGCTCAGCCAGCCGCACCCTACTTTGCAAATATTGCGCCATACCAGCTTGCTACCGGGACAATTCCCAGGCCGGTTAGCTGCGCTGGTAACGCAAACTCCCTCAATTGCCGTGCCGTTAGCATTCATGCGGAGGCCATTATGTGAGACAATTGACTTATAACTAGACAAATACTTGATGAAGAATTTGGCACGAATGCTAACTTTTCAAACAAATTTTCATTGGATTACAAGTATTAACTTTACTATTATAACTATAAATAAGAGTTTTTGCTGAAAACATATTGTGCGTTTTGTTGAAATATCCTATAATCTATAGATTTATGTTAAACCAATTAATGAATAAATTAAAAAAAGATAAAACGAATTGGATAAAATTTCAAGATCTATTGGTTGAAAGAGAAATTGCTTCCAAAACAATCTTGTTGAAGGAGGGAGAAATATCAAAGTATGTCCATTATATTAAAAAGGGTTGTTTACGTCAGTGTTTTAATAAAGACGGAAGAGATATAACATTTCAATTTTTTTTTGAAGGACAGGCTGTAGCTTCAATTGATAGTTTTATGAACAACCAGCCAAGTTTATTTACTATTGAAAGTATTGAGCCTTCAATTATTTTTTCACTCAGCAAAGATAACTATGAACAACTCCAGCGAATTTACCCTGAACTGAAGGATGGATTTCAAGATTTGATGTTCCAACGATTTAAAAACTATTCCCAACTTTTTCTTTGCCAGATTAAAGATACCCCCCGGGAGCGTTATGAGGATTTAATTAATAATCATCCTGAAATCATAAAACGAGTTCCACAACATTATATCGCTTCATATTTAGGAATAACACCTATTTCGCTAAGCAGAATAAGAAATAGGAAATAAGCTTCATTTCTTAACAATTGTTATCGTCAAGCTGCTTTTCATAAAGCATTTTTGTCAAAAAAAGATAACAAGATGAAACCAAGATCCGTTAGACGTAAATATGCAAGGACGGCATATATTCAACTTAATACCAGAAAATGTAAAGCATGTTGGAAATGCCTAGAGATATGTTCAAATAATGTAATTGGCAGGGTGAATCTCCCATTGCATAAACATGCTCGCATTATTAATGGTAACAATTGTAAGGGGTGCTTAAAATGTGTAAAAGTATGCGAATCTAATGCGTTATCACAGATCGCGATCACATAACCTGTGACAATATCATAATTATTATATTCGACTAGATTCAAAATTGGCACAAATGCTAACTCGGACGGTTTAATTAATTATCTCATCCCGCATGCGCGGGATTCGATGAGCTCGTCGCACTAAAGTGCTCCTCGGTTGCCTTTTGCAAGCCACCTAGACAGCTTTATCGTGACATGACAAATCCTGCCCACTTATCGGGACTAGGTTCCGTTAAGACAAATTACCGTGACCCAAAACTTATCACCACTTCCCAGGACTTGCAAAAACCACGCCACTGCGACCCTTCGCTACCGCACTGGGCAAGCTCCGACGGCAACTCATTAAACCGCCTGGCCGTTATGTGCAATTATCTGACTATCTGATAGATTCGTAATATATTAATAATAAAAGCAGAACATGAAAACATTTGTCACAAAGTTCCTATTCGTTTTAATCGGACTTTTAATTGTTAATCAAATCAGCTCTCAGAGCAAATTTGAAATAAGTGCTGGGATAGGCGCACCTGAATTTTATAATCTTAAAATAAATTATGGGCACAATTTACAAGCCGGAATATGTATTGGTGCTTATATAGGTCATGGACTTGTGGGTTCAGACGAAATTATCTTTCAAAGATCATATGCTGCCGAAGTATCATATCATTTGTTTGGAAAATCAAAATTCATTGAACAGTCTCCATGGTACATTTTAGCAGGTTTAGGTTATTATGATATTCCAATTTCAGATTGGTATGGAGGATATGATTGGGGCTTCTATCCAAGAATTGGTAGGACTTTTAATTTCTCAAGAAGAATAGGAATTAAAGTAGATCTTGGAGCTTTTCTTCCATTGTCAAGGGAATATAACTATTCTTTATCTTTTATAATCCTACCATCAGGATGCATAAACTTTTTCATTAGATTCTAAAACATAACAAATAATAACAGCACATAACCAAAGTAAAATTATAAACAACTTTCAATATATTTCCATCATGAAGACTTATTTTCTTTTTCTTCTAATCAGTATTTCAATGTCCGGTAGTTTATATTCTCAAAAGTTTAAAAAGCCTATTAACTACAGATTCAAAGGCGGAGAAATGGGTTATATTTCATTTTTTTCTAAGAGTATTCACTTCCCTGAAACTGCTATTCTGAATGGGACAATTGCTAATTCTATAACAAAAATCAAAGTAAATCCCGAAGGAGAAATAATTGAAATTTCTATCATCAATCCAATTGACAGTAGTATTGACAATGAAGTACTCCGTGTAATTGACTCGTCAAAAATCTTTTGGAAAAAATGCGACAGTATCAAGCACGATCAAGTATTTTATATTCAAATTGCATTCTCCTTACCAGGATTTAAGCCAAATTTATGCAAACCTAAATCTCAAGCGATTATAAATCTATTCCCGGAACCAATCATAGCTGGAATACCACAATCCTTATTACCTACCTTATCAAAAGAGAATGACTCCAAAAAACCAATTGAAAAAAGTGAAGAACTTGCCAAAAGATTAGATTCAAATCTAAACAATGAGAAATTTCAGGATGCCTTACCCTTATTAAATGAACTTATTAAAAGAGATCCTTTCAATAGAGACTTATATAAAGTGCGCATAATGATTAATATCAGATTAAACAGATCTGAACTTGTTAACCAGGATGACAATAAAATTTTTGACTTCGCAGAAGGATTTTCACTCGATGAACTAAACCGCGACCAATAATAATATTGAGTGGGAGTTTTTTCTCTTCGTAAATATAAACTGATCTAAAAATTTACCTAATGAGAAAATTTATTCTATTAATTATTTTCTTCAATATCCATTTAGTTGCTTATAACCAAGTTATTAAAGGAACTATCTTCGATATTAAAACCAAAAGCGCTATTTACTCCGCATCAGTATATTTCAACGGGACCTCTATCGGAACTCTGTCAGATGAGAATGGGAACTTTCAATTGGATATTTCTAAATATCATCCCTCAATGCCCTTAACAATTAGAGCTATAGGTTATTATTCTGTAACCCTGAAAGATTTTTCAACGGCTAAACCAAATTTAGTCTATATGAACCCCAAGCTATTTGAATTGAATGAAGTTAAAGTGAATGCCAAATTTCATGGCCTGGAAAGGAGCGAAAATTTAACGATTTTCAGAAATGAATTTCTTGGAACGACCGGTAATGCAATGAATTGTAAAATAACCAATGAGGATGACATAAGATTTAAATATAGTGCAAATAAGGATACACTTAAAGCATATGCTACCAATCCAATATTAATCGACAATAAAGCTCTTGGATACAAAATAACTTATTACCTGGATAGATTTGATTATGATAAAGAAAGCAAAACTTGTCTCTATAAGGGAAATATTATCTTCCGGGAAGATTCAACTGCTAAGAATGCAAAAAAGTTATACTTTGAAAGAAAAAGAAGACAAGCGTACTTTGGATCGAAAATCCATTTTTTCAGGGCTCTTTGGGTTGATGGATTAAATTCGGCAGGGTTCACGGTAAGAAATTCAGCAAACGAGGTTGTTAATTATAAAAAAATAGTATTTCAAAAAGATAGTCTTACAAAATATCTTAAATACCCTGGAGCGTTAGGTATTTCTTACTTTACAAAACTGTCTACAAGCTTTATTGTATCACTGAATGAACGTGTTTTTTTTGATTCAAGTGGATATTTTGAACCCGAAGGAATTATGTGGGAAGGAGAAATAGCAAGACAGCGTGTAGCAGACTTGATCCCCAACGACTATTCAATCAAGTAACATAAAGTAACAAACCATAACTCAGACGGTTTAATTAATTATCATCGCATTCAAAAGTCTATGAGAGAAGTATTTAACTCACTTACAGATCTTCTGGCACCCGGACTGTTCCTACTGCCGAGACAAAATCAATAAGGTTGCAAGCCGACCTGCCTACCGGCAGGAAGGCGCGTTGTTGTCATGGTTTTTGCACGCCACCTTGACAACTTTATCGTGACATGACAAATCCTGCCCGTTTATCGGGACCACACCATCTGGACAGTTTCATCGTGAGACCAAACGCTCGTCCACTTACCGGGACTGGCAAAAACGCATGCCAACCCTAACACCCCTCGCTGCCGCTCGGGGCAGGCTCACGGCAACTAAATTAAACCGCCGAGCAGTTAGCTGCAAGCGATCGCACATCCGATACTTTACAAATATCCCAAATAATCCTTGACTTATTTAATCATATTACGTATCTTTACCAAATAATCTATACGTAAGATGGACTCAAAATTAACACTCAGCATCGACAAAGACGTAGCGCGAAGAGCAAAAGTCTATGCAAAAAGCAATGGCAGGAGCCTTTCAGATTTAGTTGAAAACTATCTCAAGCTTCTCACCAGAAACTCTTCTATTGAAGATTCAGAGTACACACCACGCGTTAAATCCTTGCTTGGGTGCATAACTCTGCCAGAGGACTTTGATTACAAGAGGGAGGTTGCAGACTACCTTACAAAGAAATACCTCTAGCATGACAGACTTATTTATCGACACAGATGTCATTATTGACTTCCTCATCGACAGGAAACCTTTCTCGAGAGAAGCTGCCATAATATTTACTCTGATTGAACAGAAAAAACTTAAAGGATTCTCATCTTCTTTGACATTTAGCAACTTATACTATGTTCTAAGAAAGATTGAATCTCATAATAGGGTTATCTCAAAGCTTGACAGTTTATCAAAAATTGTCGGAATTCTTAAGGTCGAAGAACAGACAATTAAAAATGCCTTTACATCCGGGTTCCCTGATTTCGAGGATAGTATACAGTATTTCAGTGCAGTTGACAGTAAAAAGATCGATGTAATAATTACTCGAAATATTAAGGACTTTAAAAAATCAGAAATCCCGGTTATGACTCCTGGAGACTTTTTAAAAACAGCCAGCAGCTAACTCGGACGGTTTAATTAATTATCTCATCCCGCATGCGCGGGATTCGATGAGCTCGTCGCACTAAAGTGCTCCTCGGTTGCCTTTTGCACGTCACCTTGACAACTTTATCGTGAAATGACAGATCCTGCCCACTTATCGGGACTACGTCATCTGGACAATTTCATCATGACACCAAACACTCGTCCATCTATCGGGACTTTGCAAAAACTCATGCCAACCCTGACACCCCTCGCTGACGCTCGTGGCAGGCTCACGGCAACTCAATTAAACCGCCGGGCCTTTACCCCTAATAAATTCCAGTGACGAGAGAGAAATAGATTAATAAACAAAATAGATTAAATGGATAATAAAGAGTATAAAAATGTGATTGATGCCTTAAACAGAAAACTGCAAACAAGTCTCCAGCTCGTCCCTACCTGTCGACGAGATTGAGGACTGAACGACAAAGTCTTCATACATCGAATTTTAAAATTAACTCTACACTCAAGTCAGTTCTATACTTAAGTGGCTTGGTTTTGATTAATAATATTTCTTTTTACTTTTGGCACTAACAAAAATGTTAACTATGCATTTACTTGTGATCCCCTGGGACGTAAATCCTGAAATATTCCGATTCGGCTCCTTTGCAGTCAGATGGTATGGTTTGTTATTTGCCTCAGGCTTTCTGTTCAGTTATATCATAATGAAAAAAATTTTCAAAAATGAAAATCTGGGTGAAACTGTTCTTGACAAACTGACAATTTACATGGCCATTGGTGTTATTGTTGGAATGCGACTTGGTCATTGCCTTTTCTATGAACCAGGATATTATTTAAGACATCCTGCTGAAATACTGATGATCTGGCATGGTGGTCTCGCCAGTCATGGTGGAGCTACTGGAATCCTAATAGCATTGTGGCTCTTTAAAAGAAAAGAGAAAAAAGATTACTTCTGGATACTCGACCGTATCGCTATAGTAGCAGCCCTCTGCAGCTTCTTAATCAGAATGGGAAACCTTATGAACTCAGAAATTTATGGTGTTGAAACGAGAGTACCATGGGGTTTCGTTTTTCTAAGAAATCATGAAGTTGTTCCAAAACATCCTACACAGATTTATGAAGGACTGGCATATCTGATTATATTTTTTCTCCTTTATTATTTATACTGGAGGAAGAAAGGTGAGCATTACCAGGGTATGCTCGTAAGTCTGGTATGTATCCTGGTGTTCACATCACGTTTCTTTATCGAATTTCTGAAGGAAGACCAGGTGGCTTTTGAGGCTACTATGAAGCTTAACATGGGTCAGTGGTTGAGTATTCCTTTTATTGTAATGGGAATAGTTGGGTTATACTTGAGCCTAAAATATAAAAAACGGGCTATCATTATACGACAGTAACATTGCATGCAACATTACTGCCTCTTTTTTACGATTCCATAGCCCATTGCGGTAAAAAGGCATCTGAAACTTGGCACATCTTGACAAACACATAATTGCTACCGGGACTTAAAAAACTAAGCCTAACTCGGAGATAATTTCAAATCATTATTAAAGACCACTTTGTAATCTATTAATCTAGACCTGACTCTTGTCATATTTGACTATGAACATCACAAAAAAAATAACTCAAATCGATCTTTTGATCAAAATATTTAGAAAAACACTTGTTTATATAATAAATATATTCTACATTTGTAGAATTATATAACAAAACATAGAATATGCAACTATCAAAAACCGAAGAACAGATAATGGAACTGATCTGGAAAAAAGAAAAAGTTTTTCTTAAAGATCTTATTGACTGCTTTCCTGATCCTAAACCAGCCGCAACAACGATAGCCACTCTATTAAAAAGAATGCAGGATAAAGGATTTGTTGGCTATACCTTGTTTGGCAACTCCAGAGAATATTATCCACTTGTAGAAAAGTCGGACTATTTTTCGAAACACGTAAACGGAATTATTAAAAACTATTTCGGAGACTCCGCATTACAGTTCGCATCATTTTTTACAAAGACGAGTAATTTAACAACCTCAGAACTAGAGGATTTAAAGAAAATTATTGATAAAGAAATCAAAAGAAAAACGAAATGACATCTTACATTGTTAAAACAATTCTTTGCTCTGCAATTCTTATTCTGATTTATTATCTCGTTTTGGAAAGAGAAAAGATCTACCGGTTTAACAGGTTCTATCTGTTATTCAGCATTGTCTTCTCTTTCATTATTCCTGTAATTACCATTAAAATAAGAACTGCAGTAAGTTTAATCTCCCCAACAGTATATCAGCCTGTTAGCAGCATTCAAGGAGCAGTTTCACAACAAACGCTCCCTTCTGTAAATGAGAATATTACACCTGGAAATATTCTTTTGTTAGTCTACCTGGGCGTGACACTGTTTCTGTTTATCAGGTTTATTATAAATGTTATTGTTCTTTTCATTAAAATCAAAAACAACGATTCTGTTCCTTACCATGGTGCAAAACTTGTATTGACCGGAGACAATCATGTACCTCATAGTTTCCTGAACTATATTTTCATTTTTAAGGAAGATTATGTTAAGGGCAATATTGAGAAAGAAATATTTAACCACGAACTAGCCCATGTAAGACAAAGACACTCACTTGATATTTTGTTCATTGAGCTCATAACGCTTTTTGCGTGGATAAATCCTATTTTATTCCTGTATAGAAGAGCCATACAGCTCAACCATGAATTTTTAGCAGATGAATTTGTAGTAAATTCTGTTACCAGTCCTCACGATTATCAACTTTTATTACTCGATAAAGCAATGCAGCCAAGTGTGTTAGTCTTATCCAGTTCATTTAATTATTTACAAACAAAAAAAAGAATAATAATGATGACTAAGAAAACTTCATTTAGAATCGCAATTTTAAAACAAATTGCACTAATCCCGGTAATAATAATTACAGGATTTCTATTCTCTACCAAAGTTATTGCTCAGGACTCAAAAAAAACTGTAAAGAAACAAACTAACACCTCTCTTGAGCAACAAAAACAATCACCAGAAAATGATCCGTCTTTTAAACATGATAGATACAGTCTTAGTATGGGTTTTTCGTCATGGGTTACAAATCAGATAAAGTATCCTCCCGAATCTTTGAAGAATAATGTTAAAGGATGGGTTCATGTTGGTTATACAGTTGAGCTCGATGGGACAATAAGTAATGTTAAAATAAACGCAACTCCGGATCCAGTGCTTGGAGATGTAGTAGCGAAAGCTGTTAAAAGCTCTCCAAAGTGGATGCCCGGAAAGAACACAGCAGGCAAGTCTCCATTTAAGTCAGCTGTAAGCATTAAGTTTGAGATTCCTGAAAAAGTAATAAGTTCAGAAGACATCCCTGTATTCGCTTTTGGTAAAATACCAAGCTTTGAAGAGCTTACTGTGGGCATTGAAGTGGATCAGATACCTCAGTTCCCACAAGCTAAAGCCGCTACAGAAGAAGCAAATGAAGAAGCGATCCGTGGTTGGGTTGATAAGAATTTAAAATATCCTGAAAAAGCTATCAAAGGAAAAATCGAGGGCCCAGTTATCATAAGATTCATTGTGACTAAGAATGGAAAGCTGGAAGATTTTCTGGTTACCAGATCCGTCAGTCCTGTTTTGAACGATGAGGCACTAAGAGTTATAAGCCTTATGCCTGACTGGAAACCAGCTATGCAGGGAGGAGAACCAAAAAATGTTTATTATAATGCAATAGTTGAATTCAAATTACCAAAATAAACATCCTATCTCTTTTTATTCACATAATTGATATTACTAATTCCTTGGCAGTTATTATAAATAGAAGGTGCGGATAAATGGTCCGTACCTTTTATTTGTTAACAATTAGGAAAACAAAGTCTATCAGGATTATAATAAAAATTGCTACAACCACCTAACACGGACGGTTTAATTAATTATTGAACAATTGCCAGGCAATTGTTCAATGAGCTTGGCCCGAATAAAATTTCAGGTTGCTACGCTTCCTGCATTTGAGATAGTTTGATAAAGAACTAATTAGTATCTTTGATAGTATCAAATGATACTATCGTTAATTAAGTTTCTATGAAATCTCCTTACCAGATAACCAATAAGATTGTGGAGTTAATCGCTTCAATTTCTGAAAAAATTGGAGAAGTAAATTCAGCTCATTTATACAGACCACCAACTGAATTAAGAAAAAAGAACAGAATCAAGACAATTCAGTCTTCCTTGGAGATTGAAGGAAACACACTTTCTATCGAACAGATAACGGCGATTTTAGAGAATAAAAAAGTTGTCGCACCTAAGAAAGATATTCTAGAAGTAAAAAATGCAATCATTGTTTACAACAGACTTGCAGATTATAAACCATATAGTTTGACATCTTTCTGTAAGGCTCATGAGATTCTTATGAAAGGACTTGTTGACAATCCAGGCAGTATAAGAAGTAAATCTGTTGGGATTATCAAAGGTTCGGTAATAACACATGTAGCACCTCCCGGCAATATAGTTCGTTCATTATTGAAAGACTTATTTGACTATCTAAAAAAAGACAAAGACTTACTTCTTATTAAAAGTTGTGTCTTTCATTACGAGGTAGAATTCATCCACCCATTTATGGATGGTAATGGAAGGATGGGCCGACTTTGGCAAACTGTACTTCTAAGACAATATTCCCCAGTATTTGAATTTCTTCCTATTGAATCCTTGATAAAGGCAAAGCAACTCGACTATTACAAAATTCTTGGAGAATCTGACAATCAAGGAGATTCAACTGGATTCATAGAGTTTATGCTTCAAATCATTAATGACTCGCTTGAGGATTTATTAATCAACCAAAATGTAAACCTGACAAGTGAGGACCGGATAAATATCTTTAAAGAAAAAACAGGATCTGATTCATTCACAAGGCAAGATTACATGAGACAATTTAAAGATATTTCATCAGCCACCGCCAGTCGAGATTTAAAAGAAGCCTTTGACAAAGGGACTTTAGAAAAAACCGGGGACAAGAGGACTACTCAGTATAGATTTAAAAATAAAAAACTAAACACAACTCGGTCAACCAGGATTCAAAATGCTTTATGACTTTGATTTTTAGCAGATTCTATATACAAGGCAGGTCCTCTTATTCAGACCAAATGAACAAAATTATTATTAAAAATGTTAAGAATAACAAGTGAGAATTTATTGAGTGATACTGCTTTCCAATCGGGATTTATGCTGACATAATAGACAGGAAAAATGAGAAAACTGATAATGTGGAATATCATGACCCTTGACGGTTACTTTGAAGGAAATCAAAACTGGGACTTGACTTTTCATAATGTTATTTGGGGACAAGAACTTGAAAAACTAAGCGTTGAGCAATTACATTCAGCAGACTACCTTGTTTTTGGACGTGTAACCTATGAAGGTATGGCGGCATATTGGACTAATGAAGAAGGAGAAATTGCCGACCTTATGAACAGAATCCCCAAACTTGTTTTCTCTAAAACACTAAAATTAGCCGATTGGAACAACACGACTCTAATAAGTGAAAATGCTACTGACGAAATCAAGAAACTTAAAGTGAAAGGTGGTAAAGATTTGTATGTTTTCGGTAGTGCAAACCTTTCGGAGACTTTTATAAGTGACAACCTTTATGACGAATACCGAATTGGAATTGCACCAGTTATTTTAGGTAGTGGACGACCACTTTTCAGACAAGGTATGTCTCCTAAAAATTTATCTCTCGTTTCGACACATCAACTATTAACAGGCGGAGTGATTTTGAAATATACGAAATGAAATCAGCTCTTTATAGAACAGCCATAAACAAAAGATTATCTGTTGTTTTTTAATAAAAAAGGAGGTTTACCATGTCAAATATTATTGATTTTGAAAATGTATCCTTAGCGGGCTTAGAATCATCACCTGTATCGAAATCACTTGCAGGTTTACGTGCTAACGAATCAAGGTATTTTAAGAACAAGTACAATCACGATTTTACTGTTAGACCAGTATCCAAAAGCAAAGATGTACTTGAATATGTAAATAATATTCTTCTAATAAAACGTGATATTAAAATCTCATCCAAACCTATTGAAACATCAAATTTCATAGTTGAGGATTTAAAATTTACATACATATTCTATGAGAGCGGACTTTCAGTCAACGTTATGTATTCACTTACCGATCCTAAAAAAAGAGCAGTGGGCTTTAAGCTTTCAGAAGGTATGGAAGTACCAAAAGAGCTGGATGAGAAATTCAAGTTCGCAAAACAAAAATCAAAACTTGCAGGAATAATTCGTGGTTCTTTTTTTGTAATTAAGGGGGTATATTAAGACTATTGAATTATCATTTGACTGACTTACGCCGAAACAAGACAGTTTTAAAATTGGCCCGAAATGCTAACACGGATGTTATAGTTAATTGCCTTCTTCAGCCAGGACACATTCGTAATCAGCTACATAAGTCTATGCTCGAAAGTTCTTTTCACTTATTAAACGATGTGCACCCTGACTCATCCTGCTGCCGAGACAAAGTCAGTAGGGCTGCAGGCCGACGTTCAGTTGGCAGCGTTTTTTGCTCTCAGTTTATAAAATGCACCGTGACCAGTAAACTCAGTTGTTACTACCGGGACTAATACGTAATCAGGCTTTACCTGGACTGGACAACTTCCGTCAGCTTACCGGGACTGGCAAAAAACTCGCCAATCCTGACACAGACGGCAACTCAACTATACCACCGGGCCGTTATGCTTAAGAACCAGAGTGTTACGAGACCGTGAGTATCTTGACAACAAACGCAATTGAGAGAATGGATAAAGAAAAAATTATAGGGAAATTTGGTGGTGATTATATTGCTGATGAATATTCATACATTATGGGGATTGATATTCGATTTACAGATCATTTAGCTAATAGATTTAAAAATCGAAAGGTACTAGAGACCTGCTCAGGAGCTGGATTTACGACTATATCCTTAGCAAAAAATGCAAGCCATGTTTATAGCGTAGAAATTGATACACCTCGTTTAGAAATAGCGAAGATAAATTTGAAAATTGCTGGATTAGAAAATGAAGTGACATTTTTTAATGGAGATATTACCTTAACCAAAATGTTGGATTTGCTACCTCCAATTGATGCAGCATTTATTGACCCTGATTGGGCAGTTACTGGTGAGAATCATATTTATAGATTTCTAAATTCAAATACAAAGCCTCCTTCAGATAAATTATTACGTTTAATTTTTAAAATAACATCAAATATTACTATCATACAGCCGCCATTCATTGATAAGAAAGAGTTTAGAAAACTTCCACCTCATGAATGTGAATCTTTGTATTTTAATGGCCAGCATGAGTTATACTGTTTACATTTTGGAGATTTAGCCCGATTTACTGGAGACAGTAAATTTGTTGTAAATGAATAATTTAATAATTTCAAGCTAATTTATAGACTTAAATAAAAGCCTAAGCATAACTAGGACGGTTTAATTAAGCATCTCATCCCGCTTGCGCGGGATTCGATAAGCTCGGACCGGATGAAATTATTAAGTTGCTTCGCAAATGAAATTGTGGTCGGTCCACGGTTGCCTTCGGCAGCCCGGACAACTTCTCAATCAGCCCCCAAAGTCTATGAGATTTAACTTTATCCCACTTATTAGGTTTTGTTGCACCTGGACTGTTCCTGCTGCCGGGATAGAGTCAATTGGGCTGCCGGCAACTTAATTAAACCGCCGGGCCGTTAGCATTCAGGCCCGTTTCGCGAGCATGGGGACAATTTACATATAGCCTGACAGTTCCGTAACAAAAAAAGATGGCCCAAATGCTAACTGAGAAAGCATAATATTACTTGACAACCAGGATTTAAAATACTTTGTAACTTTGATTATTAGTAAATTCTATAAACAAATTATGCGGCATTTACATCAGACATTTCGGAGATGAAAATATTCACAAATAAAATAGCTATTAAATTCGATGTTTTAAATATTTCGTATTGTAAGACATCTTAAATTATACCAAATCTGATCTTTTTATATATTACTGACAAATTAAAAAAGTAAAAATCATGAATTCAGATAATTTATACAAATTCGAATTTCTTTTTGGGGAATGGAATTTGGAGTATAGAATTCCAAAGAGTATTTTCAGTGATCCCGGGACAGATACAGGAGTTGGATTATTTAAGAAGATTCTTAAGGATAATTACGTATTATTTGAATACTCGACTAAATCAGGTGGGGAGGCAAAAGGCATATTTGCATGGGATGACAAAATAAAAATGTATAGATATTGGTGGTTTGAGAATTCCGGTAGTTTTTCAACCGCGACATGCAATTTTGTCAATGATACGACCTTAGCAATGAACTGGCATGATACCTTACTTGTTCAAACATTTGTCAAAGAAGCTCCAAATAGAGTTGTTCTGAAAATGCAACATCCTGCTGACAAAGGGGGATATGAATTGATATTAGAGGTAGTTTTTACAAAGAGATAAATAAGTGATATGATAATTATATATGAAAAATATAAACGCCTCATAACACGAACAATAATGGTAAGTTGACTGGTCACAGTTTTTGCAAACGGCTCCTGCTTTCTAGACAAATGGGTGATAGACCCGGACCGCGTTTATCCTGTTAACAAATTAACACTACCGTGACAAATCCAATAACAATCAAAATTGTACCGTTACCCCGATATTATTTGACTGACTAATACCGAAAGATTTGGTTTCCAACTACAGTTTTGAACTTGGCCCGAAATGCTAATACGGACGGTTTAATTAATTATACCGGCGGGCTGTTATGTTAATGGCTGAATAACTGCACATTAGATAGATTTGAAAAACTAACACTAACAGGTAAAGCAAATTTCTCTAACTTGACAACTTCTAATTATCTACGCGATCAAAAAAAATTCTGCTCTCCATGTAACCATTTCTTCTTTCATGAGTAATCAATAGAGAGAACCTAAAAGTAGCTTATTTGGCAAGTAACCTGAACAGGAGTAAAATCTAATTACAGAGGGAAAATGAAAAGAAAATATGATGTTCTGATACAGACTATGCTTATACTTATTTTGTGTAGTGGTTTTAATAATGTTGTACATGGTCAAGATAGTAGAAAGGACACAATGCCGGGAAAGATTATCGAACTTTCTCGAGGCTGCAAATTGGTCTTAGACTCAACGATAAACTTATCTGATAGCGTTTCAAGTGAGATTATCGATGGAATACGTAAAATCCTACCACGTGTGCAAGAATTGATACCTGCAGATAGTGCAACGATCAAATTAGCAATAAGTGATGTTAATATTCTACCAATATGGGGTATTGGAGCGAGGACAATAAGCGGCTTTACTGATAATCATCAAGTGGAGACAGTAGAAATATATTATGACCCAAATAATTCAAACTTTAGGGTAGAGCTTATTCTACGCACATTAGTCCATGAACTTCACCATGTATGCCGAGTTCGTATGCCTAACTTTCAGTTGACATTATTAGAATGTATGGTTAATGAAGGGCTTGCCGATCATTTTATGCTCGAAGTCCTCAATTGTGAAATAACGCCCTTTAGCAGTGCGCTCACAGACGAGCAAATTCAGCAAAACATAATTCGGATAAAACCATTTACTCGAATAAAGTTTGAATCTTGGACGCAGGAATTCAATGATAAATATTTCGTTCCGTGGATGTTCGGTAGGACTGGAGACGACCCGGTTCCTCACTGGACCGGATATTCAATTGGGTGGAGGATAGTTGAAAACTACATCAGAGCTCATCCTGAAGCACGAGCGTCATCTTTGGTCTTTATATCTCCTGAGGTAATTGCAAGTTCAACACCTGAATTAAAAAATTAATACGGACGGTTTAATTAATTATTACTCTTAGCAATAAGTACGCTGTAACCATCAACGATACCCAGCGGATGACCTTTGTCGCGGCTGCAAACTATTCATTTGGAGTGCTATCCTCCAGCTTGTTCGCTGTATATGCTATTCTTGTACCTGCCTTGCGGATTCTCATAATCGGACTTGTCATGCTAAAAGGAACTTTTAGCAAGATTACGGCCTATTTAGGTGTTGTCACGGGGATCCTTGGGATCATTTCAGTTGTAGGCCCGTTTTTTATTGCTGCTCTAGGTATGACCGCAATCATTACTTCAGTTCTCACCACTGTCTGGGTTTTATTAGCAGGCTACAGACTTTTACGGCTTAGTCAGTCGGGTACAATCTCTGAGAACTGAGGACAATCCTGGTCTATTCGTGTATTTATTTCATAAAACCTGGATACTACATTTCCTTTTTGATTTTAGTCAAATTAAAGAAAATCAGTCAGAGAGTAATTGGTTGAAAATTGGCTTGAATTTTCGTAGTATTGGAACCCGAGCAATAGAAAATATATTCCCTGCAGCGATAATCAGCGATTTTTTTAACGTAATCATCTATATTGATTCAACTCATGCATCAAATTGCTTTTCTCTTTATTGAAATCAGTAACCTACAAAATTGTAAAATTTCTTACCATGACAATTTTAAAAAACAGCCTAAAACTCGGTCGGTTTAGTTAACCCGCCTACCGTGTAATTCTTCACAAGTACATGGACTCCAATGCGCAAGCAAGATTTTGGCAGCCTTTCCCTGCAAGCTTCGCCTCCAAACATTTGCTTAATTGCCATCTTGCTCATTTCGTTGATAGTATCTCCAACTAGATTAGATTGCTCATTGTTACCGGATAATCCAATCTTTATTAAAAAATCAAATAAATACCGAAGGATTTTAATGTTTTCACTACTAATAAGTGAAAATTAAGAAAAAATGGCACAAAGCGATAATGCATTAGTAAAGGATATTAAAAACGGGGAGCAAAGCGCTTTTAAAGTCTTATATCTCAAATATTCTGATTTGTTGTTTGCGTATATTTTGCACCACCTTGATAAAGATAAAGAAGTAGCTTCCGATATATGGCAAGAAACATGGGTTGTCGTTATCGAAAAAATAAACGATTTTCAATACAAAAGCAGCATTTTTACCTGGCTATGTGCTATTGCAAAAAACAAAATATCTGATTATTATAGAAATGCTAAAAAAAAAGAACGATTTCAAAGAATTGAAAAACTACATTTCGACATTGATGCAGAAGAATTGGAAATTGAGTTAGTTGATTTAGTAACTCAAGTTGATGTAATTACAGTTTTGGCTAATTTAAAAGACGTGCACAGATATTTACTTATAGCAAAATATATCGAAAATAAAGGCATCGATGAAATATCCTCCGAAATAGGCAAATCATATAAAGCGACAGAATCTTTGCTAACAAGATCCAGAGAGGCATTCAGAAAGGAATTCAAGCAAATTATAAAATCATGAACTATGAACAATAAAATGATATATACAGAAAAAAACATCGAAAAACTACTTAATTCAAGTTTTAACAAAAAACATCAACCAGGTAAGCAGCTTAAAGATGATACTTTGCAATTACTGGAACAAAAAGTAGCACAAAATTTAAAAGAGTCGCCCCCTGAAAACAAAATTGTTGTTGGACTTACTGTTATTTGGATAGTCTTTTCATTTTTGATTTTTATCGAATTAAGAATTTCAATATATATGTTGGATTTGATAAAATCAGCTTTAGGCCTAAGCTT
>Ga0302173_10000375_pt1 | contig 24433 bp, 13 predicted proteins | sample I_Fen_N3_1_FD_198785 | JGI IMG/M metagenome (GOLD analysis project Ga0302173, IMG submission 198785) | Peat permafrost microbial communities from Stordalen Mire near Abisko, Sweden - I_Fen_N3_1 | ecosystem: Environmental > Terrestrial > Soil > Wetlands > Permafrost | place: Sweden: Abisko... | reverse complement strand
TACTTGATTTAAAGAAAAGGTTTTTACTATCTATTTTTGACTGCTAAATTTTTTGATTAGCGGTGTTACGTGTTTTTTAGTGTCTTCGTCTAATGATGATAATGCTTTATCTGATTCATCAGCAGCGTATTTTGATAATCCTAATATTCCACCTGCAATTACATTATAAGATTGGTTTTTAGTACTTTCCTGCATTAATCCTTTGTAAGCAGCATCTCCAGTTGAAGCTAATTTTACAATTGCTGCCGCTCTGCTAGCTGTTTTTTTGTCGTTTTTAGCAATGTTAAGTAAGCTTTTTAATGCCGTTTGTTTTATTTGATTATCACCTAAATCAATTGCTTTAATGCTCAGGATTCTCAAATCATCTTGCTGATCTTCCAGACCTGCCAAAAGTATTAGCTGTGCTTCATGACTTTTATCATTTGCAGCATATTTAATAGCTTCAATTCTGTTATAATAAGTTGGAGCATTTTTGTATTGAAACAAATAATCTGTAACTTTTTTATTGTCGATTACCTGACCTACTAAAATTTTGTCAGGATCAAGATCTACAAAGTTGGGCTGAGCCGGAACATCAAAACTAAAATTTTGTTCTCTTTTATCAATCAAGATATCCTTTCTTATTTTGGTTCCGTTTACGTAGAAATCTACTTTTAAAGGCAGGCTAAAGGTTTGCGTTCCATTATCCTGTATTTGTTTTACGGCAATTGTCGCTTTTCCATTTGCAAAACCATACTCAACATTAAGTATAGGATTTCCTCCTTGATAATACCATTGATTAAAATACGGACTCCAGTCTTTTCCGGTAACATCTTCCATTGCCAAACGCAATTGGTGTGTTTCTCCGTTCTTTAAAGCATTGGTTGTTAAATAACGATTTAAGGATTTAAAAAATGCTGCATCGCCCATTTGATTTTTAATTGCATACAATATAATAGAACCTTTTGAGTAGCTAATATTGTCAAACATATCATCATGGTTTTTATAATAAAAACGGGCTAATGGCGGACTAACTCCATTTTTAGATGAGCGCAAACAATTTTGTAATTTCTCGTAACGCGATCTGTCTTCGCCATCTTGTCCGGCATCGTGACCGTGCCAAAGTACTTCCCCAAAAGTGGCAAAAGATTCGTTCATTGTTAAGTTAGACCAGGATTCGGCCGTTACATAATCACCAAACCATTGGTGAAAAAGTTCGTGCGCAATAGTACTTTCCTGATTATCATCTAATAATTCTCTTGCAGTTTTTTGAACATATTCGCCATGCAAAGTAGCCGATGTATTTTCCATTGCACCAGATACATAATCTCTGGCAACAATTTGAGCATATTTTACCCAAGGATATTCTACGCCTAACATTTTGCTGTAAAAATTCATCATATCTGGTGTTTTTCCAAATATTTGTTTGGCATAAGGCGCGTATTTTGGCTCAAGATAATAGCTAACTTCTTTTCCGTTGTAGGTGTCTTTATAGATTTTAAAATCTCCAACAGCCATCATAAACAAATAAGGAGAATGTGGTAAATCCATTTTCCAGATATCGGTGCGAGTACCATTTGCGTTTTGTTTTTGTGAAACTAATTTTCCATTAGATAAAGTGGTGTATTTAGCCAAAACCGTCATCGCAATCTCTGATGTTGTTTTTTGATTTGGTTTGTCTATTGTTGGAAACCAAGCCGATGAAGCTTCGGTTTCGCCTTGTGTCCAAATCTGGATTGGTTTATCGTCTTTTCCGTCAGGATTTATAAAATACAGGCCCTTTGCATCTGTTATTGCTTTGCTTCCTTTTACTTTTAACTCGTCGGGTTTTGCCGTATAATCAATAAAAATGATGTAGTTTTCTGCGCTTTTGTATTTTCTGTTTAAAGTAATAAAAAGCTGTTGTCCATCATTGGTGTATTTTAAAGGCGTTTTTGTTTTTCCCTGAACAACGGCAATTTCTTTAATATCCATTCCTTTCGCATCGAGCGTAAGCGAATCTGTTTCGTAAAAATGAGGTTTTAAAGTAAGCCACTCTTTTCCGTATAAATATCTTTTGCCATAATCAAAAGACACGTCTAGTTTTGTATGTATTAAATCATTTACTTTTAATGGAGTAACTCTATAAGTCGATAATTCGTCTTTGTTTTGATCCGTATTTTGCGCTTCTATATTTTGGCACGCAAGTAAAACGATGCTAAAAAGAGAACATTTTAAAAAAAGTTTGTTCATTTTATTTGATTTAGAATGATTGTTTTTTTGTAGAATTAGAGATGATTCTGCTGAAATTCGAATATTTGTATTCTTAAAGTTTTTCTATAATTCTAACTTCGCCATCTTTTTCATCTTCGGATAAAATGGTGGATTGTTTTTTAGTGTAAACTTCTAAACTCCATTGCACAATTTTGGTGTCCGGATATAATTTGGCTTGATTTTGCAACCATTCTGCTGCCTTTTGAGCCGATGAAGTTTTTTCGATCGCCCAAGCCGAAACCAATTGATTTGCGGGTAAAAAATTCATTACAGTATTGTCAATTTTTGGATTAAAAGTAATGATTTTTTGCAATGATTTGTTTGCTTTTTCATTATCTCCTAAGCTGGTATAGCATTGATAATCCAGCCAGTTTTCCAATCTTTCGTCAATATCTTCATCATAAGGTTTTCCTACGCCTAGATTTTCGGGCCATAATTTAGCATCGGCAATTAATTGCAAAGCTTTTTTGTATTGCTTGTTTTTCATTTCTGCCAAAGCCTGCATTAATTTGGCTTCGTGATACAATTGTCTTCCAGCTGTTGCTCCTTCAAACGGAAGAATTTTTAATTTGGTAAGAAATGCATCTGCGGCAACATATTTTTTATTGAGTAATAAAGTTTTGGCATACAACATTCCAAAAACATAATTCTCTGTATGACGTTTGTAAAAAGGTTCGGCAATAGCCAATGCTTTATCGTATTGTTTTTGAACGATATAATGTTCGGTTAATAATTTTGGATATCGCCAGCTTTGCGCATCTAGTTTTATGGCTTGTTGCAAACTCGAGATTACCAATTGAGAATCGTCTTTCATCAAAGTAGCTTTTGAAGCATAAAAAGCAGGATCATTTGGTTTGGTGCCACATTGTGCAAACAATTCTTTTGCTTTCGAAAGATTATTGCGATTCCATTCGATTAAAGCCAAATGATATTTTAATTGCCATTGATCGTTTTTCTGAATTAAATCTTCAAGAATAATGGCAGTTTCTCCACGGAATGGAAAACTAATTCTGGGCTGAATTTTACTTAAATCAACGGGCTTATTTTCTAGAAATGCTTTCCAATACATAATTTCAGCATTTGGAACCGCAAGAGCAAAAACTTTTAAAGCTTCTTCTTTACGGCCCAGATGCTGGTACCAGATTCCTAATTCAAGATAAGTTTGTTCTGGCATTTCGTTTTGAATCAACGAGGTGAAATGTTGTTTTGTTGCAGTTGAGTTTTCCCAAAGAAATCTTTCAAAACCTGCAAAATGATTTAGAGGATCAACTTTAACAATCGTATTTAATACTTCAGAGGCTTTATTTGGATTATTTTGCAAACGATATAAAACCGCCAAAACTTGCAAACCTTCCAGATTGTATTGATTGTTTAGCAGGCTTTTTTCGGCATATTCAATTGCTTTTGGCTGATTGTTTTCGGCAAAATAAAGTTTGCTCAAAGCAGTATAAGCAGGACTTCTAAATTCGACACTTGCAGCGGCAATATCAAAACCATCTTTGGCATCTGTTGTATTTCCGGTGTGTAAGTTTGCAAGACCATAATAATAATTGGCTGCTGGGTCGTAAGTGTTTATTGCGAGAGCTTTGCTTGCAGTTGCAATTGCTTTATTGTATTCGAGTTTTCGAATTTGTAAGGAGGCTAAATCTGATAGAGCAGGAGCGTAGTTTGGATCTTTTTGAAGACAAGCTGTTAATTTTTCTTCGGCTTTTACATAATCTTTAAAGCTGATATAGTTTTTTCCCTGAAGGTATAAGCCGTAAATCGAATTGTTGTCAAAATCTTTAGGGATTTCTACAGGACGATTTAGGTTTCCGTCTTCCGGAGCAGAGTTCCAAACTAATTTATTGTTGCCAAGTACAAAACGTAGTTTGTTTTGATCTACTGTAACTTGAATAGAATCTTTGAATGTTTCTAAGGTATTTACCGAAATGTTTTTAGAATAGACTTTCTTATCATTATCAAAAACTTCAATTTTTTCATTTAGTTTTTGAAGTGGAGAAAAATAGATTTTTAACCAGCCATTTTCATTTTTGATATTGACTGCGCCATAATTGTTGGCTTTTACAAAACCTTTGGTTTGTTTTACCGGAAACCAATATTCTGTCCAAGTATCTGTTTGAGAAGGCGCAAAAGAGCGTTGTTTAAAAGGTGTATAATTACTGCCTTCGCTTGCTTGGTTGAATAATCTTCCGCTTTGTACTTCTACATATTGACCGTCAGTATCTGTTAATAATTTTTCCCAAATCATGCCTTGCTGTGATAATCCCCAAATCCAGATTTTTTTACCTGGTTTGTCATCATAATTGCCGTAACGTCCCATTCCAAAATCTTCGTCGTGATAATATCCACCAAAGAAATCATTGTATTTACCAAAAACGTGATAGGACTTATAACCTCCAAAATCATTGTTTTTGTAAAATGATAAATCTTTGCCGTTTTTCTTGTCTATTGGCCAGTTGTTGTGCTCGCCGTTATGCCCAATATAGCTTTGTCCCGGATAGATAAATTGTAGATTTCCTGCCGCTTTAATTCCGGTATTCATCCAGGTATAATACGGTTGTTCTGCTTCGGTTGAGTTAAACCAAAAAGAACTTGTGGTAAAATACGCTTTGTCTTTAGGCAAATTGATGTCTAGTTTCCACGAAGTACGCGTTAATAAATCCAGAACTCCAATAATACAGCTTACGCTTCCGTCTTCTCTTGTGATAGTTGTAAAATCGACAGGAGTAGCACAATTTGGAGTGTGCCCAATAATTCCATAATTGCCTTCAACGCCACCGCTTGTCCAAGGACCACGCATGGCAATATCTCTAAATTTGATTACATGATTGTTGTAAACGATATCTTTTCCGGTTGATTTCTCAACCGCCGACCAAACTTTTCCGCCAATTTCGGGAAGTATGGTTAGTTTGATATAGTCGTTTTCAAGTTCAATTACTTTCCATTCTTTTTGTATAGGTTTATCTGTAAAACCATCAAATCTAAAGTAGGGATAGAATTTTGTATCCGGTTTAGGAATTGGGTCCGGATCTGAAAACGGATAGGTGGTAAATACTTTTTTGTATTCCTTTATGGTTGGGTTATTTTGTGCATTTGCAAAAAGGCTTCCAAAGAGTAAAATCGATAAGAAAGGTTTAAGTTTCATATGGAGAGCAATTTATTTGTGGTTATTTTTTTTGCCACAGATTTCACAGATTAAAGTGATTTTTTTAAATCTTAAAAGATTTAATCTGTGTTAATCTTTGAAATCTGTGGCATTAATTTATTCTCAATTTTATCATTTGGATTTTTATGATAAATCCAAATTTTGATTCTTTTCAACGGATTAATCCCGAAGCTTCGGGATGTTGCTACAATATAAAGCATTCCTCCGGAATTTTTTTGAGGAGTTCCGTAGGAACAAAATATATTGTAGGGATGGATTTTAATCCATCATTCGCAATCCAAACCCAATTTTGTCATTTTGAGGAACGAGAAATCACACTCGTAAATCGACAAAGATTGACGATTTTCTATGAAGAGTTTCTTGTGTGATTTCTCGTTCCTCGAAATGATAATCGGCGTTGATATAACCCCGATTAATTTATTATTATTTCACAATCAACAACCATCCTTTTCCTTTTGAAACCGGAATTTCGTCGTTTGCATTAAAAGTTTGTGCTGGTTGAAAATTAGTTACTGCAGGAGCTGTAATTGTTGCTTTTGCAGGATTGATTCCAAGTTTTTTCCAGTCGATGTTTAGTTTTACTTTTACATCAGTATCTGCCCAACTTGCAATCGAAATTAAAGCTGTTCCATTTTTTTTGTAAACGGTTGCCAGAACTTTGGCGTTGCTAGTTTTTACGGGACAGTTTTCGCTCCAATATCCAATCATTTCGGAACCTTTGATTCCAAAAGAATCCCATAATTTCCAAATTTCTCTAGGATCAGCGTTATCGCTCCAAGGCAATCTGTTTGTCATTCCGTAAACCATTCCTCTCCACGGATTTCCACCATCTTGAAGCATTTCTCCCATTAATCCAAAAGGAATTCCACTTACTTCTGTTAAGAAAAAATCAGGTTGACCTTTTTCGTAATCAAAGTATTCTCCAAACCAAAGTTTATTAATGTACGGAAAGTGTTCCATATATAAGTTGGCACTATTGTTAAATCCGTCGCTTTTGTTGTATTGATTCGCACTGTGTAAATCGATAATTCCGGGGTGACCGTCTTTTGTCAATACTCTTTTAATACGTTTCATTGTAATTCTGTCAAAGGCAACGTCATCAAGATAAATACCGTCTATACCCACATTTTGTGTTAACCAGTTCATGCCTTCAACATAATAATTATGCCAACGGTTCATACCGCTATTTACGATTGCTGCATCTTTAATTTCAGGAACAAACCAAGCCGGAATGTAATCATCTCCAACATGTTCTTGTAACCAAGAGAATCCACCGCCTTTTCCTGGAGAATAAATTTCGTGACCTAGACTTTTTAAGGCAAAAGTTTCATATGCTTTGTTTGAAACTTCTCTTACTGTATTGTAGATTTTTACTTTTAATCCTTTTTCGTGTGCTTCATCAATGTAAGTTTTCATCTTTTTAAATTCGATAAAAGGATAATTGATATAAGGATTTATAGCATTTGCATGGTGAATATTAATTACGGTTGCACCAGTTTTTACAATAGTATCAATTGGGCTGTATTTGTGATAGAATTTATTATCCCATTGAAAATCTGTGTCTATTTTATGGAAAGGCGTAATTAGTAAGGTAAAGTTGTAATATAAAACATCTCCTTTTTTCATGTTACGCGCTCCGCTGTATGCATTTACCAAAACTGATTTTTGGTTTGGTGTTATTGTAATTCCTCCTTTATTTTCGTTACCCCAAGAAGTTGGTAATAATAAAGGTTTTTGCAAATAGAAATTGGTGTTTAACGGACGGCTGTATTTTTCGTCTCTAAAAGAAAACTGCAATCCAGAGTTTACAGATCCAATCCATGCACCGTCTTGATTTTTATGAGCAACATCCCATTTCCAGTCAAAAGTTGCAGGACGGTCGCCACCTTTTTGACCTAATCCCATCATGTATTTTGCAGATGTTGGCTGAATTGGCATTTGAAAATTAATGTCATTAAAAGTAACGTCTTCAAGAGCGATAACTTTAACGGTATAATGTAAAAAACCATCAAATTCAATTGAAGCATTCACATCCATTTGTACCGATTTTGATGTCGAAGTGCTTTCCCAAGCGACAGTTCCGGCTTCTTTTTTAGTAAATTTAAGACCTGTATTTTTCCATTGTGCAATTTCTTTTCCTGAAGCATCGACAAAATGAAATGCAAATGGAGCACTCAAAATATCGTTAGCTTTTGTGGTAATAGTTGTCATTTCCGGTGTAAAGAAAGTTTGAATTTGAGAAGGAAAACCATCGGCACCTAAAACTAATTTTCTTCCTAATAATGATACTTCTGCATCTTTTACAACTAGCGGAGTATAAGGTGCAATAACAGTGTTTTCTTGTGCTAAAGTTGAGTTTAACCATTTTAAACGTGTCATTTTTTCTGGAGAATCAATTCCGCCATTTTTAGTCACTTCATTTTTTACTGTTATTTGAAGTGTGATAGCAGTAGATTTTCCATCGGTAGTAACGGTTGCTTTTCCTGTATAAGTTCCGGCAGCAGCAGTTTGCGGAACGTCAACGCCACACCACATTGCTTGTACTTTTCCTTTTGCAACCGAAACTGTATTAGCAAAAACAGATCCGTCGTATTTTACGCCGTCTGTATTAATACAACTTATATTTTTTGAAGAAATGGTTTCGCCATTGCTGTTCTTTAAATCTGAGAATGAAATCTTTACACTACTTAAATCTTGTAATGCATAAACACCTAACTGAAAAGCCAAATATTCGCCTTTTAAAGCGGTGTCAGAAAATGTGTTTTGAACTCCTTTTTGAATCCATCTTTGTGGCAAATCATTTTTCATTCTAATAGAATATATTCTGTCTTCCGGGAAAACTAGAAATGAGTTACCGCTGTTTTTAGCAATGATATCTTTTGTTTCGGCAGCCGTTGCAATAACATCCATTGGATAAAAACTATTAAAAGCATTTATACTTTGAATTTCAGTTAGTGTACAATTGTCAGCCATATTTGTTTTTACTTTGGCTAACCATTGTGCATCGGCTTTATTTTCTGGTTTGGCATAAACTCCTTTAAGGTAGTTGGCTGTTCCTTCATCGATATATGGCATGAAATACACATAATAGTTTCCGTTGCCAGAAATTGGTTCAAAGAAAATAGTTCCGTTTTCTCTATTTATGTTTTCAGTTTTTACGTTAAGAATCGTTGCACCTGTTTTTGCATCCTGAACAATAATGCGTTTTAGATCTGGGTTTTCGTCTCTTCTACGCCATTCGATAGTAGTTTTGGCCACATTTCCTTTTCCGGAAAATTGAACTACGGCACGATGATTTCCTAACTGATTAGAATTCCAACTGTCATTACCATCTGTATATTTTATTTGTTGTGCAGCCAACGGAATACTGAAGATGCACAGGCATAAGATCAATATTAGGCTTAAAATGGGTTTGTTGTGTGAGTTTAGTTTCATTGTTTTAGTATTCAGGTTATAGCGATAGCTTTTTTAATAAGTTAGTAAACGGCTTTCCAACCATTCTTTTTCCAGTAGGCAATAATGGGTTTATAAGGGCCGTATTTATGCTGTTCTGCCGAGAAATTATCGATAAACGGACTGTGTGCATAATCAATAGGTTTGCCCATTTTGTTGGGATAATCTAAGGTTTTTGGGTTTGGCCTTGCGTGTATGGCATCGTCATTTACATATGCAGCAATGTCAAGCGCTTCGGCATCTGTAAGATATGGTTTTCCAATAGTTACTTTGTCATAAGGCATATTGCTTTTTAACCATTGTGCTTGTTTGATAACGCGGTGCATACTTGAGCCGGGTTGGTAAGCATAATTTCCCCAAAGTGGTGGGTAGGTGTATCCGGATTTATCAGCATTATATTGTCCTTCGCCATTGTTTCCGTGACAACGGGCGCAGTTTTCAGTAAAAAGAGCTTTTCCTCTTTCTGGGCTGGCTGCAACATCTGGAAATTCTATTTCTAAATTTTTGGCACCTTTAAAATCACCATCTTTAGGAACAAATTTGCTAATCCATTTAAAGTACGATAAAAACGCGACCATTTCTTTTCCGTCAAGCGGAAGAGGTTTTCCGGAGTGAGGGCGCATTACACAATTGTTAACACGTTCGGCAAGCGTTAGGACTTTATTTTCACGTCCGCGATATTGCGGATAATTATCGTGAGACGACATTAAATTAAAGGCATAAGGTTTTGTACCGGCATCCTGATGGCAATTGGTACAATTCATTTTGTTTCCTAAATATTTTCCGTTGATACCGTTTGGACCTATATAATAGGCGGTTTTCATCATTAGTTCTCTTCCGTAGCGAACTGATTTTCCAAATTCATCATCTGGAATTTTTGAGGTATCAATAGTAATATAACCCTCATCATCGGCAACAGCAGTTTTTGCGGCTAATGTTTGTGAATTTGAAGTATTGCAAGAGTTGAAAACAACAATTGGCAGTGCTGAAAATAGACCAATAAGAATTATTTTTTTCATGGTTGAAAATTTTAATCTGACATTCGAAATAATAAAAAGGGATCAGGAATGTCAATTTTTTTTAATTTAAAAGAAAAGGTTTCATGTTTTCTTCCGGAATAAACTCTGTGCGATAAGGAGGAATTTCAGACTCTAAAGCCCAAAGTAAGACTCCTTTTTTATTGGTTAAAACTGTGATGTGTCTTTTTGAACAACAAACCAAAACAGTTTCTTTATCAATCATATAGGCACTTCCCATTCGATCATTATAAATGTCTTTTGGCAAGTTGATGTGAAAATCCAGTTTTACGTTTTTTCCTTTTTCATCTACTTTTAAAGCAAAAACCGAAGATTGTTTTTTATCGACTCCATTATCAAAAAAGAGTAAACTTCCGTCTTGGTTAATATGTGCGGCGTGTGCCTGAGAGAAATCAGTGTCTTTAGACATATTCATATTTCCGCCTTTTCCTAGTTTCCAGATTACTTTTCCGGTTTTAGAATCTACTTTCCAAATTTGACCGTTGTTGTAAAAAGAGATTAGAAAATTTCCATCTTTATCATAATTCAGACTGTTGGCGTGTGTCCAGTCTTTTTTTGTTTTTAATATAGCTTTATCTTTCAATGGATCTAGGTCATCAAAGACGCTCCATTTCCAGATTTGTTTTCCTTTTTTATCCAAAATTTGAATTCCGTCTCCGTTGATCGTATCATTCTTTTTTCCTCCAATAGAAGTTAAATCCATAATTTTTTGATCGACGGTTAAGGTTACAATTTCGTTTGTCGATTTTTTAATGATTTCATGGTGAATGACTTGTTTAAAATCGCCTTGTCCTTTTTTAATATGCGTTAAAGTATCGCCTTGTAAATTAAGTTCCAGAATTTCGCTTCCGTAACTTGTTGGTTCATCATTTTTGCCCAGAATAGCAATGATGCTTTGTTCTTTTGTAAAATGGGTAACTTTAAAACCTGTTCCTTCAACCGTATGATACCATCTTAAATTGCCTTTGTAATCTACAATGTATGCGACTCCAGGCGTTTCTCTTTTAGCCAAAAGCATAAAGCCTTTTTTGAAATTTTGAGGTAAAAGTTCTGGTTTTGGAATATTTGCTTTGAATTGTTTTTGCAGCCATTCCGGCAATGTTCGAGATTTGAATGTGTATACTTTACTGGTATTTTTTTCTTGTCCCTGAACGGTTACGAGCTGATAACTGTAATTGGTTTCGGGCGTGATATTGATTAACACTAAGGAGTGGGTAAGACCTTTTTTTGAAATTGGAGTAGTTATTTTATTTTTTTGTCCATTTTTATCAGACCAATATTCTGCAAATACCTGTACATCGTCATTCGTAGTAACATCGATTTGAATTTTCAATTCGTTGTTGCCATGAATCCCAATAATGATATTCTTGATTTGATTGCCTTGATTTTTAGAACAGCTTACGATTGTAAGTAGTGCCAAAATAAAACTCCATTTTATTGCTATTTTTTTGATCATTTGAAAGGCTTCTTTAATGAAACAGAAAAGTACTTTTTTTGTATAAAAAATCAAGAACAGGCAGTATAAAACTGCCTATTCCTGATTTAGCATTCTTTATTGTCTATCAGCATTACTTAACTTAGGGTTAAGATCTACCTGACTTTGTGGATATGTATAATATTTGTTTTGTGGCATTTTAACTTGTGCAGCTTCACCAACTCTAAGGTGATATGCATTTACAAGAACATCGTATTTGTTCATTCTAATTAAATCGGCGCGACGTTTTCCTTCATAAAAAAGTTCCCATCCTCTTTCTTGCAAAATGGCATCTCTTAAAGTAGCTTGTGTGTAATTTGCTAAAATCAGAAGTTTTGCGTGTGATCTTCCTTTAACTCGGTTAATAAGATCAATTGCTTCCTGAGTTGGACCACTAATTTCGTTTAAGGCTTCGGCTCTGCTTAACAAAACATCTGCATAACGTAAAATGTTTACACTATGACCGTCATAATATGTTGTCGTTTCATCGTCGGCATATTTTCTGGTTGCAACGTCTGGCATATAAAGTACGCCTGCTGGTGGCTGAGCTCCTAAAGTTGGTGCTTGTTTGTGCAATAAACCATCACTACCCATAAACTCTGGGAAGAAACATTTTTTTCTATCATCTTCGTCGCCAAAAGTGTTGTAGAAATCCCAGTTTACGGTGTAATATTGCCATCTGTTTTGTACAACTGGGTGATCCGTTGGTCCAAAGTGATTTAATAATTCAGTTCCGTTTGTATTGGCATCGCTTAATGATGAAAAGATATTTTCGCTGCACCATTTGTTACTTTCTTTAAACAAACCTAAGTAAGTTGGGAAAAGACTGTATTCGTTAAGATTCATTACTTGTTGTGTCAAAGTAGCAACTTTTGGCCAATCGTGAGCGCGTAAGTATAGTTTTGCCAATAAAGTAAGTGCTGCACCTTTTGTTGCACGACCTACATCGTTTGTACTATAAATTGCATTTTGTTTGTAGTTTACCGGTAAAACATCCGCAGCTTCATTTAATTGCTTGATCATGAAAGCATCAATTTCTTCTACAGATGATGGAGGCGTTTGATCTAAATACCCCGGATTTCCTAAGTTGGCTTCTGTAATCAAAATTACTGGACCCCAAGCATCTGTTAAATCCATATAAGCTGATGCTCTTAAAAACTTAGCTTCGGCTATAAATTGTGCTTTTTCTGCTGCTGTAATACCTGCCATTGGTGTAATGTTAAAAATAGCACTATTGGCATTCGCGATTAATTTATACATCGCGTTCCAGTCTTCTTTAAGCAAACCATTTGTAGAACTCCAGGTTCCTAAAGACAATTGTCCCGGATCTCCACCAAATTGGCAATGTCCTAAATCCGTAGCAATATCAGTTAAAGCAAAGTGACGTGTTGCCCAATACGAAAAGTTATCTCCTACAGATGGCCCTTTTAGGCGACCATAAATTGAGTTGATCGCTGCAACGGCATCCGATTTGGTTTGGTACCCGTTGGTGTTGGTTAAATTACTATATACCGTAGGATCAAGATCCTGATTGCACGAAATTTGTGCACCAGCGGTAAGTAAAAGTAATAGAATTGTATATTTTTTCATTTTAATAAATTTAGTGTTACTAAAAAAGCTTTTTAGACTAGTGAATTGCGACTTTTATTCCTAAAATAAAGGTTCTTGAAGCTGGGAATGAGTTAAAATCGATTCCTCCACCTAAGTTGTTTCCTGAATGTCCATTTATTTCAGGATCATTTCCAGAATAATTGGTGATCGTTAATAAATTTTGTCCAATAGCATACAATCTGATACTATCTATAAATTTTGTTGGCTTTAAAAGACTTTCCGGAATCGAATATCCAATCGAAACGTTTTTCAAACGAATGTATGAAGCATCTTCAACAAACTTTGAGTTTACGTAGCTTCCGTATTTGCTTTTGTAATATCCATCTCTAGGAATATCGGTGTTTTCATTTGTTCCGGCAACCCAACGGTTTAGGGCATCTGTACTTGTAGATGATTCGCCAACCATTTTGGTCATGTTGTAAACTGAATAATCAAAAGCACCTTGAAAGAAGATATTTAAATCAAAATTTCCGTATCTAAAATCATTGTTTAAACCTGCTGTGTAGTGTGGAGTTGAATTTCCTAAATACGTTCTGTCATCAGCATTGATAATTCCGTCTCCATTCACGTCTACATATTTTGGATCTCCCGCTACAGAAAGTGGCTGAGCGGCATATGTTTCTCCAGTTTTTACAACTCCTGCATATTTATATCCAAATAATTCTCCCATTTCTTTACCAGGAACTAGTCTTGTAAATTCTTGTCCAGAAACAGTACCACTTGGGTTAGAAGTATTTGTACTAATAATTTTTACATTATCAGCAAGCGAGATAATTTCTTGTTTGTTGTACGCCATATTTAATGATGTAGTCCAGGTAAATTTATCATTTCTGAAATTTGTGCTTGTAATACCCAACTCGATACCTCTGTTTTGAATTACTCCAGAGTTTACTCTTTGTACGTCAAATCCCCACCATCCACCAACAGGAACATTCAAAAGAGCATCTGTAGTTCTTTTTTCGTACACATCGATTGTAGCAGTAAGTTTGTCATTAAAGAAACCCATATCTAAACCAATATTAGTTTGAGCTGTTTGCTCCCATTTCAGGTTCGGGTTTGCTAAGTTGGCTGGTTCAGTACCACCTACAAAGTTACCTTCGCCAATTGTTACTCCCCAAGAAGTTAAACGGTTCATGTAAGAATAATCACCAATACCATCATTACCTGTAATACCGTAACTTACTCTTAATTTAAGATCTGAAAAAGTATTCAATTTTTGAATAAAAGATTCGTTAGACATTTTCCAGGCAATTGCTCCAGAAGGGAAGATTCCGAATTTATTATTTGGTCCAAAACGAGACGAACCATCTTTTCTTATCGTGAAAGAAAGCAAGTATTTGTCATCAAAGCCATAATTTAAACGACCAAAATAAGAAGTCAGTTTAGTTTCTGTTTTCTCAGTTTCAGGTTTCAAATAAATTGCTGCACCTTGAAGATTGTAATAGGTTAGCAAGTCATTAGAAAAACCAGAACCGGAAGCTTTCATTCTTTCGTAAGTATCTTTTTGGTTCGATGTACCAATCATTGCCGAAATAGCGTGTCTTTCTTTTACATTAAATTTATACGTTAAATATTGTTCTGTACTCCATCTAAAATAAGTTTTGTTTTCTTCAGAACCAGTTCCGTTAAGAGCCGCTCCGGCAACCAATGTTCTAGGAGTATATTTACCTTGAATATTTTCCTGCCACTCAGATCCTGCACCAAAATGGTATGTTAAACCTTTTATAATTTCGTAATCCATAAACATATTACCGTTTACCAATCTGTTAATAGTGTGATCAGTTGGTTCCAGTAAAAGTGCCAAAGCATTATCTTTTCCTAAATATTTGTAATAAGTACCGTCAGCATTATAAATAGGAAGATTGGGCGCAGCAGTTTGAATTGAAAACATGGGAGATAAAATATTATCGCCAAAATCACTGTTATGTCCTTCAGTTGCCGCACCATATATGTTAACGCCGATAGTTAATTTATCGCTAAATTTTTTCTCAGCACCCGTTCTTACTGAATATCTTGTAAAATCGGTATTTTCTAAAGCACCCGTCTGTTTTAAATAGTTTCCGGATAGAAAGAATTTAGACGTTTTATCGCTTCCGCTAAAGTTAATCGTTCTGTTTAAAACTTCACCAGGACGTGTTGCTGCTTTAAACCAATTGGTATTGGCTACCGGAAAACTTGCAGGGAAAACCGGAGGTCTTCCGTTTTCTTTTGCAATAGCATTTTGAATGTCAGCATATTGTTGTCCGTTTAACAAAGAAGGTTCTTTGATGATGTTTTGAAAACCATCTGAAATCTCCGCTTCAATTTGCATTTTTCCAGATTTCCCTTTTTTAGTAGTAATTAAAATTACTCCATTTCCACCTCGAGCACCATAAATAGCAGTAGACGAAGCATCTTTCAAGATCTGAATATTCTCGATATCGTTTGGACTAATTTGTGCACCTGTACTGGTAATAAATCCATCAACAACATATAAAGGCGCGTTTGAAGTATTAAGAGAGTTTCCTCCTCTAATTACAATCGATGGGCTACTTCCCGGAGCATAACTGTTTTGTTGTACCTGAACTCCGGAAGCACGACCTTGTAAAGCTTGTCCAACATTGGCAATCGTTCCACCTAAGTTTAAGTTGTCTTTACCAATAGAACTTACAGAACCGGTAAGATCTTTTTTCTTCGATTTTCCGTATCCAATTACAACTTCTTCTAATTTTTGTCCAACCTCTTTCATGACAATTTTTAGAGGAGAAGATGTAATAGCTACTTCCTGATCTTCCATACCAATGTAAGTAATGATAAGTTTAGTAGCATTATCTGGAACAGTAATAGCAAAACTTCCATCAACATCCGTTTGAACGCCTGTAGAAGTACCTTTCAAGATAACATTTGCCCCCGCAATTGGAAGTCCATTTTGATCTGTTACTTTTCCTTTCACCGTTTTTTCAAAAAACAATGTCGTATTGTTCTTAGTTGATGTTTCTATTGACGAAGCCGCAGAAGCTTGAAATGTAAAAACTAATAGCGAAAGAAGTGTGAGTTTAATTTCTTTACTAGCTAGATTGTTAATCCGAAAATCTCTAGGTTTTTTTTGGGTTAATAATTTCATACTTAAATTGGGTTTGGTTAATGATTAATTTGTTTTTTTTTGTTTGTAAGTTTTTGATTTCTTTTTTGTTGCGTTGTTTTTTTTGGTTTTTAATTCGTCGCCTTTCCAAATGGTTTAAAAAAAAGATACCTGATTTCTTTTTTTGTTGTATTTCCGCCACTTTTACTCGTTTTCGAAACTTCAAATACTGTTAAAAAAGAACTTATTTAACTTAGTTTTAAGATTAATACCTGACGAAACTATTGATTATATTTTTATTAAACAAGAAAAAACACAAAAAATGTGCTCGAACACACGAAATTTATGTTCTCGAGCACATAAATTTGTGCGAAATGTTTTTTTTAACTTAAATTCGTATGATTATAGTAAAATATTTGACAGATAAATGAGCTCTTACTTTTGGTGTTTTTTAATGGTAAAATGTAAAATGCAATAATAATGTTAGAAGATGTCGTAAAACATTAAGAATTTAATAAAGTAAAAGTGGGTTTGATAGTAATTAAACAGTGTTTTATTATTGCTTTTCTTATTAATTATGGGAGGTTTGTAAAAATATATTACTGTAATATGAGATTTTTTTTCCTTCGTTTTAGAGTACATTCGTAATGCTGTAAAATTGTAAAAAGAAAAGTCGGTATTTTGGATTGTCTCTCTGTTTTCTAAAAATAAAAAATTAACAAAAATTAACAGTAAAATTATGAAAGAGTATCAAGTAAAATTAATGAGCAAAAATCATATGAATTTTAATGAAAGTATGAGTGTTCCTTTTTTTGAAGAAGCAAATTGTTTAACCGATTTTTGTTCTGCATGGAATGAGGACCCAATTTCTAAAATTGAATTTAGAGCACTTTGGAATCTTGAGAACTTCTTTTTTAATTTTAGAGTTTTTGATACAGATATTTATTTGGATCAAAAAAATGACAGTTTTGATAGTATCGGAAACTCTGATAGAGTAGAGTTGTTTTTTAGAACAAACGAATCCCTAAATCCTTATTTCTGTCTGGAAATGGATGCTTCGGGTCGATTAATGGATTTTAAAGCGCGTCCTAATAAAAATTTTGATTTTGATTGGAAATGGCCTAAAAAAGATCTGGATATAAAAACATCCAAAGACGAAATTTCATTCACTGTTGAAGGTCGCATTAGCATTCAATCGTTACGAGAGTTAAACTTAATTCAGGATAATAGTATCGAAGCCGGAGTTTATAGAGCAAAGTTTTCTAAAAATGAAAAACAAGAATATGAGCCAACCTGGATTTCGTGGGTAAATCCAAATACCGAAACGCCAAACTTTCATATTGCTTCTTCGTTTGGGAAGTTTAGGTTGTTGTAGGAGGAAGGTTCAAAGGTTCTGAGGTTCAAAGGGAGCAAAGCTTGAACACAAAATTGTCATTTCGACCGAAGGGAGAAATCGCACGAGTTACTCGATAAAGATTGGTGATTCTCTTTGTGGTATTTCTAGTGTGATTTCTCCCTTCGGTCGAAATGACAAATTATAACTTAAAAAAACTTTGCGCCTTTGCGAGAAATAAAAAATCAGCGTGCTATATTCTTACGATACGTAAAAAGAAGCATTCTCGACATTGATAATATCAATAGGTAGTAAAATGGTCTCAGGAATGTCTTTTCTAAATAAAAAATGCTCCACTAGAGTGCTAACGCCTAAATAGGCTTGTCTTTTTTGGTTTTGGTGAATTAAAAAATGTACCAATCCCTGATTTAAGAAGTTTACATTTTTTTCGACTAAATCGTAACCTATAATGGCAATTTTTTTATTTTTTAAAGGCGCTAAAATCGAAGCAATTTGATAGGCCTTAGAAGTTGTTATAAAAATTCCTTTCAAGTTCGGATTTTCTTCTAAAAAAGTAGAGAATTTACTCTCAACATTTGGGTGTTTTAACTTTAAAGTCGTTATAGGAAAACCTGGAATCTTTTTTTCGTCGAAATAAGTTCTAAAACCTTTTTCTTTTTCCTGCATGTGAACTGCGTTTTTAAGGCTTTCGTCAATATGGATAATTGTGATTTGTCCTTCAGCTATAATAAGGTTCATTAAACTAGCAGCAACACGTCCGCTTTTATTCAAATCCTGTCCAACAAAACTTTTAATCGATTCGCCTTCGATTTGATTATTAAAAGTATTCACCATAATATTCAATTCGTCGTATTGCTTAACTATTCCCAAAGTTTCTTTGTGAAATAATGGAGCAATTAAAACTGCGTCGGGCGATTTTTTAATGATGGTTTCATTCGTATGCAAAAACGACTTCGTACTTTCCGGATTAAAATAATGAGTTTCGATGATAACACCGTAAGCTTTAAATTCGGTGATAGCTTCCTGAATTCCGTTAACACATGGAAGCCAATAAGGATCAATTTCAGGATCTGGAAGTAAAACACAAATACGATAGACTTTTGTGTTTTTTAAATTACGAGCAATTAAGTTGGGTTCGTAGTCAATAACATTTAAGACTTCATTGATTTTGTCTAATGCTGTTGGAGAAACTTTTCCTCTATTATGCAAAACTCTATCTACAGTTCCTTTAGAAACTCCAGCCATTTTTGCTATATCCTTAATTGTGTACTTTTTATCCATATAAGCAAATATAGAAACTTTGATTTAATAATTTAAAAAATGGAGTAAGAATTATTTAGTGTGCTCGAGAACATTACTTAAGTGTGTTCGAGCACATTTTTTGTTTTTTTCTTGTTTTATAAAAATATAATATATAGTTTCGTAGAATCAAAATCCCAAAAAACAAATAAATCTATAACCAAACAGCATTGTAATTACTTGTTTTGCAGTGTTTTATTATAAAGAAATATAAGTGAGAAAAATTACTTCATTAGCCCCGGGTCGGACATGTCTCTTTGGAGATCATCAAGATTATTTAGGATTGCCAGTTATAGCCTGTGCAATCGATCGAAATATAAAACTAACCGCAGAACAAAATGACTCAGGTACGTTTGTTTTAAACATGATCGATATTAACGAAGTTCGAATCATTAATATTGATGCAACTTTCGAAACATTAGAGCCCCGCGATTATTTTGCCTCTTCGTTGAGAGTTTTGCGCAGATACGGCTGTATTCCCAATGTTGGTTACACTATTACAGTAACAGGAGACATTCCTATAAATTCAGGAACATCCAGTTCATCGGCATTATTAATGGCTTGGATTCGATTTTTGGTGGCTGCTTTTGGAGTAGATCGTGAAGTTACACCAGAATTTATCTCGAAAGTGGGATATGAATCTGAAGTTTTAGAACACGGAGAACCAGGCGGAATGATGGATCATTTTAGTATTGGAGTAGGGAATGTGGTGTATATTAATACCAAAGAGCCTTTTTCGTATAAAATTATCGGTACTGACTTAAAAGGACTTATTACCGGAGTTTCAGGAGTTCCTAAGGAAACAATTGGTTTAATTGGCGAAATTAAAGGCAATGCTTTGATGTCTATTGGAATTGTAAAGCAAAATTTTCCCGATTTTGATCTAAATACTTCTGAGATAGGAGATATTGATCGTTATAGAAATTGTTTACCAGATCGCTTAATTCCGTTTTTTGAGGCGGCATTAAAAAATTATCATTACACCAAAGAGGCTTTAAAAGAGTTTGAGAAACCAGTTTTAGATCTTAAAAAAATTGGTGTATTAATGAATCAGCATCACGAAGTTTTACGAGATTTATTAAAAATTACAGTTCCCAGAATTGATGATATGATCAATGCTGCCTTGCGAGCAGGTGCTTACGGTGCAAAAATTGTAGGCTCTGGCGGTGGCGGAAGTATCGTTGTTATTGCAGATCCTGAAAAAGAAAATGTGGTTATCGAAGCCATTTTAAAAGCTGGAGCGCTCGAAGCTTATGCGGTAAACGTAGATCCGGGAGCAAGAATTATTGAAAATATTCAAATTTAAAAAATAGGTATGCACAACAATTTAATTATTCTAGCGGGAGGAGCATCGTCTCGTATGAAAAAAGAAGCTGTTTTAGATAATTTATCGCCAGAAGAAATAGCGCAGGCAAACGAGAGAAGTAAAGGTTTAATTGGCGTTGGATCAAGGGGAAGACCTTTATTAGATTATCTTTTGTTGAATGCTAAAAAGGCAGGATATAAAAATATTTATATTATTATTGGAGAACAAGGAGAATTGTTCAAAGAGTTTTACGGAAGTCAAAATGTAAATAATGATTTTCACGGACTTAATATTTCATTTGCTGTACAATATATTCCAGAAGGAAGAGTAAAACCATTTGGTACTGCCGATGCCTTGTTTCAGGCAGTTGAGCAATTTACAGAGTTGAACACGCAACAATATTCAGTTTGTAATAGTGACAACCTATATTCGGCAGAAGCATTATTAGCATTGAGAGAAACAACTAGTCCAAACGCTTTTATTGCATATGATCGTGATGCATTGGAATTTCCGTCAGAAAGAATTTCTCGTTTTGCAATTGCAAAATTGGATAAAAACAATCAGTTATTAGATATTCTGGAAAAACCATCGGCAGAAGTTTTAAATGATTATAAAGATGTTGAAGGTAAAATTAGAGTAAGTATGAATGCTTTTAAATTTAACGGAAGTACTTTATATACACATCTGAAAAATTGTCCCGTTCATCCCGAGAGAGATGAAAAAGAATTGCCAACAGTGCTTTTAAATTCAGTAAAAGAAAACCCAAATACAACCCTAGGAATTCCTTTTTCAGAGCACGTTCCTGATTTAACAGCAAAAGAAGACATTGCAGATGTAAAAGAATATTTGCAAAAGTATTATCCGGTTTTAGACTGGAATGCCTAACAAAAATTAACAAAAAATTGATATCTAATTTACCAATAAGTTTAACTTATTAAAGTACTTTTGCTTCAGATTGCAATTTTTACGCACGTGTTTGCGTTAAAATTGCAAAATAATTTCAAAAGTGTTGATGCTAATTTAGATTCAAAAAACCAATAATCTATTAATAATCAACCAAAAGTATTATGTCAAACATTGAAAGTGCGTTACAAATAGAAAAGAGGAGTACTATTATTCCGATGATAATCTTAACAGCATTATTTTTTATTCTGGGTTTTGTAACCTGGCTAAACGGTCCTTTAATTCCATTTTTTGAGTTAGCGTGTGAGTTAACCTCTTCTCAGGCATATTTTGTAACATTTGCTTTTTATATTGCCTATTTTGTAATGGCAATACCATCATCTTGGGTAATCGAGAAAGTAGGGTATAAAAACGGAATTTCGTTAGGATTATTAATCATTGCATCAGGTGCATTTATGTTTTATCCGGCAGCAGAAAGCAGAACTTTTATTTTGTTTTTAATCGCATTATTTATAATGGGAACAGGATTAGCAATTTTGCAAACAGCATCAAATCCTTATGTAGTAGTAATTGGACCTAGAGAAAGTGCAGCAGCTAGAATTAGTGTTTTAGGAATCGCAAATAAATTGGCAGGATTTGTAGCGCCATTGATATTGACAGCTTTAGTTTTGTCAAATATGCAAGAGTTTACCGCAGATAAAATTGCATTATTAGATTCAGCTTCAAAAGCAAATGCCTTAAATTCGCTTGCACTACAATTGCAACAACCTTATATCTATATGGGGTTAATTATTGTAGTTTTGGCATTATTAGTAAAATTATCTCCGCTTCCCGAAATTGATTTGGATGAAGATGGAAATATAACAAATTTGAGTGTTTTTGAACAAATTAAAAACGCATTTAAACGTCCTCAATTAGTTTTAGGAGTTGTAACTTTGATGCTTTATTTAGCAGCCGAAGTTTTAGCAGGAGATTCTATAGGCGGTTTCGGAAAACAATTGGGAGTGTATGGCGATGAAGGGAATTTTTACTTAAAACTTACCTCTTTTACAATGTCTGCAATGGTTGTGGGATATATATTAGGAATAACATTAATTCCAAAATATCTTTCGCAAGTTACAGCTTTAAAGGCTTCAGGAGCTTTAGGAATAATTTTGGTGCTTTCAATAGTTCTGGTTTCGCCAAAAATAATGATTCAGTTACCTGGAATTCCAAGTTTACCAATCGTAATTCTTTTAGTAGCATTACTTGGTTTGGCAAATGCACTTTGTTGGCCTGCAATTTGGCCAATGGCATTAGAAGATTTGGGAGGATACACAAAAATAGGAAGTGCCATTTTGATTATGGGAATTATTGGAGGAGCAATTTTTCCTTTGTTCTACGGAATAATCACAGAAAGCATAAACGCATCAAATATTGCAAATGGAACACAGGCTGTTTCAAAAAGCGGAAACCAAATTGCATATTTAATGTTACTGCCATCATATTTGATGATTCTTTTTTATGCCATAAAAGGACACAAGTATAGAAGTTGGCACAATTAATCGACAGGAATTATAAATAAATATATCATGTTAAAAAGTAAAATCGACAAAGCAACAGGTTTCGAAAAACGATTCGAAAATATAAACACAGTTGTTTTTGAAAATTCAAACGAAGCTTCAAAGGCTGTTGCTCAAGAAATTGCAGCTTTAATTCAATCCAAACAAAAAGAAAATAAACCTTGTATTTTGGGTCTTGCTACAGGATCTTCTCCAAAAGGATTATATGCAGAATTAGTGCGTTTGCATAAAGAAGAAGGTTTGAGTTTTAAAAATGTAATAAGTTTTAATTTGGATGAATATTATCCAATGGAACCAAATTCAATCAACAGTTATGTTCGCTTCATGAAAGAATTGTTGTTTGATCACGTCGATATTTTACCTGAAAACGCACATGTGCCAGATGGACTTTTAACAAAAGAACAAATCGCAGATTATTGCCATAATTACGAAGCTAAAATTGAGGCTTTGGGCGGAATCGATCTTCAAATTTTAGGAATTGGAGGTAACGGACATATTGGTTTTAACGAATCTGGTTCGCTACAAAACTCTAAAACACGTTTAGTCGCTTTAGATCATATTACAAGAGTTGCTGCAAGTAAAGACTTTTTTGGATTGAATAATACGCCAAGAACTGCTATTACGCTTGGAGTAAAAAAAATCATGGAAGCCAAAAGAGTTATTTTAATGGCTTGGGGTGAAGGAAAAGCAAATATTGTGAGTAAATCTGCCGAAGGTGAAGTTACGAATAGAATTCCAGCTTCATTTTTGCAAGAGCATAATAACGCAGTTTTTGTTTTAGACAAAGAAGCTTCTTCAAAACTAACCAGAATCAATAAACCTTGGTTGGTAGAGAAAATTGTTTGGACAGATAAATTAACTCGCAAAGCAGTTTTAGGATTGGCATTAGATCTTAAAAAACCAATTTTAATGTTGACTGATGCTGATTATATCGAAAACGGAATGAGCGATTTATTGGCAGATTCTGGACCGGCTTACGACACTAATATTAAAATTTTCAATAAATTACAAAATACAATTACAGGTTGGCCAGGCGGAAAACCAAATGCAGACGATACACATCGTCCAGAAAGAGCAGAGCCAGCTAAAAAACGTGTATTAATTTTCAGTCCACACCCAGATGATGATATTATTAGTATGGGTGGAACTTTTATGCGTTTGCAAGAGCAAGGACACGAAGTACACGTTGCATACCAGACATCTGGAAATATTGCTGTTGCCGATGACGAAGCATTACGTTTTGCAAGATTCGTAATTGATTACAATGAGAAATTTGGAATCAAAAGTGCAGAAGCAGATGATATTTACAAAAAAGCACAAACCTTTTTAGAGAATAAAAAGAACAGTGAAATTGATATTCCTGAAGTGCGTTACATTAAAGGATTAATCAGAAAAGGAGAAGCAAGATCAACAAGTCATTTCGTTGGATTAACAGATGATCAGATTCATTTTATGGAATTACCATTTTATGAAACAGGTACAATTGAGAAAAAACCAATTGGACAAGAAGATATTCAATTGACGATGGATTTAATTGAAAAAATTAAACCACACCAAATTTACGCAGCAGGAGATCTAGCAGATCCACATGGAACGCATAAAGTTTGTTTGGATGCTATTTTTGAAGCTGTAAAAGCTTTAAAACCAAAATCTTTCATGGATGATTGTTGGTTATGGCTGTACCGTGGAGCTTGGCAAGAATGGGGAATTGACGAAGTCGAAATGGCTGTACCAATGAGCCCAGATCAGGTTTTAGCAAAACGTCACGGAATCTTCAAACACCAATCTCAAAAAGATGGAGTTGTTTTTCAAGGAACAGATGCCAGAGAATTTTGGCAAAGAGCCGAAGATAGAAATGCAGAAACTGCAGCTTTGTACCACCAATTAGGTTTGGCAACTTATGCAGCAATGGAAGCTTTCGTGAGATGGCATTACTAAGTTACTAAGGTTCTTAGTTGCTAAGTCACTAAGA